>Ga0256406_1000896_pt1 | contig 50829 bp, 43 predicted proteins | sample RumenRJG_03DNA_FD_185986 | JGI IMG/M metagenome (GOLD analysis project Ga0256406, IMG submission 185986) | Bovine rumen microbial communities from Lethbridge, Alberta, Canada - RJG_03 | ecosystem: Host-associated > Mammals > Digestive system > Stomach > Rumen | place: Canada: Alberta | collected...
TAGCACTACGAGATCGTCGAGCGCATCCAGTGATGCTTGCATAGCGTACCCTCCTTTGAATGTGCCTCTAATGAGAGTATATCACAAGACTCTATGTTAAGCATTTATTTTTAAGCAGATCCTAAAGACTGCGAAAACCAGGAGCCCCGGCAGGAGCAGCAATACGACCTGTGCCTTGCTTTTTCCCGAATATTTCATATGCAATGGATCCTGTTCTATTCTTCTGCCAGCATCTCATCAAACTCGGCTGCCAGATCATCCATGGCCTGCTGAGCCGTCTTGTTGCCATTCATGACATCGGAAACCGCAACGGACAGCTCTGAATCCATATCGGTCCAGCAGGACACAGTCGGGCGGGACTTTGCCGTTGTGATAGCCTCAAGGAATGGTGCAAAGTCCGCATTCTTTACGGTATCACTCTCGAGCGCTTCCTTGTTCACCGGGATCTGACCGCACTTTGCCATCTCTTCCTGTGCAAACTCACCGGTCATAAACTTGATGAACTTCCAGGAAGCTTCCTTGTTGGCATCGCTGAGCATTGCGATATCCTCACCGCCAAGAACTGAAACCGATCCTCCGTCTCCTGCAGGAACCTCTGCAGTCTTGTAGTTGAAATCCGGATAGCTGCCTGCCATCTCCGAGATCTTCCAGGGGCCCTCAAGAAGCATCATGTAGCGTCCCGTGCCGAAGCCGTCTGTCATCGGAATATCACCGGAGTTCCAGCCTGTGATGGCACCGGCATCGTACAGATCCTTGAGCATCTGGATGGCCGCCACGGTCTCCTTGCTGTTGATGTAACCGGTTGCCTTGGTCTGTTCGTCGTTCGTAATCGAGCCGCCCATGCTCCAGATGAACGGGCACAGGTTCCAGCCGGCAAGTGCGGGCTCGTCATAGCCCCAGACCTGCTGACCGTTTGCATTGGTACCGGACAGAAGCTTTGCATCCTCAACGAACTCGTCCATTGTCTTCGGTGCTTCAATGCCGGCATCGGCAAAGGCGTCCGCATTGTAGAACAGAATCTTCGTGTTGGTATTCAGAGCCAGTCCATAGTAGTGGTCCCCGACCCTGGCGGTGCTCATGGCACTTTCCAGAAGACCGTCCGAGACGTCCGTAAAATCAGTCATCGTCTCATCAAGCGGCTGCAGGATCCCCATCTTCTCGAATTCCGGAACCCATGCGCTGTCGAGTCTTGCGACATCCGGCAGGGTATCCGACTGTGCGCTGATCAGGATCTTCTCATGCAGGTCCGCCCACTCATGTGATACGGCGTTGACTGTGATCCCGGGATTCTCCTTTTCAAACTCCGGGATCAGGACATTGGTCAGCGTGTCATTTTCCGGAGATTGTGCGCTATAATGATGCCAGAAGTTAATGGTCACTTCTTCCGACGGCTCTTCTGCTGCACTTGTTTCGGCAGTCGATGCAGTCGTCTCCGAAGTTGCTGATGACTGGTCCACCTGATCAGTTGTTTCAGACTGTGCTGGTGTGGAACTGCCGCAACCCGTGAAAGCTGCCAGGCCGATCGATGTTGTAAGCAGTGCCGCCAGTACTTTTTTTGTTCCTGTCATTTGTCTTTTTCCTCCTTGTTTGTGATTACTTTGACCGAATCCGGCTCCAACAGGACATGGATCCGATATCCGGTTTTTCCCCTTTCCGTAAGATAAATTTCCCTGCCCAGAGTGTTGCGATAGATTCCTTCCTCTTCCACCGGGCACGGTACCGTATGTTCTGCTTGCCCAAGATGGAACAGAACATAGCAGATTGATTCCGGAGTTCTGCGTGTGAACCCGTAGATCTGTCTTTCATCATCTGCAATCCAGGAATGAAACGAACCTTTCTGCAGTTCCGGCATCTCATGTCGAAGCCGGATCAGTCTCCGGTACCATTCCGTAAGATCCCGGTCCGGATCTTCCCAGTTCATACAGCCGCGGCAACCGGGATCATTCTCCCCGGCAAGTCCTGCCTCATCACCGTAATAGATCGCCGGGATTCCGGGAAACGTCATCTGGAATGCCGCCGCAAGTTTCAGCCTTGCCCGGTTTCCACCGCACAGCGTCAGGAACCGCTCCGTGTCATGACTGCCGATCAGGTTGTAGAGAACACGGTCGTTTTCTTCCTTGTAGAGTGCCAGCATGTGATTCAGCCGGGCGTCAAATTCCGAAGGCGGAATGGTCCTTTTCCCGATGAACGCCGCCACTGCATCGCGGAACAGGTAGTTCATCACGCTGTCCAGCTGATCCCCCCGCAGGAGCCGACCGCCATATCCCCAGGTCTCTCCGACAAGAAACACATCCGGGTATCTGCGTTTCAGCTCATACCGGGCCTCCCGCCAGAGGCAGCCGTCCACCTCGTCCGCAACATCGAGGCGCCAGCCATCGATCCCGCAGTGCTCAATCCAGTACGTCATTACCCGGATCACAAAGGACCGTACCTCCGGATTTGCCGTGTTGAGCTTCGGCATCCACTTGTAGGCGCCCACGCACTCGTACGAGTGATGGGATACCCGAAGCGGAAACGATGGCACATGAAACCAGTCCCGGTATTGCGAGGACTCCTGATGTTCCAGAAGATCTTCAAACGGTGCAAAGTGAACACCCGTGTGGTTGAATACTCCATCCAGCAGGGTCCGGATCCCCACCCGGTGCGCCGCATCGGTCAGGTCCTTCAGGTCCTGTTCCGTTCCAAACGAGGGATCAATCGCAAAGTAATCCGTCGTGGCGTATTTGTGGTTGAAATCTCCTTTGAAAATCGGATTGATATAAATGCAGTCGATCCCGAGATCCTTCAGGTACGGTATTTTCTCCCGGATTCCCTTCAGATCCCCGCCGCAGTAATTCTCACGGGTCGGAGGACTCCCCCAGACCTGCGTCCCCTCCGGGTCATTGGATGGATCTCCATTGCAGAACCGTTCCGGAAAGATCTGATAACAGACCATCCCCTCAGCCCAGGAAGGGGTTGTCACCACGTCCGTTTCATTGGTGTAGAGATATTCGAAGCAGTCCTCCACAGGAGGTTCCTTCTGCAGGCCGCTTCGGCCAAGATACCGGATCTCATGATCGGTATCTTCCAGACAGAAGTAATACTTCTGGTATCTTGCAATCTTCGGGAAACTCACCCTGGCGCTGTAGTAATCGAACAGCCTGTCCCGGTACTTTCTCTCCAGAATCCCATATCGCTGCTTGGACCGGTCCGTCCGGTCATAGAAGATGACACTGCATCGGGCCAGATCCCCTTTCGCGGCTCGAAACCGCACACACAGGCATTTCCTGCTCACCGGGTAGATGAACTCCTCCGTCTCCAGGTAGAGCAATGCCTCTTCCTTCATGTCTCCTCCTTTCTGTTCGTGGATGTCCTCTCGATCATCCGCGTCGGTATCAGTTTCTTCAGTTTCTGTTGTCCTCCTTTCTGCATGATCTCAAACAGCATGTGGATCGCCTCCTCGCCAAGTCGATAGGTATCAATATCCACCGCGGTGAGAGACGGATCCATGTACTCGGCGAACGGGTAATTATCGAAGGTCACAACACCGATGTCTTCCGGCACCCGCTTTCCGAGCGTCCTCAGCGCATGGAGCGTATAACAGGCAGCGACATTTCCGGGACAGATGATTGCGTCCGTTTCAGGTCTCTCTCTCAGCAGGGTCCGGACCGCTTCCGTCAGGCCTTCCCTTGTGCATTCACAGGTCAGTACCATGCCCCCATCTGCAACAGCATGAGCTCTGCAGGCATTCCGAAAGCCGGAAAGGCGCTTCTGCTCAAATTCGGTGCCATGGTTCTCTATCAGCATTGCCGGGCAGCGGTACCCTTTCCCGAACAAATGCTCCACTGCCTGCGCACTGCCGGTCTCATTGTTGACATCAACCCAGGAGATTTCGTCCTGCCTGCGGTTTGGCTCACCCATGACAACAAACGGAAACATGTCCCGGATCAGCAGATCCAGAAGCTCGTCCGTTGCCGAAGAAACCGGAAGAATGATGCCGTCCACCTTATGACCCTGCACCAGATCCTGTACCGCGTGATCATTGATCTGCGTGGTGTCACTGGCGATCAGCAGGTTGTAGCCCTTTTCCTGTGCTACCATCTCAATCGCCGACATGCTGCGGATAAAGAATGAGTTTGAGTAGGCATCGGTATTTGCGGCATCGAGCACCATACCAATCGTCCGCGTGCTGCCCTGCGCAAGGCTGCGTGCCAGCGAATTCGGGTGATAGTCCAGCTCCTTCATTGCCTCATAGATTTTCCTGCGGGTTTCGTCCGAAATGCTTGCGGTCCCATTGATCACCCGGGAAACCGTTGAGGGATTCACCCCGACCTTCTTTGCAATATCCTTGATCGTGACTGCCATCTCTTACTCCTGTCCGATGTTTATGCAATCGGTTGCACAAAACAGTAAAAATAAAGCGAATGCAACCGTTTGCATTCGCTTACTATAATACAGAATTGCCATGAGTGCGTCAATTCTTTCTCGGTTATTTAACAAGTTTCGTTATTTATTACAGGAAACTCAATGCAAATATGGTCAATATTTCTCCTGTCCTATACCCCGGATACGGCAAATGCCGCCCGGCTTACGCCGGACGGCACTCTTAAACATCTGCTGTTCTATTTTCAGACCGTGATCTCGATCCTCCGTCCTGTCCTCTCGTACTGGACAAAGTTGACCCCTGCGGCGATGAACATCTTCTTGGATGCAATCGTCGCATCGGAGTCCGCGTACTTGTCGGAGTCGTAGACAACCGTCTTGATCCCCGCCTGGATGATGGCCTTTGCGCACTCATTGCAGGGGAAGAGCGTCACATAGATCGTGGCCCCCTCAAGGCTTCCGCCGCGGTAGTTCAGGATCGCATTGAGCTCCGAGTGGGTGACATACGGATACTTGGAATTCAGTCCCTTCTCGCTGTTGTCCCACGGGAAGACATCGTCATCGCAGCCGATCGGCATCCCGTTGTAACCGATCGAGAGGATCTTGTGATCCTTCGAGACGATACAGGAGCCGACCTGGGTGTGGGGATCCTTGGAGCGCATCCCCGCAAGCTGCGCGACACCCATGAAGTACTCATCCCAGCTGATGTAATCCGTACGCTTCCCCGCCATGGCTGTTCCTTTCCCGGCTTACTTTGTGCCGAAAATGCGGTCGCCCGCATCACCGAGTCCCGGAATGATGTAGCCGTTCTCGTTGAGCTTCTCATCGAGAGCGCCGATGTAGAGATCGACATCCGGGTGTGCCTTCGTGAAGGCCTCCACGCCGGGCTTTGCGCCGATGATGCACAGGAAGTGGATCTTCTTGCAGCCGTGCTGCTTCAGGAGCTTGACCGCATCAATCGAAGAGCCGCCGGTGGCGAGCATCGGATCGACGACGAAGATCTCACGCTCCGCGCAGTCCGCAGGGAGCTTGCAGTAGTACTCGACGGGCTCCAGGGTCTTGGGATCCCGGTAGAGTCCGATGTGTCCCACCTTTGCTGCGGGGATCATCTTCAGCATTCCATCAACCATGCCAAGTCCCGCGCGAAGGATCGGAACCACGGCGAGCTTCTTTCCCTTGAGCTCCTTCACCGTGGTGTGTGCAATCGGGGTATCAATCTCCACGTCCTGCAGCTGCAGGTCCCTGGTTGCCTCGTAGCACTCGAGCATTGCGATCTCACCGACGGTCTCGCGGAACTCCTTGGTACCGGTCGAAGCGCGGCGAATCATGCCGATCTTGTGCTGAATCAGCGGGTGATCCATGACGACTACTTTTGCCATTCCCATACCTCCTCAATCATCAACTGCCTCAATGGCAGCGATTCTTCTCTTGTGGCGCTCTCCCTCGGAGAACGCGGTCGAAAGGAACGTGTCCACGATATCCATCGCGACGTTCTTTCCGACAACTCCGGCGCCGATGGCAAGCATGTTGGCGTCATTATGCTCACGGGTGAGCCTTGCGGTGGTCACGTCGTGGCAGAGCGCACAGCGGATTCCCTTCACCTTGTTGGCGGCAATGGAGACGCCGATGCCGGTCGTGCAGATGACGATTCCTCTCTCACACTCCCCCGATGCGACGCATCTTGCCGCCGCATGTGCGAAGCGGGGATAGTCGCAGGAATCCGTGCTGTACGTGCCGCAGTCCCTGACCTCGTATCCGTTGTCGACCAGATGCTTCTTGATCTCCTCCTTCAGTGCAAATCCGCCGTGATCACAGCCAAGTGAAATCGTCATAGCCTCTCCTCCTCAGTCGAGATGTATTACCTTCTGCCCTGCCGCCTTCATCAGGCGGTTCATGATGGCCATGCCGATGCCGGTGTCGGAAAACGACTCCGAGTACATGACCTCACAGTTCTCATCATCAAACTCACGCAGAATCAGGAACAGATCCCGCGCAATGGTGTCCTCATCGCTGCGCGTGCCGGCGCTCTTGACAAAGTCCGCATGATAGAGCGCTCTCGTCTCATCGGTGCACAGGATCCCGGTCTTCTTTCCGGCTGCATGCTGCGCCGCGCACTGCTCATTGATATAGGAGATGACCTTCTCCTTTGGTCCTTCGACGATCGAGAGATCTCCCCTCGGGGCGTAGTGGCGGTACTTCATGCCCGGAGCCTTCGGCACCACCTTGGAGTCCGGAGCGATGATCGTGTGATCGATGTCGACGTCCCCGTCTCCCAGGACCTTCTCAAACATCTCCTCGGTGATGTAGCCGGGGCGGAGGATCGTCGGCCTGTCCTCGGTCAGATCAATGATCGAGGATTCCACGCCGATCGCGACCTGTCCGCCGTCGATGATCATGTCGACGCGTCCGTCGAGATCCTCTTTGCAGTACCGTGCCACCGTGGGCGAGGGGCGCCCGGAGCGGTTTGCAGAGGGAGCTGCGATGTAGCCGCCGCCGGCGTCAATCATCGCATGGGCGATCTTGTTGCTCGGGAAGCGCACCGCCACGGTGTCGAGGCCTCCCGTGGTCTCATAGGGCACCTTGTCGGACTTGTTGAAGATCATGGTCATCGGTCCCGGCCAGAACGCGTCGGCAAGCTTTTTTGCCTCCGGCGGCACATGGTCCACGATGGGATAGAGATCCTCAAACCTGCAGATGTGCACGATCAGCGGGTTGTCCGAGGGACGTCCCTTTGCCGCGTAGATCTTCTTTGAGGACTCGGGGTTTAAGGCGTCCCCGCCAAGGCCGTACACGGTCTCGGTCGGGAAGGCGACAAGGCCTCCCCTCTTCAGGATCTCTCCTGCTCTCTGAATGCCTCCCTCGTCAATGTTGTCCTCCGTCATGGAGATGTATTCCGTTACCAAAGCTGTATCTGCCTTCTTCCGCAAAGAATCAAATGATGTCAACTCAGGAGTTCATGTAGTTGGCGATGACGTCCCAGACGTCCGCCGTGTCGAACTCCAGCTTCCACTCCGCAACGCCCGCAAGGTCTGCGGCCGTCATGGCGTCAAGCTTTAACTGGATCGACTGATTGTCCTCGATCCACACCTGATAGTAGGTGCCGTCCTCCGTGGTCTCCGCGTAGTTCTGCCCGGAGTCCTCGTCCCAGGTGGCGGTCATGTTGTGCTTTGCCAGAACCTCGTCGATCTGGTTCATGCCGATGTTCTCACTGGTCAGCTGTCCGTTTGTCGTCATCCAAACGCGCGTGTAGAACGGAATCGCGTTGATGACCTTGCTCTTGTCGACGCGGTCGAGGGCCATCTGGATGCCCTCCTTGACATAGCTGATCGAGGAGACGGAGCCCGCCTCGGTATCGCCTGCGTAGTGCTCGTCGTAGCCCATGATGATGACATAGTCGACAAACACGCCCTGCTCCTTCAGGTGGTAGTAGCCGTTGAACTCATAGGCCGGATAGTTGTCCACCGACAGCGTGATGCCGGCGTTCCGGCAGGCGATGGAGAGCTCGCGGATGAACTGAATGTAATCCTCGCCGTTCTCCTCGGGCACGAGCTCGAGGTCGACGTTGACGCCGTCATACCCGCAGTTCTGAACGCTCTGCATGATCTGCGAGATGCAGTTGGCTCTCGTGTCCGCATATTCCAGGAAATCGCCCTTGTCGGACAGATCCGGGTCGTTGATGTTGTCGACGACCGCCCAGACCTTGAGACCCATGTCGTGGGCGGCGCTGACATAGGCGGCGCTGGAATGATCCGTGATGTCGCCCTGCATGTCGTGGACCCAGAAGACCGTCGGCGCGATGACGTTCACGGTCTTGGTCTGTGCCATGTCGGAAGAGAGCGTATTCTCGGCAGCCGCCGCGCTCATGACCATGTGGAAGGCACAGTTGACCTTCTCTCCGAGCTGATGCGTCGTGTACTCCGGCTCCGTGTAGTTCGTCGGTGCCGTCGGAACAGCGTCGGTCAGGTTGTCGAGGCGCTTGTTCTCGACATAGCCGATGATGCCTTCCTTTGTCGCAACCTTGCTCCAGGTATCCATCTGCTCGAGCACCGTCACGGTATCACCGGATGCGACCTCCTCCATGATGGAGCTCTTGATGCCGCCGCTCGTGCGGACCTGCGTGTCGCGGTTGATCGTCGCGGTGGTCACGCTCGTCGTGTAGTCGCTCGTGATGACCAGGCGGTCCGGATCGGAGCAGACCGAATAATCAAAGTTCGTGAAGTGCTGGATGAACGGCAGGGCAAGATAGACGGTATCCCCGCTCACAATCGCCGCCGTGTACCCCAGGTCCTCCGTTCCGGAGGATGTGGTCAGACTCGAGGAGCCGATGTCGATCGACTCTGTCTCGGTCGGCAGGCTGTAGAGGATCTCGCCTGTCGTGTCGTCACTGTTGATGTGCCCGTAGTAGAAGCGCTCGTTCAGGGCATCGTGCACCGTATCGATATCGAGGTAATAGGTATCCCCCTGCTTCAGGGCCCGCTTGTCCGAGATCTCGTTGTTCCAGGTGATCGGCACGGTGCCGTCATCGGTCACGGTAAAGACCTGGGTCAGGTCCGCCTTCTCCTTGGAATAGGAATATTTGTCCAGAAAGAGCTTGATGCCGAAGATCGCGCCCATGATGACAATGAGTGCCACCGTGGCGATCACGGCGCCGCTGGCGCTGCTCTTTTTCTTCCGGTTCCGGTTTCCCGAAGAAGACGTGCGTCTTCCGGAGTTCCGGTAGGAGCCATTCCCTCTGGAAGAGGTCCTGCGGCTTGAAGAGGAACGGGAAGACGTGCTCCGTCCGGAGGATCTTCCGGACGTTGCTCTGCCCGAAGACGTGCGCCTTGCGGAAGGCTGTGCCTCCTGAGAGTCGTAGTCATCGTAGTAGGAGTCATCGTAGTACTCCTCGTCGTAGTACCCCTCCTGGTCTTCGTATCCGGTATCGTCGAGCCAGCCGTCATTTCCCTGTCCCGGGTCCTGATAGCCTCCGCGCGAATTGTTTCTCGCCATAAATTCAGCGTTCCTTCCATAAATTGTTCTTCCGGGCATGATTTCCTGCCCGTACAGACTAATCAAGCCATTTTAGCATATTTGGAAGAGAGCGTCATCCCGCATTCCGGGCATGAAAAAAGCACTGCAGTCCGAAACGAAAGCAGCGTGCGGTCATTCTAATTCCTGTTTTTTCTTTAGTTTTCTTCTCAGGTTCTTTCTGATCTGACCCTCCTGGAGGATCCGAAGAAACATACGGGCGGCCGGAATGCCATCTGCATTTCTTTATGCAAAGCGGGGAGCTTCCTTAATATTGTACGCACTCCTTCCGCCCGTCGTTTTCCAGAAGGAATCCCGCGGGGTCCTCCCGGGCTGATGGAACAGACATGGACACCGGTTTTTACCGCCCTGCCAGGCGGATTTCAACCTGTTTCTGCCTCCGGGACGTCCCTTTCCCGTGTGCAGTCAATAAACGTCGGATAACATTGTTGTCATTGCGATTCTCCAGAGTTTTCATTACAGCGATGTTTTGAAAACCCTGCCATGAACTTTGATTTTGTTTGGATCGGTGCCGGATCCCGGTCATGAATGATCGGGAAGACAGGAAAGCAGAAGACTTGAAGACATGATGGGGAGGGCATTGGTTCTGAAAGGTCTGGTATGCCCGATGTGCTGCAAGACATGATTTTCTGTTTGTGCCGCCTTGGCTGACACCAATGGGACTGCTTATCGTTTCACCTCCTTTACGGTGTCCTGGATTATGTCTGCGTCGATGAGGTCATTATATGGATGCCTTAACGATTAATCAACAAATATTTTTCAATAACCTGGTTTTCTCCATCCTGCACAGTTTACTCTTTATATTCTTGTACAATATTTTTAACTTATGACAATCTTCAGTCATCCGGGGCATATTACAGGTCGATTTCTTCTTGTACGGAGCATCCTTTTGCTGTAAGATGTATTAGGGATTTTTTTATCTGAATCCGATTTTTTATTTTTTAAACTTTCACTAGAGGAGGATTCGATCGTATCCTTCACTGACCCCTGGGCAAGCCCAGGGGATTGGTCGGGGGAACCCGAAAGGGAACGCCTGATCAGTTCTGCGCCGGAAGCGACGCGGCGTCAGTGAGCAGAGCCGTGATACGTCGGCACCGGGCGGTGATTCCAAGCTGCCCGCTCTGCGCAGGGCGTACCAAGGCTATGGAAACTCAACAGGCACAAATGCCTGTGGCTTACAGCCAAATCTTAGAAAGGAGGTATCAGCGCATGTTCGAAGTAAATATCATGGTTCAGAATGCGGACAGCACGCCGCTGATGCCGATTCACCACTACGGAAGAGCGAAACGTATGCTCCGGTCCGGCAAGGCACGCATCGTCAGCCGGAGACCGTTCGTGATCCGTTTGACATATCAGATCGAGAATCCGGGACTGGATATCGTAACACTGGGTATCGACCCCGGAAGAACAAACATCGGGCTGGCACTGATTGACAGCAAGGGAAGGGACCTCGGCTCCTATGTACTTCAGACGGACAACAAATCTGTCCCGAAGCACATGAAGGACCGCAGGATGCACCGGCAGGCTTCAAGACGCGGCGAACGGAAACGCCGCCAGAGACGGGCTGTTTCAGCAGACCGGACAGGCATGTTAAGAAAGACCAGGATCTACCGCATGCTGCCGGGCTGTAAAAGACCGATCAGATGCAAGTCGATCCGCAACAGTAAGGCGCGGTTCAACAACAGGAAACGCCCGGCAGGATGGCTTACGCCGACTGCCCGGAATCTGCTGGGCACCCATCTTCAGGCGGTAAAACGTCTTGCAGAGTATTATCCGATCCGGAACATTGCGATTGAGATCAACCGCTTTGACTTTGCAAAGATGGAGAACCCCGGCATTTTGAACTGGCAGTATCAGAAGGGAAAACTGTTCGGATTCGCAGATCGTAATGAAGCCGTCTTCTCTCTGCAGCACGGCAGATGCCTGCTCTGCGGAAGACGAAAGATCGAGCACGATCACCACATTGTTCCGAGAAGCCGTGGAGGCTCAGAAAGTATTGATAACATCGCGGGCCTGTGTATGAAATGTCACGACCTTGTGCATAAAAGCGGGGCTGCCGCAGCAAAGCTGCAGGCAAAGAAACAGGGTGAGCTGAAGAAATATCACGCACTCAGCGTACTCAATCAGATCATGCAGTGCCTGTTAACAGAACTCTCAGCCCTGTATCCGACCTATGTTACGACAGGGCAGAAAACACACCGAAGCCGTATGGAATACGGTCTTCCCGAAAAGGAGAAGGACGATAATACCCATCACATCGATGCGTGGATTATCGCTGTTGATGCCATGGGAATCTGCCCTGAGGAAATACCGACGTTTTCCAACATGCAGATGATTCTGCAGTTCAGGCGGCATGACAGAGCAGGAATTCATTACCAGAAAGAACGGACCTATTACCTGGACGGCAGGATTGTCTGCAAGAACAGGCATAAACGCACCGGTCAGACGGACGGGGTTTCGAAGTATATCAGCCTGGCAGAGTATCGGGCACAGCACCCGCATGAGGTATCCAGACTGTCGGTCAGGAAGAGTACCCGCGGGTACAACGATATGAAACGTGAACTGCCCGGAGCGCTTGTCCGGTACAAGGGACATACGCTTACCGTCAGTGGCAAGCATAACGACCGATACCAGTTTGTGGAAAAAGAAATCTGCAGAGAGGCTCCGATTCGTCAGTGCAAGGTGATTTGCCACAATCGGGGGCTTGTATTTGCCTGAAGGAAGGAGGGCGGCCGCACCGCTTCGCGGCACGGGGCAAGCCCCGTGGTTTCCACTGCGGCCTAAATTCTCTATTATGACCATTGAAAAACTCAATGACAATCAGATCCGTTTCGTCCTGACGGCAGAAGACCTGGAACAGAGAAACATCTCCCTCACCGAGTTCGCCTACGGAACTCCCAAGGCAAAGGCACTGTTTGCGGAAATGATGAAGCAGGCCCGTGACCTCTACGATTTCAAAAACGACAGTGGGGCGCTCATGATTGAAGCCATACCGCTGGGCCGGAACACGCTCGTCATTCTCGTGACGCTGGTCCAGGACCCGGAGGAGCTCGACGCCCGCTATTCTCAGTTCGGGCCCGAGGTGGACCACGGGGATCTGACCGGAAAGTCCTCTTCCCGCAGCCAGGACGTGGTGAGCGACATCGTGGATTCCATACGGCGCCATGCGGGGCAGAAGACATCGGGCGCAGCACCTCACACCGGCTCACAGATCATGCAGGACCTTGCAAAGATGCGGGAGTTTGCGATGCTGAACCGTCTCTACTCCTTCCGCGCGATCTCCGATGTGGTGCGTGCCGCATCAAGCGCCGGATCCGGTTACACGGGACAGAGCAAGCTCTTTCTCGACGAGACGGACCACACCTACTACCTGTACCTGCACATGGACACTCTGGAGCAGGTCTCCGAGATGCAGTCCATCCTCGCCGTTCTCTCCGAGTACGGCGCCATCGAGAACACGCCGTTTGCCCGCTGTGAGCAGCTCGAGGAGCACGACAAAGTGATCTTTGACCACGATGCCATGCAGAGTCTTGCCGCCGTCGGAGAAGAGATCCGGAAATCCTGATTTTGTCCTACGATGGGGAGCGCAGTGCGCTCCCCTTTTTTCATGCCTTTTTTCATGCCCTTATTTCACTTTCCTTTCAGCTTTCGGCTGTCCCCGTTTCTTCCATACTGTACTCCCGTCTGTTTTGTCCCTCTTCCGATGGCAGTTTTAACTTACAGATTATTCCGGGGATAAGCTCTCTTTCTTTGTCAGTTATTCACGAATTAAAGACGTTGAACGATGGTTATTTTATGATATTTTACCGTAAAATCGAGCGAAAAAAGCCCTGAATCATTGCATTTTGCGATGCCTGATGCTAGTATGTTGGCTAGGATTGATTTGTTGTGCACAGGAGGTGGAGACACTTTGTGTGCATGACGTCAAAGGATCCGAAACGGACTTCACAGGCGAAGCTTTGCTGATGTTCGCCAGAGAGACGGGCTTTTTCTATACAGGGAAGAGCAAAAGCCCCGATCTGTGGTGAAGATCCGGCTTTTCCTGCGCAAAAGTTCCGGAGCGGATCCCCGAAATATCATAGGAGGACATAAAAACTATGGCAAGAAAGTACAAGACCATGGATGGTAACGAAGCGGCCGCGCATGCAGCCTATGCGTATACCGAAGTAGCTACCATCTACCCCATTACCCCTTCGTCCGTCATGCCTGAGCATGTCGATGAGTGGGCAACGGCGGGAAGAAAGAACATCTTCGGCCAGACTGTGAAGGTTACGGAAATGCAGTCTGAGGCAGGTGCTGCGGGTGCTACCCACGGCTCCATCGTCGCAGGTGCTATGACTTCCACCTTCACCGCATCTCAGGGCCTTCTCCTGATGATCCCGAACATCTACAAGATCGCAGGTGAGCAGCTTCCGGCAGTCTTCAACGTCTCCGCACGCTGCGTTGCAACCCACGCTCTGAACATCTTCGGTGATCACTCCGACGTATACGCATGTCGTCAGACCGGCGCAGCAATGCTCTGCGAGTCTTCCGTTCAGGAAGTCATGGATCTGACCCCCGTTGCGTACTGCGCAGCCGTTGACGGCAAGCTTCCGTTCATCAACTTCTTCGATGGTTTCCGTACTTCCCACGAAATCCAGAAGATCCAGGTCTGGGACTACGATGATCTCGCAGATCTCATCGACATGGACAAGGTCAATGAGTTCCGCAAGAACGCGCTGAACCCGAATCACCCTCGTGAGATGGGCTCCGCTCAGAACCCGGATATCTTCTTCACGACCCGTGAGGCCTGCAACAAGACCTATGATGCAATGCCTGCCATTGTCCAGAAGTACATGGACAAGGTCAACGCAAAGATCGGCACGGACTACAAGCTGTTCAACTACTACGGCGCTCCTGATGCAGATCAGATCATCATCGCAATGGGCTCCGTCAACGAGACCATTGAGGAGACCGTTGATTACCTCAACGCACAGGGCCGCAAGCTCGGTGTTGTCAAGGTTCGTCTGTACAGACCTTTCTGCGCAGAAGCTCTCATCGATGCGATCCCGGATACCGTCAAGAAGATCTCCGTTCTCGACCGCACGAAGGAGCCCGGCTCCATCGGCGAGCCTCTGTACCTGGATGTCGTCGCTGCCCTCAAGGGATCCAAGTTTGATCAGGTTCCGATCTTCGGCGGCCGCTACGGCTTAGGTTCCAAGGACACCACTCCTGCACAGATCATCGCTGTCTTCGACAACAAGGACAAGAAGAGATTCACCATCGGCATCGATGATGATGTCACGTTCCTGTCCCTGAAGACCGGTCCGGAAGTCGTCACGACACCGGAAGGCACGGTCTGCTGCAAGTTCTGGGGCCTTGGCGCTGATGGTACCGTCGGTGCAAACAAGAACTCCATCAAGATCATCGGCGATAACACCGACATGTATGCTCAGGCATACTTCGATTACGACTCCAAGAAGTCCGGCGGTGTCACGATGTCTCACCTGCGTTTCGGTAAGAAGCCGATCAAGTCGACTTACCTGATTCACCAGGCAAACTTCGTTGCATGCCACAATCCGTCCTACATCCGCAAGTTCAACATGGTTCAGGAGCTTGTCGATGGCGGTTCCTTCCTGCTGAACTGCAGCTGGTCCGACGAGGAGCTCGAGAAGCACCTGCCGGGACAGGTCAAGAAGTTCATGTATGATCACAAGATCAACTTCTACACCATCGACGGTGTGAAGCTTGGTATCGAGACCGGCATGGGCCCGACCCGTATCAACACGATCCTGCAGTCCGCATTCTTCACGATCACGAAGATCATTCCGGAAGATCACGCAATCCAGCTCATGAAGGACGCTGCCCAGAAGACCTATGGCCGCAAGGGACAGGATGTCGTCGAGAAGAACTGGAAGGCAATCGATGCCGGCGCTCACAGCTGGCACAAGGTTGAGATCCCTGAGTCCTGGGCTAACGCACAGGATGAGGGCCTTGACTTCAAGAAGATCACTTCCGATCGCAAGGATGTCGAGAACTTCGTCAACAACATTCAGATCGCTGTCTCCGCTCAGGAAGGCAACAGCCTGAAGGTTTCCGATGTTCTTCCTTATGTTGATGGTTCCACGCCGTCCGGTGCAGCTGCATTCGAGAAGCGCGGCATCGCCGTCAACGTCCCTGTATGGGATCCGGAGCACTGCGTCGAGTGCACGTTCTGCTCCTATGTCTGCCCTCACGCAGCAATCCGTCCGGTCGCTCTGACTCCGGAAGAGGCTGCAAAGGCTCCCGCTTCCATGGTCACGAAGGACATGGTCGGCGGCCCTGCAGGCTACAAGTACGCTATCGTTGTTTCCACGCTTGACTGCACAGGCTGCGGTTCCTGCGCAAATGTCTGCCCTGGAAACATGAAGTTCGCTACCCTGACCATGACCCGTCAGGAAGAGGCAGCTCCGAAGAACAACCAGCAGGAAGCATTCAACTTCGCTGTCAAGCTCCCGGAGAAGGACGAGGTTGTCAAGGCCTTCGAGAAGAACCCGGTCAAGGCTTCCCAGTTCAAGCAGCCTCTGCTCGAGTTCTCGGGCGCATGCGCAGGCTGCGGCGAGACTCCTTACATCAAGCTCATCACTCAGCTGTTCGGCGACAGAATGTATGTTGCTAACGCAACAGGCTGCTCCTCCATCTGGGGCAACAGCTCACCTTCTACGCCTTACACCGTCAATGCAAAGGGTCACGGCCCGGCATGGAGCAACTCCCTGTTCGAGGATGCTGCAGAGTTCGGCTTCGGTATGTTCCTTGCAAACGATGCAATCCGCTCCGCTCTGAAGGAGAAGGTTGCAGCATGGAACGGCGAGGGTGCTCAGGAATGGCTTGACACCTACGCTGACGGCGAGACCAACGGTGCTGCTACCGACAAGCTCATCGCTGCTCTGGAGAAGGATGGTTCCGATGCCGCAAAGGATATCCTGAACGAGAAGGATTACCTCTCCAAGAAGAGCCAGTGGATCTTCGGTGGTGATGGCTGGGCATTCGATATCGGCTACGGCGGCGTGGATCACGTCCTGGCTTCCGGCAAGGATGTCAACATCTTCGTCATCAACACCGAGGTTTACTCCAACACCGGCGGACAGTCCTCCAAGGCTACTCCGGAAGGTGCTGTGGCACAGTTCGCAGCAGCCGGCAAGGAGACCGTGCAGAAGGATCTGGCAGCCATGGCAATGAGCTACGGCTACGTCTATGTGGCTCAGATCTCCATGGGCGCTGACCGCAATCAGTGCGTCAAGGCCATCAAGGAGGCTGAGGCTTACCACGGACCGTCACTCATCATCGGCTATGCACCTTGCATCAACCACGGCATCAAGAAGGGCATGAACAAGGCTCAGACCGAGGAGGCTCTTGCAGTCGAGACCGGTTACTACAACCTGTTCCGCTTCAACCCGGCCGGTGGCGATCACAAGTTCACGCTGGATTCCAAGCCTGCTACCAAGGAGTATCGTGAGTTCCTTGACGGCGAAGTCCGTTACAACTCTCTGATGCGCAAGAACCCTGAGAGAGCAACCAGGCTCTTCGCAGAGTCCGAGCAGCATGCAAAGGATCACTACGCATATCTGCAGAAGCTGCAGGATCTCTACAACAACTAAAGATCTGTGTTAGGATCTGAATCCAGGATCTGAAATCCTTAACATCAGGCCCCGCAGGTTTTCCCGATCGAAGACCTGCGGGGTCTTTTTATGTCTTTCCGTAAATTGTCCTGCCGTAAGAGTCATTAAACGCGCTTTTTTGTGACCCTGTCACTCATACAAAAGATAAATAAGATTAGTGTTGTCTAATTGCACATCCAGGTAGTACTATATGCCCGTACGTGAGGGCAGATTGTCCACCGTGCAATTTCACATATAAAAACTACAAGTTAATTCTTGAAGGAGGATTACAACTATGGCACGTGTTATCGGTGATTCCTGCATTTCCTGTGGTTCCTGCGCAGCTCAGTGTCCTGTACAGGCAATCTCCCAGGGCGATTCTCATTATGAGATCGACGCCAACACCTGCATCGACTGCGGTGCATGCGAGGCTCAGTGCCCTGTCGGCGCTATCTCTGAGGCTTAGTTTTTAGCCTGAGATCCCAATCAATAGGATTCAAAAACGTCCCGGACGACTCGTCCGGGACGTTTTCTTTATTTTATTATCTTTTGAACGTTACTTTTTGAACGCTGTCTGAGCCTCAGCAGATGCTCTCAGCTCTTTCATCTCTCTGTTCTTTCCTACAGCCTCTTCAGCCTTCCCTTTACCTTGTCGAGGAACGTGCGGTTTGCAAGTGCTTCTGCCCTCTCCTGCCGCTTCCTGGCAAGGCTCTCTTTAGCTTCCTGCAGCTTCTCATCGAAAGCCCTCTCGTCCTCCATCCATGGGTTTACGGCGCTTCTGTCCGTGAAGATCACCGGGAGCATTCGCTCGATGATGTAGGCCTCTGCCGGGAATCCCGGTGTCAGGGTGTAGTCCTGGAGCTTGTTCAGGTTCCGGTAGAATGCAGGCCCGTGGAGTGCGATCTGATCCCTCGGGACGATATAGCAGGCTCCGGGGCTGAACAGGACGTATTTCGGGATCACGGGGTCTTTGTACACGAACCGCAGAACATCGTCGTAATCGTCAAAATAGCGGCTTGTATGGGTGTCCACGCGCATGTACCAGGAGCTGTTCTGCTCTATGTACCAGCTCTGCGTGAGGATATTTGCAATGCACCCCTCCGACGGGTCTTTTCCGCCGTTTCGCTCGAGCGTCTCCTTCGTTGCCTTGCTGTAGCGGTCCCGCATCGGCCTCTCCTCATAGAGGAAGGTAAAAAAGGTGTTCCCGATGACCTGATCGAAGTACTCTCTCGAACAGTGCCGCCCGAGGATATTGCCCTTAAGCAGGCACACAAGGTCCGGGAGATCCCCCGCCTCGAGGTGGTCTGCAAAGTACGTAAAGTACGAGGTGATGTTGTGGCCGGTGTTCTCCACATGCCGCACGTGCCCGGGAGCCATTGATTCAATGGTCTCCTGTCCCTCTTTCGTATCCGAGGCATCAAAGATAGCGACGTCATAGCGAAGCTCCTCTGCCTTGTCCAGGAGGTGCTGCTCCAGGGTGTTGTAGGTATGGATCAGGAAAACGCCCTGCATCACTTGTTCCTTCCCGGGTGCAGGTCTTCTTCCGTGATGTGGTGCGGAACAAAGGTCTGATTCTCCACCTTGTAGATCTCGTCACAGTTCTCGATCGTCGTCAGCCTGTGGGCGACGATGATCAGGGTCTTGCGGCCATGCAGGCGCTCGATGGCGTCCATGATCGCCGCCTCGGTGTCGTTGTCGAGAGCGGAGGTCGCCTCATCAAAGATCATGACCTGCGGGTCATTGTAGAGCGCTCTTGCGATGCCGATTCGCTGTCTCTGGCCGCCGGAGATGCGGACACCCCGCTCGCCGACCGACGAATCGAGTCCCTGGGGAAGTCCCCGCACGAACTCGTCCATCTGGGCTTCCTTGAGGCACGCCCAGACCTTCTCATCGTCCACATCCTGCGGATCGACGCCGTAGGCGACGTTTGCACGGATCGTGTCGTCGAGCATGAACATCATCTGCGGCACATAGCCGATGTTTGCATACCAGCCGGGCAGGTTCTTCTGAATATCGTATCCGTCCACCGTGATGGTACCGCCCTGCGGGGTGAGAAGTCCGAGCAGCAGGTCCACCGCCGTCGACTTGCCGGCGCCGGAGGGTCCCATGATGCCGATGGACTTCCCGATGGGGATTGTGAGGTTTGCCTTCTCGAAGATGTTGACGTCCGTATTCGGATAGGCGTAGGTGATGTCGTTGAGCTTTACTTCCTTCTCGAACGGGATCTTCTCGATGGGGCGGGACTGCTCCTCGAGAATCCGGTTCGTGTCGATTTCCCGCGCGTGTTTGATGATGTTCTCGACCGCGGTCAGCGACGGCTCATAGTAGGCCAGGTTGTTGACGGCGGTGGCGATGCGGTTTGCGGAGGGCATCATGCGGACCGCGACCACGATGAGCACCGCGATCTGGCTGACAAGCGACCCGTAGCCCGGCGCGTCGCCCTGTCCCAGGAAGATGTAGAACATCACGAGGATGGCCGTGATCACGACCGTCTCGATGGACAGGCGCGGCACGTTGCTCATGGAGCTCTGCTTCATCTGGATCTGGTTCAGGCGCCCGGCGCTGTGGTCGTACTGGTCGACGAAGTACTTCTCCTTGTTCAGGACCTTCGTCTCCTTCATGCCGTTCATCGCCTGCAGGAGCCACTTGGTGACGTTCGCGTTGTTCTGCTGCACCTCATTGCCGTACCGGCGAAGGATCGGCCCGAAGACCTTCTTGTTGATGACAAGAATCACGCCGATAAAGCCCGTCATGATGAGCGTCATGACAGGGCTCGTGACAAGGGAGAGGATAAACAGCGCCGCAAAGACTACGACCTCGGTGAACAGCTGCAGGTAGGTCAGCACCAGCTGATAGGAACCGTTCACATCGGAGACGATGTTCCTTATGACCACCGGCGTGCTCGCGTTCAGGTAAAACTCATAGGGCCGGTTGATGTACTCGATGAAGATGGCCTTCGAGGTGTTGTACTGTCCGTTGTAGACGAAGCGGTACTGGGCGTAGTACATGAAGTACAGGTACACGTCCTTGAAGATGTACACGACGATGAGCGCAATGACGCAGAGCCTCAGGAACTGTGTGACGTCGGTGAGGTTGAAGAAGTCGAACACCGCCCGCATGTAGCGGTTTCCCATCACGGCATCGGGGCTTGTCGCCGCGGTGACCAGAGGCAGGATCAGTCCCGTGCCGATCGTCTCGAGCACGGCACCGACCACCATCATGGCAAACAGCACCACCATCAGGTGGCGCTGCCGCTTCGTGAGGATATTCAGGACACGTTTGAAAAGACTCATAAAAATCCTTACTTAGTTTGCCCCGCCGGCAAGGGCCGGAGAGGCGAGGTTTGCAAACCGGGTGAGCTCCGGAATCCACTTGAGCCTGACGGTTCCCAGGGGGCCGTTTCTCTGTTTGGAGATGATGATCTCCGCGACGCCCTTGTCCTCGGAATCCGGATGGTAGTAGTCATCGCGGTAGATGAACATGACGACATCGGCGTCCTGCTCGATGGCGCCCGACTCACGAAGGTCGGAAAGCATCGGCCGCTTGTCGGGGCGGGCCTCCACGGCACGGGAGAGCTGGGAGAGCGCGACTACCGGGACCTTCAGCTCCCGGGCCAGGGCCTTCAGGGAACGCGAGATCTCGGAGATCTCGTTCTGTCTCGAATCCGAGGCTCTCGAGTGGGCGGCGTTCATCAGCTGCAGATAGTCGATGATCACCATGTCGAGGCCGACCTCCTCCATGTACTTCTGGCACTTGGCACGAAGCTGAGGCACCGTGATGCCCGGCGTATCGTCGATGATAAGCCCCGAATCGCCGATCTTCGTCGCCGACTCGATGAGGTTCGACCACTCGCCCTCGTCCAGCGTACCGGTGCGGATCTTCTGGGAGTCCACATGGCTCTCCATCGCGAGCAGTCGGTTCATCAGCTGCTCCTTTGACATCTCAAGGGAGAAGATTGCGACGTTCTTCGGCTCCTTCGGGCGGATGGCGACGTTATCCGCAATATTCAGCACAAACGCGGTCTTGCCCATGGAGGGTCTTGCCGCGATGAGCACGAGGTCGGAGGGCTGGAGTCCCGCGGTCTTCAGGTCGAGGTCCGCAAACCCCGTCGCGATGCCCGTGATCGTCCCGTCCACCTGGGATGCCTTGTAGATCTTGTCCATCGTGTTCAGCACGACCTGGCGGATCGGCACGTAGTCATCGTCCATGTGCTGGGCGAGCTTGAAGATGTCCGAGGACTCCGCGGCAAGGATATCGTCGACGTCCTCCTCGCCCTGGTAGGCCTTCTGCGCCGCCTCCTCGCTGATCCGGATCGTCTGGCGAAGCATCGACTTTTCCAGGACGATCTTCGCATAGGATACGACATTCGCGCTGGTGGCGGTGGAGTAGAGGATATTGGTGAAGGTCTCGTCGGAGTAGCTCTCCGGCGGCAGGTTCAGCGACTGCATCCTGCCCTGGACTGTCACGATGTCGACGTCGAGTCCCTCCTCATCGAGGGCACAGATGATCTCGAACATCTTGCCATACTGGCCCACGTAGAAGTCCTTCGGGGTCAGATACTGCCGCGCCCTGGCGATGGCCTTCCGGTCCATCAGCATGGCGGCGATGACGGCTTTCTCCGCTTCCGCGGAGTGCGGCATCACCCGCGCTATGGCATTGTTATCGTCCGGCATGGCATCTCCTACATCTTCGTCACATTGACGTGAAGCTTGCCGGTGACCTCCGTGTGCAGGCGGATCGGCACCTCATAGGTTCCGAAGCCCTTGATGGGCTCGTCCACCTGGATCTTCTTCTTGTCGAGCTCGATATTAAGCTGCTTCTTTGCAGCCTCCGCGATCTCCTTCGAGGAGACGGAGCCGAAGACCCGATCTCCCTCTCCTGCCCGCATGCGGACCTCGATCGTCATCTTGTCGAGCTTTGCCGCAAGATCCTTTGCCTCCTGGAGCTTCTCGGCTGCGATCTTGTCCTCGTGCTGCTTCTGGAGCTTTAATTCGTTCTTGTTTTTATCGGTAGCCTCAATGCCCACCTTCTTCGGCAGTACGTAGTTGCGCGCATAGCCGTCGGAGACATTGACGATCTGCCCCTTTTTACCGAGTGATTTGACATCCTGTAACAGAATAACCTTCACTGTACCCTCCTCGTTTTGTGGTTTTAATGTGCTCTGCCCCCACGGATCATGAGGGCGTAAAGTTGATTATACAGAGAATGCGCACCCGGTGCAAACTGAAGGCATGCCGGGTGCGCATTCTTTATGGAAATTTCATCTGTTGCCGGTCAGTGCCGGAAGGGTCCGTTTGCCGTGGATTCCCCGAGGACCAGCTGTGCCTGCATGAGCACGCGCCGCCCCGGTGTCTTTCCCTCGATCATGCCAAAGAGCATGTCGATGGTCTCCCTGGCGATCTCGTCCACGGGCTGGCGTATGGTGGTAAGGCGCGGGATGAAGTACTTTGCATCCTCGATGCCATCGAATCCGACCACCGAGACGTCCTCCGGAATCTTCTTTCCGTGGTCCGTGATCGCCCGGCAGGCGCCCATCGCGAGTACGTCGCTGAAGCAGAAGATCGCGGACAGGTCCGGGACCGTGCGAAGGAGTATCTTTGCGGCCTTGTAGCCGTTCTCCATCGTGTAATGCTCCTCGCCATCGCTCACCTGCGTGATGAGCCTGTGGTCGATCTCAAGGCCGTGCTCTTTGAACGCCTCGCAGTAGCCGCGGTATCTCAGCTGTCCGACGGACGGGACATCGATGCCCTCGGCGATGAGGCCGATACGCCGGTGACCGCTTTCAATAAGGTAGCTTATCGCCATCTTTGCGGCCTCCACGTCGTCCACCGAGACGTTTGCAATCACCGGATCCTTCCCGTCGGAATCCATGCCGATCGTCGAGAACACGTAGGGAACCCCGAGGTTTTTCAGCTGCATGCCGTCATGGGTGAAGTTTCCGCCCAGGAAAATGATGCCCTTGAGCTTTCGCTCCGCCGCAAGACCCGCCGCGATGTGGACCTCGTCCTGATCCGACGCCACATGGCGCAGGATCGTGGCGCACCCCTTCTTCTCGATGGAGTCCTCGAGCACGTGAATCATTCTCGTAAAGAACGGGTTCGCGATGCCCTTGACGATGAGCGCCACGTTGTTGGACTCGCTCTGCTTGAGGCTCCTTGCGGAGGCGTTCGGCACAAAGCCCGTCTCCTCCACGACCTTCATGATCTTCTCCCGGGTTGCCGGATTGATATCCGGGTGCCCGTTGATGGCCCGGGACACGGTGCTGACCCCCACACCGCACATCTTTGCTATGTCTTTGATCGTTGTTGCCATTTCGTAACCTGTTACCCCCACCAAAAAGAGCACACGCAGCCCGGGTCCGGACGCGGTGTGCTCTCTTTGATCTCATCTATCCTGTAAAGAAAACGTTCGCGGTATCAGCCCTTGACGGCTCCTGCAAGAACTCCGGCAATGATGTACTTCTGCGCAGCCGCGTAGAAGATGACGATCGGGACGATCGCCAGCACCAGAGCTGCCATCATGGCGCCCCAGTCGACCTGGCCGTGCGACTGCTTCAGGAACTGAATGGCAATCGGGATGGTGCGGTACTTCGTGATGTCCAGGGTCAGATACGGCAGAAGGAAGTCGTTCCATACCCACATGGACTCGAGGATGGCAACCGTGATGATCGTGGGCTTCATGATCGGAACGAGGACCTTGAAGAAGGTCTGCGGCGGCGTGCAGCCGTCGATCATGGCCGCTTCCTCGATCTCGGTCGAGACGCCCTTGATAAAGCCTGTGAACATGAACACTGCAAGGCCTGCGCCGAAGCCCAGGTACACGACGATGATGCCGACCGGGTTGGACAGGTGCAGCATGTTCGCAAACTTGGACAGCGTGAACATGACCATCTGGAAGGGGACGATCATGGAGAACAGGCACAGCGTGTACATGAAGCTCGTCGCCCTGGTCTTGACGCGGACCAGGTACCATGCGGTCATCGAGCAGAACAGAATGATGACGGCAACGGATGCCACCGTGATGAACAGCGAGTAGCCGAACACGTGGAAGAAATCCGTCTGCTTGATGGCGGTCGCATAGTTCGTGAAACCGATGAAGGTCTTCGAGATGCCGGCCTTCCAGCGGTCAAACCCCTTGTCAAACAGGGACACGTTCGAAATGCCGAACGGGTTCTTGAAGATGTAGGCCTTTCTCTTGAAGGAGTTCAGTACGACGATGATGATCGGGAGGATCCAGATGATCGACAGGATCGTGAAGAAGAACGTCCAGATTCCGCCGTGTCTTGCTCTCCGGACGGTCTCGACTTCCTGGTTTTCCTTGTATTTCTTCTGCTTAGCCATCAGTCTACTACCTCCTTGCTGCGCGATGCCTTATTCTGGATCAGCGAAATCAGCGCAACCATGATGAAGAACAGGACTGCCTTTGCCTGGCCGACACCCTGATACCCCTGCGTGCCGTACATCGTGTTGTAGATGTTCAGAGCAAGCAGTTCGGACTGTTTGCCGGGGTTGCCGCCGGTCAGTGCGTAGTTCTGATCGAAGAGCTTGAAGCCGTTTGTCAGGGACAGGAACGTGCAGATCGTGATGGTCGGTGCCATGACCGGGATCGTGATCTTGGTCAGGGTCTGCCAGCTGTTTGCGCCGTCGATCTGGGCTGCCTCGAGCAGATCACCCGAGACGTTCTGCAGACCTGCGACGTAAATGATCATCATGTAGCCGATCTGCTGCCAGCAGACGACCACGACCAGGGACCAGAAGGCGGACCACTGTGTGGAGACCACCGTCATGGAGTAGTTCTGCAGCATGCTGTTCAGGATCATCAGCCAGATGTAGGAGAGAACGATGCCGCCGATCAGGTTCGGGAGGAAGAACGCCGTGCGGAAGAAATTCGTTCCCTTGAAGCCCTTGGTCAGGGCCAGTGCGATCGCGAAGGCGATCACGTTGATCAGGATCACGGTGACAGCTGCGAACAGGCAGGTGTACCAGATCGAGTGCAGATACGATGTGTCAAGCTTACCGCTGCGATAGAAGATCTTGGCGTAGTTCGCAAAACCGACCCACTTGGCATCTACGACTGTTGTGAAATCGCAGAAGGAAAGGTATACGCCGTACACGAACGGAATGATGAATCCGATCGTGAATGCGGCCATGGTCGGCAGGACGAATAACGGCCAGTACCGTTTCATTGCTTTTCCCATACCAGTTATCTCGCTTTCAAAACCTTTCCCGCAGGGCCTTAAAAAATGACCCTTTGAGAGAAAAATGGGCTGCCGGTACGAACCGACAGCCCACATCTTGTCCATCCGTTGTTACAGATCACACGGGAGAACCGCGATTCTGTTCAGTTGGAACTTCCTTACAAACTGTACTCCTTATTCAGCGTGAGCGATCTTCCACTGATCAGCCCAGCCATCGACGAATGCGGTAACAACATCGTCCCAGCTGCCGGTGCCCTTCGTGTAAGCGGTCAGAGCAGTGACGACATCTGCGCGCCAGTCATCGACGTTCGGAGTTGCATTGAATGCCCATGCGACAGAGGTCTTGCCCTCAGACGTATAGGTGCTTGCCTTTGCGCCGAAAGCGTTGCTCGGTGCATAGTCGCCGGTGAAGGTATCAAACGGGCAGGAGAGACCCATGGTGTTCGTCAGAGCATCACGGCCCTCATCAGAGGTGATAACCCAGTTCAGGAATGCAAGAGAAGCATCGATCTCGTCCTGGCTGCACTTGCCGTTGATTGCCCAGTGGTTCTCGGTACCGACTGCAAGGCCTTCGTTCTCATCATCAACACCGAAGTAGATCGGGATCATGTCCAGATCATCATCAGCGGTCAGATAGCCGTTAGAGCCGTCTGCATCCTTGAGTGCGCTGTACTCCCAGTCGCCGTTCTGATAGAAGACTGCCTCTTCCATGCCGAACTCCTGCTCTGCATTGTAGGAGCCGCCATCGAGCAGCTGCGGATCAGCACCGGAATCGGATACGTACATATCCCAGACGTTCTTGAAGTTGTCCAGGTAGGTTCCCTTGATGGTAGCTTCGCCGGCCGTAGGATCCTCAAGGCCGTCGTCCTTGAACTCATAGTACAGAGGGAAGTTTGCAAGGTGTCCGGAGAATCTCCAGGAAGAACCGGAATCCAGGCCTGCGGAAGTGAAGGCACCGGTCAGCTCATAGCCGAACTGATCGTTGATCTCATCGATGCGGCTCTGAATATCATCAGCAACCTTCTTTAATGTGTCGAAATCCTTGATGTCATCGATCGAGGAGATGACGGCGTTGTCCATCGTGCAGTAGTCATCGAGGATCGTCTTGTTGACGATGATGCCGTAGCACTCGTAGCAGTTCGCGATACCTGCGACCTTGCCGTTGTAGACAACATCGAGGGAGTGATCCGTTGCGTGGTTGTACAGATCCGTGCCGGACAGATCATAGGTGTAATCATCCCAGGTCTGTGCATCGGTGGAAGAACCGATATTGAAGATGGTCGGAGCTTCGCTCTTTGCCATCTCGGACTGGAGGGTGGTGTTGTACTGGCCGTCTGCTGCGGTGATGACCGTGACGTTGCCGCCGAGTGCGTTGTAATCCTCAGCGAGCTTCTGCCAGGCATCGTTGGTCTCAGGCTTGAAGTTCAGGAGATAAACTCTTGCATCGGAGATCTCATCGGTAGAAGCCTCGGTCGAAGCCGTATCAGCAGCTGCCTCGGTGGAAGCAGTGTCTGCAGCAGCCTCGGTGGTTGCAGCCGTCGTGGTCTCTGCAGCAGCTGTGGTGTCAGCTGTTGTGGACGCGGACGTCGAGGAGCTCGAGCTTCCGCAGCCGGCGAGCATTGCAGCAGCCATCGCGGAGCACATCACGATACTGACGATTTTCTTTTTCATTGTTCGATTTCCTCCCTTGGAAATAGATGCTTCTGCCGGATCCCCCCGGCAGAGAATTATGTCGGAAACCATTCCGGTTAGGTTCCCGGCATCGTTTCCAATTGAGATGGTATCACCCCCCGTCGAAACAATCAATACACCTCCCCGCAAAAAGATTTTTTTGTGAAACCCGCTGTTTTTCGTCTCCGAGTTTTGTACAAGATGTCATCTTTACAAATAGAAACGTTCCCGCTTGTTAAATTTCCGTCAATATGCCCCTGAATTTCCCTGCAAAAGAGCAGAAAAAATGGCACCGGCAGACGCTGATGCCAATAAAAAGCAGATATTGTCAGAAATATCACAGTTCCCCGTCGTCGATCATCGTGTCGATGGTGTGCTTGAGGATCCCGATGGCCTCCTCGATCGTGACGTCCTCCATCTGGCAGCCGGCAATCGACATGTGGCCGCCCCCGCCGAGGTGTTCCATGATGATCTGGACGTTGACCTCGTCGATGCTGCGCGCGCTGATGAAGATCTGGTTCTGGTACTCCGTCAGGACAAAGCTTGCCTTTACGCCCTTGATGTTGAGCAGCTCGTTCGCCGCCTGGGCGCCGGCAATCGTCGGCGACTGCAGGCCCTCGGCGTTGCAGGTCGAGATCGCATAGGCATTCCGGTAGATCTCCGCCTGGGAGACCGCATCGGCCTTTGCCTTGTACTCGGAGACGTCCTCGCGAAAGAGCTTTCTCACCCTCGTGACGTCGGTGCCGTTTCGGCGAAGGAAGGCCGCAGCCTCGAAGGTGCGCACACCCGTCTTGTTCTGGAACGAGTCGGTGTCCACGAGGATCCCGGCGTACATCGCGTCCGCCTCCTCCTGCCGAATCTTCACGTGCTCGTCGATGTACTGCAGGATCTCGGATACCATCTCGCAGGCACTCGAGGCATAGGCCTCCACATAGGAGAGCGTCGCATTCTCGATGGTCTCCGACCCTGCCCGGTGATGGTCGAGGACGACGATGGACTTGCACAGGTGCAGAAGCTCCGGGCATTCGGTGATGCTCGGCTTGTTGACGTCCACGACGACAAGAGCCGCATTGCTGCCCACCTTCTCGATGGCCTCCTGGCTTGTGCAGAACAGGTCTGCCGGGTAGGAGGGGTTGTTGCGGAACAGGTTCACGATGGGCTCGAGGGACGTCGAGATGTCGTTGAGCACGATGTGGGCCTCGCGGTTCATCGTAACGGCCGCCCGGTAGATGCCGATCCCGGCGCCGAGGCAGTCGAAGTCGCCGAGCCGGTGTCCCATGATGAACACCTGATCCCTCGACGAGATGATCTCCTTCAGGGCCTGCGCCTTCACGCGGGCCTTGACGCGGGTGTTCTTCTCCACCTGCTGGGTCTTTCCGCCGTAGTAGATGATGTTGTCGGGGGTCTTCACCACCGCCTGATCGCCGCCGCGCCCTAAAGCCAGGTCGATGGCGTTTCGTGCAAATTCGTAGTTCTGCGCGTAGGAGAGTCCGTCCATGCCCACACCGATGGAGAGCGTGATCGCCATCTCGTTGTCGATGTTCACGGTCTTCACATCGGAGAGCAGTTCAAAATGTTCGGCTTGCAGCTGAAGCAGGGATTTTTTGCGCAGGATGATCAGGTACTTGTCCTTCTCGATCTTGGAGCAGATGCCGTCGATCGAGGCGATGTACTTGTTGACCTTGCGGTCGATGAGCGCGATAAGAAGGGATTTCCTGACGTCCTCGACGGATTCGAGGGCCTCGTCATAGTTGTCCATGTAGATGAACCCGATCACCAGGCTCTGGTCGTCCACCTCCTGGATGGCAAGCCTCGTGGCCGTCTCATCGAACAGGTACAGGGCAATCAGTGCGCCCGCGTACCGGTCCCCCTCGATGACGTCCGAGTCCTCCGCAATGGAATCGAGCGGAATCCGCCGCATCAGCGCCCGGAAGTTGCTCGAGGAATAGTCGATCTCGAGCTCCACCGAGTCCTCCCCGGTCGGGAGGGTGTCCTTCGTGAGTGAGGGGAAAATCGAGGAAATCTGGCGCTTGAGGATCTTGTCGGTATTGACGGTCCTGTCAAACGCATAGTTCGTCCAGACGATCCTGCCCACCTCGTCGAGCACCGCATAGGGAATTTCGAGGTTTTTCAGGAGCTGTTTCTGCACCTGCCCGTACTGCGTGGCAAAGCTGATCAGTTCATTTTGATACAGGGTTTTATTGTTGAAGTAGTAGTAAAGAGCGATGGAGAAATACAGGATGAGGAACAGAGAAACCACAACGCCGGCCGGCCAGTACATGAAATAGATCAGCACATCCGCCAGAATCAGCAGGATCCCGAGCCGGATCGGCATGTTGAAGTACCCCGATAGCCTCCCTTTCAACTTAACTTGACTGCTCATAGTAGCAGGCCCTTTCCTGAAGGCTGAAATAGTATTTGGAGTTATTGTAGCATATTTGGAAAAAGCTTGCACCCCGGCCGAAATGCCCGAAAAATCAGCCACTGAAGTCCCGAAAGTTCCCCGATCAGCACCTCTCCATCATCCAACAAAATCCCTATATTTGATGTAACTAAAATATTGACATCGTGCGGGATCCCTGTTATGATTCAAGCATGAGTTGTAAGTAGTTCACTTACATTTACAGAGCATTCCGGAAAGGGGAAACAACATGAAAAAGATTCTGATCGTCAATGCAAGCAACCGCAGAAGGGGCAACTCCTTCGCCCTCGAGGACTATCTGAAGAAAAAGCTCGAGGGAAAGGCCGAGGTGAAGACGCTCGAGACCGCAAACCAGAAGGTAAACGCATGTCTTGCCTGCGACGCGTGCAAGAGACAGCACACGCCGAACTGCATTCAGAAAGATGACTTCACCGCTCTGATCCCGGAGATCGACTCCTGTGACGGCATGATCATCCTCTCCCCCGTCCACTGGGATCAGTTCCCGGCACAGCTCAAGGCCTTCCTCGACAGAACCTACTCCTTCATGGACTTCACACAGCCTGATTTCTCCATGGCAACGAGAAAGGACAAGAAGCTCGCCGGTTTCTTCTGCGCAGGCTTTGGTCCGGTCGATGTCTACACGAAGATGGTCGAGACGAACCTGAAGAGCTTTGCAACGGCAGGCTTCACCGACTATAAGTGCCATGTCGCAGGCGATGCGAACGTCCCCGGCAGCATCATGGACAAGCCGGAAGACCTGAAGGCAGCGGACGAAATCGCCGACTGGATCCTCGCATAAAGATTCACGTTTTTTCAGAGATGAAAGCAGCAGCGGGAAGAGACTCCTCCTCTTCCCGCTGCTGCTCTTCTTTGCGGTATGGTTCCCGCCATTTTCCCAACCATGCAAAAAGACTCCGGCACCGAAGTGTCGAAGTCTTTTTTACTGTTCCGAATCAGAAACGTCAGCCCTGATTACTTCTCGCTGTACGGCAGGATTGCAAGATGTCTTGCTCTCTTGATGGCCGTGGTCAGCTCACGCTGATGCGTAGCGCAGGTACCGGTAATTCTTCTGGGAAGGATCTTTCCTCCCTCGGAGATGTACTTGCGAAGCTTTGCAGCATCCTTGTAATCGATGGTCTCCTTGCCACAGAACACACAGACCTTCTTCTTTCTGTGGAAGTTATTCTTTCTTCTGTAGGGCTTGTCCGTGCCCTCCGTCTTCGTGTAAGCCATGATTGCCTCCAACAAATCAAACGGTCCGATCAGAAACGTTCAAAGACAGATCACTTGAAGGGAAGCTCCTCCTCGATGCCGTCGGGGATATTCATGAATCCGCCGTCCGGCTCTCCGGAAGGTTCGCTCTCCGGTGCTGCCGCACTGCTGCGGGAGCCGCCATAGCTGCTGCCATTACTGCCACCCTGGTAGCTGCTGTAGTCGGGGCCGGAGGACTGCGCGTTCTTCGACTCCGCAAACTCGATATCATCCGCAACGACTTCGGTCGTATAGACCTTCACGCCCTCACGGTTGGTATAACTGCCGGTCTCAATGCGTCCGCTCAGGCAGACCTTGGTTCCCTTGTGCAGGTACTTCTCGACGAACTCGCCCGTCTTTCCGAAGGCCTTGCAGGAAATGAAATCTGCCGTCTGCTGCTCATTTGCACCCTGGCGGCTGCTCCGTCTCCGGTCGCATGCCACCGTAAATCTGGCGATTGCCATCGAGTTATCCCCCTGCGAATAACGCACGTCGGGATCCCTCGTCAAACGTCCCATCAGGACAACTTTGTTCATAGTATCCTACTTTCTGTTATGCTTCGTCCTGCTTCACACACAGATATCTGAGGACATTATCCATGATGCGCATGCGGTTCTCAATCTCGGCGATTGCAGAACCTTCCGCTTCGAACTGAATGAAGTAGTAGTAGGCTTCATCCATCTTCTGGATCTCATAGGCAAGCTTCTTCTTGCCCCAGTCATCGACATTTGCGATCTTGCCGCCGAATCTCTCGACGAGCGCCTTGCAATTGTCTACGACTGCTGTTCTTGCATCATCGTCAATCTGCGCATTCACAACAACGGCTAACTCGTATTTGCTCATGTGCTCTTACCTCCTTCTGGTCTCTTGGCCCGCGATCTGACGCGAGCAAGGATGGATTTTATTGCGCTCTGCTGGCAGACAGGGCGCAAAGGGGCTCTGACCCCACGGGTGTTAATAGTAGCACACGAGACATCAAAGGTTCAACTGTTTTTTTGGAAACTTTCAGTGCTGGATCTGCATGCCCTCCGCAAGCCGTGCCGCATAGGGCGCCACCGCTGTCCTGGCCATGGGAAGAAGCTCCCGGTCAAAGCTGTCCCGGACCTCAGGCTTCTTCCCGAACACCATCGTGTTGTCTTTTGTGCTCTCTGCAGGATCCCACCGGGGAAGATCCCCTCCGTTCGGATCGCCGTGCCTTGCAAAGTTCATCAGTGCCCCGAAGATCTGGCCTTCCACCTTCTCCGTCACCCCTTCCATCTGCGTCGAGGGGACAAGATGCGTGTTGTGGAAGACATACGGAATGTCCGCGCAGTGCCAGGGCGCCTTGCCGCCGTCCACCGGCTGATCGAGGGTAAAGAGCGCCGTCCAGACCTTTCCGCCCTGTGCCGCCCTCTCTGCCGCATAGGACAGCAGCGGCTGCCGCACGGTGTAGTCGAGGGTCAGGACATCGGCAAGAGGCCGCCCGGGGTATGCCTCCTGAAAGAGGGGCAGGAGCTTTTCTGCATTCTCCTTCCCGATGGCTTTTTCGACCGCTTCCTTCTGCTCCTTTTCCGGCGCAGTCCGAAGCGCATTGTCAAAGGGCATGAAGCCCGAGAACTCGGCAAAGACGGAGGTCACGATCATCGGAATGCCGATCGTCTCCTTCCGGAAGCCGTTCTCCATGGGATCCCCGAGGTACCAGTCATTCTTTTCCGGCGTCCCGCCGATCCCGTGTCCCATGCGGGCTGCAAGAGGCGAGAGCGCATTGTAGGCCGCGGCAAGGGATGCATAGGGCACCGTCTCGAGGTCCCTGATCTTCCGGATCTTCAGGCGCTTCATCATGGCAAGGACGAGCTCTCTCTGAGAGCCCTTGCTGTCCCCGGAAACCTCACGCGGGAAGATGCCGGACATGTTCAGGACCTTATGGTAGAGGCCGTCCGCCGCAGGCGTCTGCAGAAGGTTTGTGATCTTCATTCCGCCGCCCGACTGCCCGAACAGGGTGACATTCCCGGGATCTCCGCCAAAAGCTTCGATGTGATCCCGAACCCACATCAGAGCAAGGACAAGGTCCGCGTTTCCGGCGTTTGCGCTGTTTTTGTACTCCGGTCCGAACGAGGAGACATCGAGATACCCCAGGACGTTCAGCCGGTGGTTCACGCTCACCACGACGACATCGCCGTACTTTGCCATCGCCTGCCCGTCATAGGCCACCTGCTCGATCGACGAGCCGCCAAAGTAGCCGCCTCCGTGGATCCAGAAGAGCACCGGTCTCTTCCTGTCGTCGAGTCCCGGCGTCCAGATGTTGAGGTTCAGGCAGTCCTCGTCCATCGGCCACATGCGGTGCGGCACCAGGAGCTCTCCCCTGGGTCTGTCCACCCGAAGGAGCGGGCAGACGTACCCGTAGGATGTCGCATCATATTCCCCGCTCCAGGGATCTGCCTTCTCCGGCTGATGGAAGCGCTTTGCCTTCCCGTAGGGAATCCCCTTGAAGATCGAGATCCCGTCAAGCTCAAAGCCCCGGACAACGCCCTCTGAGAGCTCCACCCTTGCCGCATCGCCGCCGTGGCGAAAGGTCTGTTCCATGCACCCTCCTTCAGTCGCAGGCATCGAGCACTTCGCCGATGCTGTCGTCGATCACAAGGTCCGCCTGTGAATCCCGGCTCGTCGCGGACTTGTTGATGAGAACAAGCTTTCTGCCCCGGAAGTAATCGATAAGTCCCGCCGCCGGGTACACCACAAGGCTCGTGCCGCCGATGATGAGAACGTCCGCCTGCGCGATCGCCCAGACTGCCCCGTTGACGACGTCCATGTCGAGGCCCTCCTCGTAGAGGACGACATCGGGCTTTACCCTGCCGCCGCACTTCTCGCAGACCGGGATTTGGATGTTCTCCGGATCCTTCGGATCGCAGAACGTGAGCATGTACTTCTCGTCGTAGAAGGCATGGCAGTCCTCGCAGTAGTTTCGAAGAACGCTCCCGTGGAGCTCATAGACCGTTTTGCTTCCTGCCGCCTGATGCAGGCCGTCGATATTCTGGGTGACCACGGCTTTAAGCTTCCCCTCCTTCTCCCACTGGGCAAGCTTTTTGTGCGCCTTGTTTGGCCGCGCCTTCTGCCCCGGGACGAGGATCTTGTTGAAGTAAAACCTAAAGAACTCCTTCGGATTCTCCTCATAGAACGTGTGACTTAAGATCGTCTCCGGCGGATACCGGTACTGCTGATGATAGAGCCCGTCCTGAGACCTGAAATCCGGGATTCCGCTCTCGGTCGACACCCCCGCGCCGCCGAAGAAGACGACGTTGTCGCTTCCTTTGATGATCTCGTTGAGCTCCTGAACCTTCGCATTGTCCTTTACCATTTGCGCACCTCCAGAAAAACAAAAAGGGAACCTGCAGTACTATCATACCGCAGATTCCCACAGGCTTTCGACCAAAAAAGTCCGTTACGCTGTACTGTCAGCGCTTTGATCACTCGATGTGGCAGATCCAGCCTTCCGGTGCCTCGATCTCGCCCTCCTGGATGCCAAGCAGGGTCTCGCGAAGCTTGGTCATGACAGGGCCCATCTTCTCCATGCCGGACTCGAACTCGATATCCTTGCCATGGTCATTGATCTTGCCGATCGGGCTGATGACGGCAGCAGTGCCGCACAGGCCGCACTCGACGAAGTCGTTGTCCAGGACTTCCTTCCAGTAGACCGGTCTCTCATCGACGGTCAGGCCAAGGTAATGCTCGGCGACATAGACAAGAGAACGTCTCGTGATGGACGGCAGGATCGAATCGGACTTCGGAACCACCAGCTTGCCGTCGCGGTCGACGAACAGGATGTTGGCGCCGCCGGTCTCCTCAACCTTGGTTCTGGTTGCGGCATCCAGATAGATGTTCTCGGCAAAGCCCTCCTGATGCGCCTTGACGATCGCATGCAGGCTCATGGCATAGTTCAGGCCGGCCTTGATGTTGCCGGTGCCGTGCGGTGCCGCACGGTCATAGTCGGAAACTCTCACGTAGATCGGCTTTGCGCCGCCCTTGAAGTAAGGTCCGACAGGGGTGGTCAGGATGCGGAACTGATAGTCATCTGCGGGCTTGACGCCGATGACCGGGCTGATGCCGAACATGTACGGACGGATATACAGGGTTGCACCGGTGCCATAGGGCGGAACCCAGGCATCATCTGCCTTGACGACGTCCTTGACGGCCTGCACGAAGCGGTCGACCGGGAACGGCGGCATCTCCAGACGCTTTGCGGAATCATACATTCTCTGTGCGTTCAGATCCGGGCGGAAGCAGACGATGTGTCCGTCCTTTGTCGTGTACGCCTTCAGGCCTTCGAATACGGACTGAGAATACTGCAGTACGCCGGCGCACTCGCTCATGACGATCTTGTCATCGTCAGTCAGTGCACCATCGTCCCACTTGCCACTTGCTTTGGTGTAGTTGGCGACGAAGCGCTTGTCGGTCTTCTGATAAGCGAAGCCGAGGTTGGCCCAGTCCAGATTTTTCTTCTCCATTGCTTTGATACCTCCGAAACTTGTTTCCTGCCGGAAGCAGCCTGACGTTGTTTCCCGCACATTTCGGTTTTCTATTATAAATCGGCTGTTTCCGTTTTACCACAGTAAAGTGACAGAACAGGTGTCCTTTCCATAAGGTCCGGCCGCCTTTTTGCTGATTTTCCTATACCTCTACCTGCTCGCCGTCTCTTCCTTCAGGATCTTCTTTCCCCGGAGTGCCCAGTGGACCTTTCTCGTAAGTCTCGGGCACAGGGTCAGGAGAACGAGATAACCCTTGTTCTTTGCGGTGAGATTCTCACAGGAGAGCATCTTAAAGAAGTTCTTCCGAAGGTAGGCGACAACCTGCGTGTAGAAGGCATTGCCCCTGTTCATGTCCTTTACCGGCACGTGGAGCATGTAGTCGAGTCTCTCATAGAGCCCGAAGCGAAGCGCCGAAGCCTGCAGCTCCGGGTATTTCCGGACCATCTCCTGCTCCACAAAGTCCGCATGGACGATGATGTCCCGGTAGACCCTCGAAAAGGAGCCTGCCTGCCTTCTTGTCACGGATCCCTTCCGGTGGACCACCGTGTATCCGCGGGCACTTAGCCTGTAGACACCGTCCATCGTATCCACCATCTCCATGAGAAGCCGGAAATCCTCCCCGGTGATGCCCTCCGGGAAGAGATGCTGCTTCATGTAGCCTGCAGGAACAAGGGATGTGCAGAACGAAGCATCTCCCGTATAGAGAAGAAGACTTTCCGCAAAGGAGATGGCAGGGACAAAGGTATCCTCAACCGGCGGGATCACGACATCGGGGAGAGCCTCTCCCTTCTCGTTGACCTCCCGCCGTCCGATCTGGACGATGAAGTTCTCCTTTCCCTCATCTTCCATGACCTTCGCGCCCCGAAGGAGGTCCTCATACATCGTCTTTTCAATCCTGTCGTCCGAGTCGACAAAGCCGATAAAGGAGCCTCTGGCGTTCCGGATCCCGAGGTTTCTGGCGCTCGCCGCGCCTCCGTTTTCCTTGTGGAAGACTTTGATCCTCACGTCTTCCTTTGCAAGTTCCCGGCAGATTCGCAGGGATTCGTCCTTCGATCCGTCGTCCACAAGAAGGATCTCGAGATCCCTTAAAGTCTGTTCCTCAATCGTCTGCACCGTGTCCTTAAGGAATCCTTCCGCGTTGTACACGGGCACCACGACGCTGACAAGAGGTCTGTTGTCTGTTTCCATATCAGTTCGGCACTTTCAGGAATGGTTTCATCTCCGGGTCCCGGGAAATCGGTCCCCTCGACGGAAGCTCGATCTCGTCCAGGCTGTATCCGTCGAGAAGACACCCGCACAGCCACACGAGGCGCTCAGCCGCGGTATCCGCGTTCCAGATCGTCTCGATCGTCTGCCGCGCCATGTCCCCGAGCCTTGTGCAGAGAGGATCCGAGCGAAGCAGCTGCCTGACGCGCGAGAGGAGCTGGTCATAGTCGCACCTTGTGTAGAGAAGCCCGTTCACCCCGTTGGTGATAAGCCAGGGCACGCACCCCGCTTCGGTCCCCGCGACCACGGCGCAGCCGCTGTTCATCGCCTCGTTCACCACGGCGCCCCAGCCCTCGCCGGCATCGCTCGTAAAGACAAAGATCTGCGACTCCTCCATGAGCCCTCTTATCTTCTGGGGCGGCAAAAAGCCGTGGAAGGTGACGCAGTCGTTGAGGCCCTGCGCTGCTGCCTGATTCTTCAGCTCTTCCTCCCTCTCTCCGCCGCCTGCGATGTGAAGCTCGAACTTCTCCCCCGCGTTTTTGAGGTCTGCCGCAAGGCGAAGGGCGGTCTCCGGGTGCTTGAAGTCGACGAACCTGCCGGCCCAGAGAATCCGCGTCACCGGGCGCCCGCTCTTCTTTCGCACCTTCTGCTTGATCTCGGAGAGCTGTGTCTGCCCGTAGGTATAGAGCGGCGGGAAATACCCCCAGCAGAGCTTCTTTCCCGGGAAGGCGCCGACGAGGGAAAAGTCGCTTGCGACGTACGCGCCCGCAGAGAGCAGGTAGTAGGGGCTTTCCCTGAACCTTGTGTAGGCGCGTCTTTTTGCGATCTGTCCCTTCGGGGACAGAGCTTTCCACTGTCCGTCCTTGTAGAGCCGCTCCGAGACGCAGAACGTGAGGTACCCGCAGCGCACCCTCTCCTCGATGATCTTCTCCACCGTCGGAGCCCAGCCGTAGAGCACCACATCGGAAGAAATCAGCAGCTGCTCTGCTTTCTTTGTATCGTCGTGGTAGCGGACGACATAGGGGAGATCTTCGGAGAGATCCTCCCAGCCCATGTCGAGGCGCTCCTTTTCCATGCGCATCGTCTGCAGAAACGTGAAGTTCCCCTCACCGAGGCTCTTCACCATGGCCTCGCAGAACGGGATCTGGTGGTGATTGATGTAGTTGGAGACAAATGTAACGTTCATATTCCCCCAAAGGCTCCTTCAGGCAAGGCTTCGGTAGATTTCAAGAAGCCGTCGGTAGTTCGTATCCGGGTTGTGGCGGATCAGGGCGGCAGCCCTTGCATTCTTCCCGAGAAGCTCTGCCATCTCCTCCTCGCAGAACACGGTGATCACGCCCTCGGCAAGCTCGTCCGATTTTCCGCCCGGGAACAGGATCCCATCCTCCCCGTCGTCCACAAGATCCCCGATGCCGCCGACCTTTGCCGCAACCACCGGCATTCCGAGAAGCATCGCCTCGCACAGGGAGTTCGGGGAATTCTCCATGATGGATGGGCAGACGAACACGTTGCTGTCAAGGAACCGCTCCTTCATCTGACCGGCCGTGAGTTTCCCCAGCATCGTCACATGGCCTTGCAGGTGATATTTCCGGATCAGCTGCTCGAGGTACCTGCCATAGGCGCTGATCCAGACCGCCTCCGGGTAGCGCTTTGCACCGGTGAGCTGTCCGCCCCCGATTTTTCCGAGGATGTTGGTGCCTGCAACGTACAGGTGCGTGTCCGGGAAGCGCGTAAGGATCTTCGGCATCGCCTCGAGCATGAAGTGGAAGCCCTTGAGGGGATAGTCGCCCTGGGAGAGGAAGATCGAGTGGGGCAGGAAGCCCTCGCTCTCCGGATCCCAGCTGCCCGTATAAAACGGCGATCGCATGGTCTCGTTCATCACGTGGTAGAGCGCGTCCGGGTTGATCTTACTCGTGGTATTCCGGTCAAACGAGGTCCTGCCGGTCACGTGGGCCGTGCGGGAGATCGCCTCGGCCTCGATCCGCGCCCTCTTCCTAAACTTCTCCTGCTGCTCCTTTAAGGAGTCGTGACGCACCCTGTCGCGGAAGGTCCTTGCCTTCTGCACGCTGTAGGGAAGCTCTGCCATGTAGGCTTCCGCAATCGCACAGCACATGCCCTGCAGGCCGATGAGGGTCCTCTCGGGGTGGTCAAAGGCCTTTACCATCGCGAGCGTATGGGGGAACTCCGTTCCGAAGATGTGCACGATGTCCGGCTCAAAGTCCCGGATCACGTTCGAGAAGCGCTCCTCGAGATCCCGGTCGTAGATTTCCGGGTGATCGAGATCCTCCTGAAAGCCGAAGAACTCGACAATCCCCCTGGTCTGTCCAAGGTCCGCCTGCCTTCCCGTCGAGACGTCCATGGCAAGATGGCAGTTTCCCATGTGGGCGGGCACCGGGCAGCAGACGCCAAGCTCCACAAGAAGCGAGGAATCACTCCCGTCCTTCTTCTCCCTAATCAGCCGCTCGAAGGAACCGGTGAGCCACCCCTCGCGGTTCGTATAGGGCTCCCCGACCATCTTCGCGAAGGCAGGCAGCATGATGTTGCAAAGCCAGAGAACTCTCATGCCCTGCCTCCTCTTTGAAGAAGGCCATTCCGCACCCTGTCGTAGAGGGCTGCCGTGTGCTTTCCGTGGGCAAGCTTTTCCCGCAAAGGCTGCAGGGTAAGGATCAGATACGCCTTAAAGCAGAACCGCTCCCGGAGCGTAAAGTACTTCCCTGTGATCTCCTTATGTTCTTCAGCAGAGCGCCTTCGTCCCTCCTCCGACTCCGAGTAGCCGCCGCCCTCGTAGTCCGCAACGACAAACCCCATGGGCACGGTGCGCACGTTCTTCGTGATCACGACCCTCAGGAAGTGCTCGTAGTCCGCCCGGACCTTCCAGGTAAGGTCAAATTTCTCCCCCTTAAAAATCTCAGCCGTATAGAAGCAGGCCTGGTGATTCGGGATGTTCCGGTACATCGCAAAGTGGCTCATCACAGGATTTGCCACGACCCTCTGCCCCGTTGTCTCCTCGATGATGTCCCCGTAGTAGATCGCGCTCCCCGGAAGAGAATCCGCCTCCACGGCCGCGCGGACCTTTGAGAGGACGGTTTCATCATGCAGAAGATCCCCGCAGTTCAAAAAGTACAGGATTCTCCCCGTGGCAAGGCCTGCGGCGATGTTCATGCCGTCGTAAATTCCCTGATCCTTTGAAACCGTGACGCGGATTCTCTCATCGGAAGGCAGGCTTTGAAGGCTCCCGTCCGTTGATCCCGCGTCCTTTACGAGGATCTCGAAATCCCCTTCGGTCTGGGAGAGGACGGAGGAAACCGTCTGATGCAGTTTTTCGCCGGCATTGCGGCAGACCACAATGACCGAGAAGAACGGTGTGTGCATGGCAGATACTACAATTCTTTCTCACTGATCCGGCGGCGTATAGGCCGGCAGATCAGAAAACAGGAACGACGAGTACGGAAGAATCCGTACCGTCGGATCATCGGCGCGAAGGAGGAATGCCGCAAAGTACAGCACGGCGGCAGCGATCACAAGGAAGGTCAGACCTGTCTTCAGGTTCTTCTCCTCCTTCGGGACAAGTTCCAGGGTCTTCGGGACGAGGAAGAGCTGCGTGGCCGTGAGGTAATAGCAGATCCTCGAGAGCTCCGGGATAAAGCTTGCAAACACGTAGATCCAGAGCGAAAGGAACGCGGCATTCGCGTAAAACCGGTGCGGTCCGGCAAGATCGTCCGCCCGGTGCCCGGAAATCCGAAGGCACAGGAACAGAAGAATGAGGCACGCCGCGCAGCGAAGGATCCCGGACCAGGTGATGCTCCCGCCGGCGGCAAGGATCGCGGACCCCTCATAGGAGGGATAGAGCTTTACCGCAAGCTTCAGCCAGAAGGATCTTGTCGCAAAGAAAACCGCTCCAAGTCCTGTGAACACGATCCTCTGTCCCATCTTCCAGGGGATGCGGCACAGGGGATAGAGAACAAGCACCACGAGCACCGACTTGTGGAACAGGGCGGCAGACAGCACCAGCGCCAGAAAGGGGATGTACTCCCGCTGCAGAAAGAAGTACAGGGCAACGAGGGCCATCGAGAGCGCGAGGTAGTACCGCACCGTGTTGTAGCACTGAAAGTACAGCCCGAAGGCCATGAACAGGAAGAACGAAAATGCAAACGAGTCCGAGAGCAGGTGGATCGAAAGAAGAAACAGCGCAATCGTCGCCCCGGCATAGATCGCAAAGAGCAGCAGGTAGTTCTCGTACCCGGCCAGGTGATACACAAGCTTTGCCAGCGCGTTGAACCCGGGCTCCGTCGGCACGTAGGCATCGACCGAGGCAAGATGGAAGAACGAGACATAGCGAAGGTAATCGTTGCCCGTTGCCTGGCGCAGGGCTGCCGGGATGAAGAGAACCAGGTACAAAAGTGCCATGAAAAGACGCGATGCCGCCTTCCCCCGGCTCCCCGAAACGGTACTCTTTGTTTTCTCACTTCCGAAGGCCAGGGCACAGGAGACGATGGCGATTCCGATGTAGAGTCCCATCACGTCTCCTTCACATAGGGGCTTCGTCTCCCCTCCCGGATATCCTTCATCCCCTGTACCATGAGAGCGTAGGCCTTTTTGAACGGTACGCTCTGGCAGAGCGTCTTTTTCTTCGTCAGAAGAAAGCGAAGGGCAAAGGGCTTTTCCATCGCCCCGTACAGGTAGTGGTAGAGAACGCCGCGGTCGTAGAAGAACCGCTCGTTGTAGCCGTGAAACCAGGTGGACGCGTTGTCCGCCCTTGCCTTCTCGTGGCCGATCACCGTGGGAACGCCGAGGATCTTCAGTCCCTTCTTCAGGCAGTCGTGGAGAAACAGGGAATCCTCCCCGTTGGAGTAGGGCGCCCCGCCGCCAAAGAGCAGGGAGAACCAGATGTTCGCCCGCCTGATTGAGGCAAGCCTGCAGGCCATCGCATAGGTGGGATAGCGCCCGTAGTTGTACCAGGAAACGCGCTTTACCCTCGTGTTCTCATAGGTCCGCCTCTCCTCCACGGCGGTCACGTTGAACATCAGAACGTCCGCCTCCGGGTGTTCTTCAAAGGCTTCGAGGACCCTCTCCCCGTAGTCATCGCAGTAGACGATGTCCTCATCGGAAAAGAGCACGATGTCCGCCCTTGCCCGAAGCAGCGCGTTGTTCCGGTTTCTTCCGACCCCGCGGTCGTCAAAGGCATAGCAGCGGATGGAATGCCCCTTCCTGGTGAACTCGCGGCTGGAGTTTTCCTGGCACTGGTTGCAGATGATGGCATCCGTCGAGATATTCATATGCTCCGCCAGCATGATTTCGTTTTCCTGCACGGTGGCAACGAGTACTTCCAGCGTCATCCTTTGGTCTTCTCTTCCTGATAATACTGTGACAGAAACCTGCCGTCCGCTCCTGCAAGGATGATCCCATCCGGCACGGCATGGCAGATCTTCATCTGTTCGATGTAATGGGACAGTCTCGTCCCTCTCCCCTCTCCCGCATACACGAGAAGAAGGAGAACTTCCCTGTCGGGGTCGTGGTGCACGGCGCCGGTTCCTGCCTGCACCTCATACTCGGCCGCGGACTTTGCAGAAACTGCGCAGGAAACAGCGTCCTGAAGAAGCGCCGCCTTCTCCTTCGCGTCCTGTTCTCCCTTAGGGGAGAGGAGCATGACAGACCTGTGTTCCCCTGCAAGAAAGGCAACGTTTCGCTTTCTCTCGTCCACAAGAAACGCCGGAAGATCCTTCCCGACAACCCCCGCGCAGGGGATGCCAAGGCGAAGGACCACGTCCTCCGGCGTGTAGAAGGCATCGTCCAGCACACAGGAAAGCCAGAGGACGAGTACCGAGAACACAAGTCCCAGGAACAGTCCAAGGTACACGGCGTTCCAGGTGCGGTCCGAGACGACAACAAGCGCCGGTTCCGTCTCCGAGAGGAACGAGATCTGGTCAAATTCCTTCGCACTCTCCCCGAAGGAGAGCACCGCCTTCGTGATGGTATCGGTGAGGGCCTGTGCGTCCTCTTTCGAGGGGCAGGTCACCGTAAAGGTCAGTACCCGGATATCGCTCATGAGGTCGGTGGAAACGGCGTCCTCGGCCTCCTGAAGCGTCATGTCAGACGGGAGTCCGTCCTCCATGATCTTTTGCATCAAAGGCTCTGCAAAGAGCAGCTGCTTCCAGGTCGCGGCATTGTAGTAGTCGTAGGCCTCCTGTGTCTTCTTATTCACCGCAAAGTCGATGTAGAGGGTCTGGGTCTGTTCGTACTGTCTCTGATTTTTTACCGAGACGACAACCAGCGTGTAGATCGCGGCAAAGAGCAGGGCGCAGGCAATCATCGACACCGGGACAAGAATCAGATGCTTCCGGACCCGAAGGTACGTGCTCCTCCGGTTCAGGGTTTCATCCGCGTGCGGAGTGGTCATTGCTGCTGTCCTCCTCTTTCAGGGCCGTCACCTGGCCCTGGTCAACGCCCTCGGTGGAATCCGGCTGGAACAGGATCTTGAGGGTCAGAAGGCAGAGCTTCAGGTCGAGCCAGATGGAGTAGTTCTGGATGTAGGTGAGGTCGAGCTTTAACTTGTCATAGGGCGTCGTGTTGTACTTGCCGTAGACCTGCGCATAGCCCGCAAGGCCCGCCTTCACCTTCATGCGGTAGGCAAATTCGGGCATGGTCTCAAGGTACTGCGCGATGATCTCGGGCCGCTCCGGGCGGGGACCGATAAACGACATGTCGCCCTTTAAGATATTGATGAGCTGAGGGAGCTCATCGAGGCGGACCTTGCGGATGAAGTGCCCGACCTTCGTGATCCTGTCGTCATTCTCCGCGGCAAGACGGGCAACGCCGTCCTTCTCCGCATCGACCTTCATCGACCGGAACTTGATGATCCTGAATTCTCTCTGGTGGATCGTGCAGCGGACCTGCTTGTAGAACACCGGTCCCCCGTCCGACTTCACGAGAATCGCCGTGATGAGAAACAGGGGCGAGAGCAGGATCAGGAGAAAGAGTGAGAGCGCGATGTCAAAGAGCCGCTTCCAGAAGCGCTGGTTGACGGTCAGGGCATACTCCCGCGTCATGTAGATCGGCGTATCGAACAGGTGGAGCTGGGTCGAGCCCTTGACGAGAACGTCCGGAATCTTCGGCATCATGTAGGTGCGGATTCCCTGTTCATAGCAGAACTTTAACAGCTCGTTTCTCACATCCACCGGGATATCCCAGAGAACCACCGCCATGTGGTCCTTCAGGATCCTATCCTTCAGGGCCGGAAGCCCGATGTCAGCGCTGACCTTTCCCTCAATCCGGTACTTGTCCGGCCGGGATTTGAACTTTCCGATGATCTCATCCACCGGCCGCTCTCCGTGAATCAGAAGCAGCGGGATCGGCGGGAAGACCTTCTTGTAGACCCTGTCCGAGAGATTGACCCACAGGATCGCGATGAGGATCTGCACCCCCGTGCAGGCAAGCATCGGCAGGGCCGGCAGCGTCCAGTTCCGAAGGAGCGAGTCCTGGAAGTAGGAGATCACGTTGACGGCAAGGAGCGAGAACACCTGCGAGAGGCACACGTCCAGCTTTTTCATGTAGCCTGCGCGGAAGCCCCCGTAGGTCGTCATGAAGAACATCAGCAGCACGAAGTAGATCGCAAGGACCAGGATGTGGCCCTTCACATAAAACTTGAGCTTCAGGCGGACCAGCGGGTAGTAGTACACAAACCACAGCCACGCGTACACCGCCACCTGCAGAAGACTCCCGAGAAACGGGAGGTTCATCGCGAAAACTTTCCTGATTGAGCTCGATTTCTTATTTCCCATACGTTTGTTTCGTGTTTTTCCTGTCCGGAGCCCCGCCCGGGATGCCGACCCTCGGGGTCTTCTCATCGGCCGCGGTATCTTCCTTTACGATGTAGATCGGGCGGTTCTTGACTTCCAGGTAGGTCTTCGAGAGGTACTCCCCGATGATGCCGATGGAGAGCAGCTGCAGGCCGGAGACCAGAAGAATGATGCAGACCATGGAAGGCCACCCCGGTGTCGGATCCCCGAAGGCAAGCTTCCGGATGATGATGAAGATGATCATCAGGATCGCGATAAAGCACAGAAGGATCCCCATGAACGCCGAGATCGTAAGCGGCACCGTCGAGTAGGCGACGATCCCGTCGATCGCATAGCCGAACAGCGACCAGAAGCTCCACTTCGTCTTCCCGTGGGTGCGCTCGATGTTCTCGTAGGCAATCCACTTCGTCCTGAACCCGACCCAGGAAAAGATGCCCTTCGAGAAGCGGTTGTACTCGCTGACCTCGAGGATGGCGTCCACCACCGGCCGCGTCATCAGGCGAAAATCCCTCGATCCGTCGACGATCTCCGTCTTCGAATACCGGTTGATGAGGTGGTAGAAGCGGCGCGCAAAAAAGGAGCGAACCGGCGGCTCGCCGGTCCTGTTCACGCGCCGGGTTGCCACCTGATCGTACCCCTCGTCGAGATATCCGAACATCTCAGGCAACAGGCTTGGCGGATCCTGAAGGTCCGCATCCATGATGGAGACATAGTCTCCCCTCGCGTTCTGCAGGCCCGCGTACATCGCGGCCTCCTTGCCGAAGTTCCGGGAAAAGGACAAGAGCCTTACGTTTTGATCCTTTGCAACCAGCGCGCGCACGGCCTTAGCCGTCCCGTCCGATGAGCCGTCATCGACATAGATCAGCTCATAGTCAATGCCCCTTCCCTCGAGAAAGGGTTTGTTTTTCAAGAACTCCTCATAGAAGTAAGGAACGTTTTCCTCTTCGTTGAAGCACGGCACGATCGCCGTGAGGAGATGTTTTTCCAAGTCTGTGCTCCTTTAAGGCTCGAGAAAGACGGCAACACCCACAAGTCCGGGGCCGGTGTTCACCGCCATCGTCGCCGTGATCTGCTGCTCGAACAGGATCTTCTTGTCGATGAGCGTCTTTTCAAGGATCTCCTTGATGGTCATGGCCTCCTGATGGGCATCGCCCTCCTCGACCACGAGCCAGGCCTTGTGGCCGAACTGGTACTTTACGATCTCCTCGGTGAGCCTGACGCGGGCAAGCCTGGAGCCGCGAAGCTTGGCAACGGTATAGTACGATCCCGTCTCATCACAGGAGATGAGGGGCTTCAGGCGCAGCATCTTGCCGACGGTGCCCGCAACCCTGCCGATGCGCCCGCCGTGCTGGAGGTACTTCAGGGTATCCATGTAGAAGAAGACCTTGCTATCCCTGATCTTGTCCTGGAGCTGGCGGCAGAGCACCTGATAGGGCACGCCGTGCTCGAGCTTGTGGGACGCCCAGATCGCAAAGATTCCCGCGCCGATGGAGATGTTCTTGGTGTCGAAGACAAAGACGTTCAGGTCCTCGACCTCGGTTGCCGCAAGACGGATCGTGTTGCAGGTGCCGGACAGGGAGGACGAGATCGTGATCGCAATCACGTTTTCGTACCCCTCCTTCTTGATCTCCTCGAACTTGTCCAGAACCTCGGCCACACTCGGGGTCGACGTCGTCGGGATCTCATTCGGAAAGCGGTTGTAGATCATGATCGGATCGATGTCGACGCCGTCCGCATAGTCCTTCTCCGGATACATGACGTGGAGCGGCAGCACCTCGATGTTGTACTTCTCCCGCTGTGCCCTGGCGATATCGCAGCCCGAATCCACCAGAATGGCAGTTTTCTGTTCGTTCATGTGTCCCCTCCTTTCTCCAAAAGAATGCTTCTTCCAAAAGCATGGAATGACACAGTACAAGGATAAGCCCGCTTGCCCGATTTCGCAATCGGCAGACAAAAACCCGGCGGCCGCGGGTTTCCGCAGCTGCCGGGCAGGATAAATTCGTGTTTTTCCCAGTTCTCTTATGTCTCAGGGATTGCACTTTTTGCAGGGCGAGTACCCCTCGGAAATGAGCTGATCCCTGCTCTCGTTCGAGTAGGCCCTGTTCTTCTCCTTCATCTGCGAGACGCTGCTGCAGGTCGGCAGATGGAACTTCTTCGTGTGCGTGTTGAGAACATACCCTCCGGAAGGTGTCGTGGAAGGAGTGGTCACCGCCGACGAAGAACTGGACGATGAAAGGGAAGAAGAACTTCCCGAAGAAGAACTTCCCGAAGAAGAACTTCCCTTCGAAGCACTCCCCGGGGTCAGATCCGTCGTGGGATCCGTCGAAAAGGTGAGTGTCTTTCCGTCGGAGACAACCGTGATCTCACCCTGATCGTCGGTGCGGAAGATCTTTGCCCCGGCGGCGGTAAGCCGTGTCAGGGCGCCTTCTGTCGGGTGCCCGTAGCTGTTGCCCTTCCCGACGCTGATCAGCGCATAGGAGGGTGTCACGGCATTTAACAGCTCTGTCGTGGACGAGGAATCGCTCCCGTGATGGCCGACGACATAGACATCGGAATCGAGCGGCAGCCCCGAGGCCACCATCTCGTACTCCTCGTCCTCCTCGGCATCCCCCGTCAGAAGAAAGCTCGTGTTCCCGTAGGTAATCCGAATGGCAATCGAGTTGTCATTGTCTCCCGGGTGCGTGTAGTAGGCAGGTCCCACAACCTGCAGCTGTGCCTTCCCGAGGGTGTAGACATCTCCCATGATGGGGTGAATGTCGTTTGCTCCGTTTGCCGCAAGGCCGTTCTCAAAGGATGCATAGATCTTCGTGTCCGCGACGTAGTCCGGCGTCAGCGCGTACGTCACCGGTGTCGTGTTCAGCACACCGACAAGCCCCGCGATGTGGTCCTCGTCATAGTGGGACGCCACAAGGTAGGTGAGTTTCGACACCCCGTGCTGCTGAAGATAGCTTACAACATAAGAAGAACTCTCCCTCGGGCCGCCGTCGTAGAGCATGTACTGGCCGTCGGACTTTATCAGGCATGAGAGCCCCTGTCCGACATCGAGCATCGTGAGGGAAAAACCGGACGAACCACTCGCTGTCGTCTTTGCAGACGCAGCCTTTGTCTTTACCTTCGACTTTGCCTCCACCGCGCCGCCGGAAAGCAGCGTGCCAACAAACAGGACAACCGAAAGAAGGACAGCAGACAGTGCCGTCCTCGTCCGTTTATGCCATTGTTTCATGATGAAGCCTCCCCTGCCCCGTTTTCGGGGTACCTTTATTGTAACACCATCAGAGGATGGTCAGACAAAAGAGCAGGAGTTCAAAAAAGAGAAGCGAAAGGATAGCCGTCGCGATCATCAGGCGGTTCATCGTTTTGATGTCATCCGGCGTCACCTCCCGGAGGGGATCCCCGAGGGCCGCCTTTTGGACCATGTGCCCGAAGTACTGCGCGTCCCCGCCAAGCTGAACATCGAGAGCTCCCGCAGCCGCACTCTCCGGCTGCCCGGCGTTCGGGCTTAAGTGCTTCCCCCGGTCCCTTAAAAAGATCCTCCAGGCATTCTTCCCGTCAAGACGCAGGATAAAGGATGCCGCCACCATGAAAAGTCCGGAAAGACGCGCCGGAAGAAAGTTCACAATATCATCGAGATGCGCCGCCGCACTGCCAAAGTACCGATAACGGTCGTTCTTATAGCCGATCATCGAGTCCATCGTGTTCACGGCCTTGTAGAAAAAGCCGCCGACCGGCCCCAGTAGAAAGAGATAGAACATCGGCGCGATGACGCCATCCGATGCGTTCTCCGCAACGGTCTCAACCGCCGCCTTCGTAACCCCCGTCTTGTCAAGAACCTCGGTATCCCTTCCTACCACCATGGACACGGCTTTCCTCGCTCCCGGAAGATCCCCGGAAACCAGCGGCCGGTACACCGCCATTGATGCATCGCGAAGACTCCTTGCCGCAAGGCACTGACAGGAGAAAATGACCTCCAGGACAAAGGAGAGCACCGGAGAGATCAAAGACGAAAGGTAAAGAAGAAGAATCACGGCAAGTGCTGTGCACACGGGCACCAGAACACAGAGGACGGTCCCTGCAAGGCGCTTTTTTCCCCGGTCCTCTTCTCTCTCATCCGATAGGTGAAAGATCCTCCACAGTCCCTTCTCCAGAAAGGAGATCAGTGCCCCGATCCCCTGGACCGGGTGCCAGAGCCGCTTCGGATCCCCGACAAGAGCATCGAGAAGACAGGCAAGAAGCAGAACCAGCATTCGTCTTTCAATTGTCTCTGCCATGTCTGTCTCCTCTCATTGCGGTATTTGCCATACGGGGAAAGTGTAGACCATTGCAGAGTATTTGCAACTTCGATTACCCGCGTTTTCTCCGGGATATGAAGTCTTTTTAAGTTGTAACCCATTTCAGGTTACAACTTAAATTCTTTCTGTCTGCACCATATGGAAAAATCGGGGCAGCGCCGGCCACCCCGATTTCTTCATAACTGCATTACCGCAGTTTTCCTTATTCCATTGTCAGTCCAGCGTCAGGAGCAGGGCCATCTTGAAGGGCGTAAGCGCCTTCACGGAATGGCGGCCGTTCTTGTCAAACCGGAACGTCTGCCCGGCAGTGACCTCGTAGGCCTTTCCCTCGTAGCCGATCTCAGCCTTCCCGTCGAGGGCAAAGACCAGGGCATCCCCGGGTGCTGCGTGCTCGGCAAGGGCCTGTCCCGCATCAAAGCTCATGAGAACAAACTTCATGTGGGGATCCGAGATGAGATCCATGTTGACGATGCGGCCTTCCCGGTAGGGAAGAAGGTCCTTGAGTTCAAATACGGTGCCGGATTTTAAGATGTCGTTCATTGTGCTCTCCTTTCGAAACGCGGTCTCGGTGTAGACCGTATCTTCCTTTGTCTCAACGCCCACCGGAATCCCGGTCGGGGTAATGATGCTCTGCCCTTCCTGCAGGGTTTCTCTTCTGCCGTCCTTTGTGAACACGGTAAGACTTCCCCTGTACACGGTGAAAAGCTTGTGGTACGCATAGGTCTCCGCGCTGATTCCCGTGTCCTTTGCAAGGGAGAAGACGGAAACGCTTCCCTTCAGTGCCTGCCTTGAGATCGTGCAGCCAGGGACCGGTTCATTGTCCGAGGCAACGGCCATCCATCTTTCCTCTTCCATGTCTTGCACCTCCTGTGCTTTGTTCTGTCTGTATGATGCCGGATTTCCTGACAAAAGTCCGTTGCATTTCCAACATTTCTCCCAAAAAAGAAGTGCCCCCCCCGAAGGGAAACACCTCAAAGTGATCGATATGGTATCTGAAGATAAGGGACTGCTTTTTATGCGCTCTTCTTTGCTGCCGCCTTCTCCTCACACTTCTTCTGCATGTAGGAGACGATCATCGTGCAGCTCGCATCGCCCGTGATGTTGACCGTGGTTCTTCCCATATCGAAGATGCGGTCGATGCCGTAGACAAGAGCGATACCGTCGATCGGAAGGCCGACCGAGGCAAGGACCATCGACAGCATGATCGGGCCTGCGCCCGGGACACCGGCGGTGCCGATGGAGGCGAGGGTTGCGGTCAGGACGACGGTAACCATCTGCTGCGGAGTCAGGGTGATGCCGTAGCAGGCGGCGATGAACACGGTGCAGACGCCCTGGTAGATCGCGGTGCCGTCCATATTGATGGTGGCGCCAAGGGGCAGGACGAAGGACGCAACTTCCTTCGAAGCGCCCATCTTCTCGGTGCACTCCATGTTGATGGGAAGCGTTCCGACGCTGGAGGCTGACGAGAAGGCAAAGAGCATGGCAGGCATCATGCCCTTGAAGAACTTCAAGGGGCTCATGTGGCCAAGCACCTTCACGGTCGTGCTGTAGACGACCACCATGTGGACGATGTAGGCAATATAGGCGCAGACAAGGACGATCGCCAGGGAGCCGATGATCGAGGGGCCGTTGTCCGCGATGACCGGGCAGAGCAGGCAGAAGACACCGATCGGGGAGAGCTTCAGGATCATCTCCATGCACTTCATGAAGATGTCATTGCACACATTGACCGCCTTCACGGCAGGCGCTGCCTTTTCTCCCACAAGGATGATCGCAAAGCCGATGATCAGGGCCATGACGATGATCTGCAGCATGTTCGCATCGGTGATCGGCGTCAGGAAGTTCGACGGGAAGATGTTCACGATCGTGTCCATGACCGAGGTTGCCTCTGCTCCCTCATAGGAGACGCCGCTTGTCGAGAGCATCGGAAATGCACCGCGGAACAGGTAGGCGAAGATCAGGCCGATCGTCGTCGCACACGCGGTGGTGCACAGGTAGTAAATCAGCGTTGTGCCGCCGATCATGCCGATCTTCTTGATATCCGAGAGCGAGATGACGCCCGCCAGAATCGAGAACAGGACAATCGGCGCGATGATGAACTTGATGAGGTTCAGGAAGATCGTGCCGAACGGCTTGATATAGCTGTCTGCAACGGAGGCGACGTTCTGCATGCACAGTCCCACGATGATTGCAAGGACCATGGCGATGAAGATCTGCGCCGCAAGGGAAAGTTTTTTCTTCTCCTTCTTCGGCTCCGGGTTCTCCGGTTCAATCTTCTTTAAGGTCTCCTGGGCCGTATCAATGGCCTCCGCCGGAGTCTTGTACTCTACCTTCTTCTCTTCCATAAATCTCCTCCATCTTCCAATCTGGTAGACGGGGATTTCACCCGCCTCCAACACCACCGTGCGTACCGTTCGGTACACGGCGGTTCAAACGTTAACGTGAACTTTGTCATACTCGTTCAGCAAGGATGGATATCCGAGACCGAG
>Ga0256406_1000897_pt1 | contig 50817 bp, 23 predicted proteins | sample RumenRJG_03DNA_FD_185986 | JGI IMG/M metagenome (GOLD analysis project Ga0256406, IMG submission 185986) | Bovine rumen microbial communities from Lethbridge, Alberta, Canada - RJG_03 | ecosystem: Host-associated > Mammals > Digestive system > Stomach > Rumen | place: Canada: Alberta | collected...
GGCAACAAGAATCTCTTCACGTTTCTCCTTGGGAGTTGTTTGATACCTTTTTCTCATAAATTAAACACATTTATTTAGTTCTTAAATGTGTCAACCTATTTCAGTATAAGACATGGAGGTCTTGACCTCGGATTTACTGGAGGTTTTACTTTTCGTGGTCAGGAATATCCTCGGCTCAATACAAATATTGTGTTTGCAAACGACTTTGATGTAGATGCCCAAACATGCTATAATGCCAATCAACTTTTGACAGAAGATGGTGTTGAATGTTTGTTGGCTGACATTCGTGCTGTTGACGCAAATGCAATTCCAAATTTTGATATTCTACTTGCAGGTTTCCCCTGTCAGCCATTTTCAAATGCAGGAAATCGTAAAGGTATAAATGATGACAATGGAAGAGGAACTCTGTTTGAAGAATGTGAGCGAATTATTAGGTCTAAGATTGAAAATGGACATCGTCCACAGGCTTTCGGTTTTGAAAATGTAAGAGGCATTTTGTCATCAAAAATGCCTGATGGCATAACAACTGTACCACAAGAAATATCAAACAGAATGCACGATATGGGTTACAACATGAGTATGCAGCTTGTATGTGCAAGTGACTATGGCGTTCCACAACAAAGATATAGGGTACTTATAATCGGCATAGATGCGCAACTTGATATAGGGAATTTCGATTTTAATACCATGCAACAAATTGTTCGGGAATTCAATATTCCTTCAAAAAGCTATGGCAGAGATGAAGAACTCTTGTTGGGTAGTATTTTACAAGGAGTACACAATGTTCAAGATGATGTAGTATGGGAATATAGTGAGACAACACAACGTACTGTTGAGCTAATCGGTGGATGTCAACATGGTATAGAAGCGTTTGATTATTTTGTGCCAGGCTTCAATAAGGAGGATTTACCTGCTGTTGTCTTTGAAGGTCGTTCATGGAAAGACATTCCCTATGAAATGCTTTCTCAAAGGTTTAAGAAAATTGCAGATGACCCCAAAAGGTATCATGCGCCTAAATTCTTTCGTCGTTTTGCTTTCGGAGAAATAAATGGTACGATAACTGCATCCGCTCAGCCCGAAAACTGCGGCATAACACATCCTGTTGAAAATCGCAGATACTCAGTTAGGGAATGTGCACGTATTCAATCCTTCCCTGACAACTACTCGTTTGGTGCTATACCTCTTCAATCACAATATAAGGTAATTGGGAATGCCGTTCCCCCTGTTTTAGGATGGGTTATAGCAAGAGCTTTACTGAATGTTTTACCAGAATAATACGATACAATTATGGCATATTTATCAAAAGAACTCATTCTAAAGTCGTATCTTACTTTGTCTTCTTTGACAGAAGACCACAAACAAGGTCAGACGCAGATAGTAAGTGCTATTAGGCATCTATTTGCATTAGATATGTTCTATAAAAGTGAAGAAAAGGATTGTGACCTTAATAATAATGACGACAAATCAGTATTTGTTGAGAATGTAAAAAAATTGGTCAACATAAAAGACGATTATTACACAACTAATTTTTATACAACAATAAAGCCGATAGAGGATTGTGGAGTGGGTAGTAACTTTACCTCAGCAGGTGTTGTTAATAATTCAAAACAGAATACATCTCAGACATACGATTACCCTACAAGAGGACAACATCCTTTGTTTATTGTTCGTAATGCCGTTGCTATTCGTAGGCAGGAATACTACAAAAACATAAAACATTATCTGAGTTCTGAAACAATACGGGCAGCTTTTGCAATTTGGATATTAAGGAATGAATATTTTGCAGAATTGAATTTGAGCGTCATTAACAGGAAACTCCAATCTATTTTAACGCCAGAATTAATAGAAGCGTTTATGCCCAAAGATGAAAATTTAATTTCGTTCATAGATGGTTATTCCCTATCAGATAATAAATATCAAACGGAACCTTCCGACATGTTAAATCTATTCCAAGGTAATAAAAACAGAATATCAGGAAGTAGAAATTATAACCATTATCTTTCTGCTCTCCGCACCAAACCGTTTATGCTTCTTGCAGGAATCTCTGGTACGGGTAAAAGTCGCATTGTAAGGAAATTAGCACAAGCCAGCGTTACGGAAGAACTACAAAGACAATATGACCCCAAGTCTGTAGAGAAAGGTTTTGATAGATGGCAGTTACACAAGCCAGCCAACTTTGAGATTGTGCAGGTAAAGCCAAACTGGCATAATTCACTGGAGGTTGTTGGTTATAAGTCTAACATTGGAGGCGCGCATTATGAGTACACACCATTCGTAGAGTTCCTTGCAAGAGCGTGGAAACATCAGAATGTGCCATTCTTCTTGTGCCTTGACGAAATGAACCTTGCGCCCGTAGAACAATACTTTGCAGAGTTCCTGAGTGCAATCGAAAGTCGTTCAATGGAACATGGAGATTATGAGACTGACCCTATCATCAAGCCCTTCAATGACTTTGGCGAAGATGTCTGCGCACAGATGCTTAATCATTTTGTTGGAAAAGTTGATGCAGCAAAAGCTGTACCAGGTAGTTTAGAAGCTAAATTAGTAGAAAGATTCAAGACCAAGGGGTTGACTATGCCCAAGAACCTATTTGTACTTGGCACAGTCAATATGGACGAGACAACTTTCTCATTCTCTCGTAAGGTACTTGACCGTGCCATGTCTATCGTAATGAACGATGTAGAATACGAAAAGTTCTTTACTGGTGAAACAGAAAATGATATGGCAGAGTTTGACGAAAATGTCAAAAATCTGCTCATAAACCGCACCATTAGCGGTCTTGACGCGGATGACAATGGAGCGGATAAAGTGGAAAAATACCTTACAGCAATAAACACAAAGTTGGAAGAGACGCCCTTCAGGCTTGGGTATCGCGCTGCTAACGAGGCCTTGCTCTACGTAAGTGCAGCACGTCAGTTTGATAGTGATGCAGAGGTTGAAGCCGCTCTCGATGATTTTACTCTGATGAAGATTCTCTCACGCATAGAGGGTGACAAGCGTTCGATAGGTGACAAGTTAGAAGAATTGCAAGAAGTGATTACTGAAAGTAACTATCCGAAATCGAATAAGAAGCTACGGCAGATGGCTGTAACTCTACGTGATAAACAATTCGTTTCCTACTGGACGTAATGGCAGAAAGCAACATCATAGAACATCTTGAAGTCCGCAATGGGGACATCACCCTTTGTTTCACTTGCCCGAACTACCGCAAGAGAATAGGTGAATGTGTGTCGAACCTTTTGATTGACGAATCTCAACCAGATACATTGACACGCAAAAGGGCATTCTATGGCCAGACCTCAGAGGGAGTTGCGTTCAGAAAAGGGATAACTTTTGCAGACAACGAGGATGGATGGGTTAGAGAAGAAGGAACGACCGATTGGGATGCCTTCTTCTTTGAAAACACCGACTACCCTTTACATATCAAACCTGTTAAAGGTGATATAAAATTGCTTCGGCTGACTATTGGCAAGGAGCAAAGTGAACACGTTTCGGCAGAAGATTCCATTATATTTGGATCCATCAACTACAAAAATCAGGTAGGAAGGACGGATATTAAAGTTTTGTATGAAAAGGATGGAAAAGAAGAAACTCTTTCTTTCACGACAGAAGTCCTTAGTTACAAGATGGACTATAGGACTGATTTGCGCAATGTAATTCGCGATATTGAGGAAGAGTTTGCCATGCTTAGCTACTCGTTTCTCAAAGAAACATATCTCACGTTCCGAACAGCAGATAAAGATACGACCGACTTGATTTGGTGGCAGATTTTCAGAAGCTGTTTCGACAAAATTACAGAGGCATCTCGTCTTATTATCAATAATCCTAAGCGAAGACTGCAAACATCTGTGCGTTACGAACGTGCAGAGAGAATGCCTTATATGCCCGCTGAACTGGAAAATGAGTACGAGGAGTTTAAGGATGAGCCTTCACATCTCTACAGAATGGAGGAAATGTATCTCAGCAAAGACACTATTGAGAATAGATTCTTGAAATACGCACTTAACAACATCGCTGACAGATTCAAGCATGTTCGCAAAAACGTAATGAAAGTCCTAAAAGCTGATAACGTGGATATGCTTAAGCAAATAAGGCAAATGGATGAAGAATTGACAGCTTTGTCAAATGATCCATTCTTCCGAGGTATTGGAACCTTCAAAGGATTTTCACAGGATTCTTTGGTGATGAAACAAGCTGCAGGTTATAGAGACATCTATGAACAATGGATAATCCTACAATGTGGCTACGATTTGCAGGATGGCATCATGCAACTTGAAGTAAAGGACATATCAGAACTATATGAGATTTGGTGTTTCATCAAGGTCAAGAATATCGTTCAGCACATTTTGCGTAATACTGCGACTGCATATGTGGATGGAAGCAAGATGGAAGGAGACTTTATTAAGGCCTTGATTCAGGGAAGCAAATCAGAAGTGGTCTTCTTTGATAATGAGAAGCCTGATGTTCAATTGGCATCTGTGATGTATAATGCAACGACAGATGACGAAGAGCATTTGCCCGATGAAACAGCTGTAAGCCAAAATACAGACATAGCAGAGACCACATCGAAAACAACAGAGCAAAGACCTGATATTGTTCTTCGCCTAAGTAAAACTAACGATAAGATACAATACACTTATCTCTTTGATGCAAAGTATCGTATTCGTGATACATCCATTCCGGCAAAGAATGGTGTTGAAGTTCCTCCTGTCGATGCCATCAATCAGCTTCATAGGTATCGCGATGCCATTTACTATACCAATGCCCATGATGAGAAACTAAAACGTGAAGTGATAGGTGGCTATGTGCTTTATCCTGGTAATCTGACTAAAGATGAGTTCACTGGCTCTTATTATCATAGAAGTGTTGATGAAGTCAATATAGGTGCTTACCCATTGAAACCCGGTGGGCACTGGAATCACCTCTACACTGAGGAAGGTTTGTATAAAGACATACTTCTTGACCCAACATCTTCAGAAGATGTTCTTTATCAGCAGATAAAGAAGTGGATAATGGATGATAACGCAAGCGAAACACTATTGGAAACTTCGATTCCTCAAAGGGGGTTGGAATATGTTATTGATGGAAAAGTATTACAAAGAAATGGTGTGCTTATGGTGATGATGGAGAATTACGAATCTAAGAGTAAGAATTTTCTCCCTTCTGGAAAACTTGCCATTGGTATCAAATATACAAAGGACTCTATGGAGATAGTTGAACACTTATCTTCAATTGGGTATGTTCTGTTCCACCATCGAAACGCAATGGGGCAACATCTTTTTGCTGTAAACGGAACTTGCAAAGTATCTCCATCTGGTGATATAGAGTCAGACAGATACAAAAATGTTAATACAACAGAGATGTACCTTTCTGTTAATATAGACACATCCGTTGAACTGGATGCGTCAATTCTTGATTCGACTAAGAAAGAATGGACTAAGGCAACAAGGTATGATGCACAATATTCTGTGATTGAAAAGTTGAAGTAAAATGAACAACAGTATGAAACAAAAAATGGTCAACATAATATTAGGAATAGGTATACTATTGTCTCTATTCTTCTCATGGTATAAAGTTATACCATGTGAAATTACAAACGACACTTATATTGGAACTATTGTGACAACATTGAGTATCGCAATCACCCTTGTTATTGGCTATCAGATAATTAACGTCATTGAAATTAGGAAGGACTTGCGAGAGCAAAGAGCAGAAAATGAAAGGGAAAGAAATCACTATGCCCAGCTAATCAAAGATGCCGAACAAAAAAGTCTGGTGCTTGAAAGAAAAATCAAAAAGCAAGAAAACGAAACATCAGAAGGTCTTAATCTTTTGAATGCCCTTATAGTATTCAATAATGGTCAAGATTTTGTTACATGTGCGGATGCTTTTGCAATTATGCATAAGGCATTGCAATATTCTATTGAAACTGAGAGAACAGAATATGAATGGATATTCCAGTATCTGCGTAAGTTCGTTTCTGTGATGCAGGTTCAGGCTTTCAATGCCTCCGTCAGCTTTCATAAAGATGGAAAAATTACAATAAATGTACTTGGACATCCGTACTATGGTAAAGAACTGAAAACAATGCTGGATGATTATTGTAAGCCAATCTATGAGGTGGACGGCATCATTAGGTCTAACCCCAATTATATGAAGATAAAGATGGAGTATGAATGCGTGATGATGCATTTTGAAAACCGAATACAAGGTATATTGAAAGACCCTATCACACCTCCCTCACAAGAAGAACAGGAATTTATTATGACTCATTAATAAGCATAAGAGTATGAGCAAGATTAATATAACTGGAATAGTTCGAGATATTAAAGGTAGAACAACTTATCTTACCCCCCTTATAGAGGCTATTTGTAACTCCATTGATGCTATCGGAGGAAAAAGTGGAGGTCTAATAGAAATCGTTGTTAAACGTGATAATCAGAAAAGTACTACTGATGCGGAGAATAATAAAGGTATTGGTTCTATAATTGCAATTGATGTGATAGATAACGGGAAAGGGTTTGATAACGAAAATAGGGACTCTTTTGATACTTACAAAAGTGGATATAAATATCATATCGGTGGAAAAGGATTTGGCCGCTTCATGTATCTGAAGTATTTCAATTGTGTATCGATAGAAAGCATCTACAGGGAAGGCGATAATTTGAAGGAGAGAAGCTTTACTTTTGGGCATGGTTCAGAAATAATAGAGAACGAAAAAGTCTGCGAATGTAATATAACTGACGCTAAGACCGGTACGATTCTGCACCTCTCTTCAGTAAAACAAAATTCTATCCCAGACAAAGGCTTAGATGTTATAGCGAGGAAACTTGTAGAAAAGTTGCTTGTGTTTTTCGCAGATAAAAATCTTCCTCAAATAGTACTTAAAGAAGCCGATGGGTCTAGCCAGATTGTCCTTAATAATTATATCAGAAATGGTGGCGATATAGAATTGATAGACGAACAACACTTGTCACTTAAAAGCCATACTTCTGGCAAGAAACATGATTTTCAAGTAAAAATATATAAAATCTATTATTCAGGTATCTCAAGCAGGATTTGTTTGACTGCGAATTTCAGGGAAGTCACGGATACACCAATTCATAATTATGTACCAGAATTTAAAGATACTCTATTTGAAATAAACGAAAAAGGTCAGCAAAGGAATTATACAGTCACGGTTTGTGTCCTTGGTAAATATTTGGATCAGAATGTTAATATGGAACGAGATGCTTTTACCTTTTCTAACGCGAAAGAAAATGATGTGTTTGTTGACCTGGCACAAGTAGAAATAGAAAGAGAGGCAGGCCATATTGCAAAATCTTGTTTCCAGCAATCTATGGATGACCGATTTGAGGAAAAGAGGAAGAAAGTGATAGGTTATGTAAATAACATTGCACCATGGAACAAAACCTTGCTAAATGACATTGATATGGAGAGCCTTCCAGTGGGTATTTCTGATGAAGAACTGGAGATGACTTTCCAAAAGGTTAAGTTCAAGAAAGAGCAGAAAACACGTATTGCATTAAAGGAAATATTAAACAAGCAAGAAGAGCAAGGTGGAGATGAAGATATAGAAAGTCAGGTAAACGAGATACTGCAGGTAGTGTCAGAGACAGGTAAAAACGATTTAGCCCATTATGTTTGTACCAGAAAGAAAGTCTTAGACTTGTTTGATAATTTGAGAAAAAGGACAGAGGCGGGCAAGGCCCATTTGGAATGTGAAGTACACAATCTGATTTTCCCGATGGTTAGCAATGACAGACGAACTGAGTACAATAACCATAATTTGTGGTTACTTGATGAACGTCTGGTTTTCACGCAGTATATAGCCTCAGACAAAGTAATATCAAAAGTGGAGCACGAAGAACCTGATTTGGCTATATTTTTCAAAGAGAGGATGTTTTACCGTAATGGAGATAATATAATAACATCACCTGTGACCATATTTGAGTTCAAACGACCTAAGAGGACTAACTATCCTGATGATGAAAACCCAATAACTCAAGCATGTAGGTATGCAAAGAAGATATTAGAGGGTAAATATGAAATGCCAGATGGTATCGAACCCGTAAAGGTTGACAAGCAACATACGCCAGTTTATATTTACATTGTATGTGACATTGTTCCCAAAATAGAAGAATTTGCAGACAATGCCAGTCTTACCATTAGTCCAGATGGCGAAGGTTATTTCGGTTATATCAAGGCATACAATGCATATGTTGAGATAATGAGTTTCAGAAAACTTGTTGAAGATGCAAAAATGAGAAATAAGATATTCTTTAAGAAGTTAGGGATTGAATAAACAGAAATATCGTATATGAATGAATTTTTAATTGCAATATCGACAGCCATTATAGGTGGTTTAATTGGTACATATTCGGGGGCTCGCTTTCTTAATATGCGCGAAGAAAGTAAGATGAAAGAAGTTCGCGCAATCGCAATCAAGGCATTGGATGTGTTAAAGAAGTATTCAAAGCAGTCCTATAGGAATGCAGAGAATGACTTCAACACATCGCTGTCATTAGTTGAAAAACGCACAGTACTGGTTGCATTGCATAAATTGGGAATTCCAATAGGAATACCATCTGACGAGGCTTTCAATATCCGAAAAGTTTATTTTGTGGATACGATAATAGATGAAGATGTTATTGAAGACATTATTTTACAAGTAAGGAAAGGGTATTGCGATCATCTATTCTACTTAGATCCAGACAAGCATTTTACAGCAAACTATGCATTATACGCATTGAGGAATGCTGCCAAGAAATACGTAACGGAAGTACTTGCGAAAAGTACATTGGACATTTCTAAAAATTTAATGTCATCCCCTACCAATTGGGAAAATATGTTTTCTCTTGGAGAATTGAAACCAATAATGGTGTTTAAAGACCAAGTGAATGTTCCTTTAAATTTTGACGTGCATGGTAATCCGAGAAAAGATAAGATTGAATCCATGCTAAAAGAAATTGAACTGGGTTTGTGGGATACTTATCTGATGTGGAATTATGAAGCATATCAGAATGCGAGAAGCCAATTGCAATTTGGTCAGATGCTCACTAGGTTGCCTTTAAATATGCAAATGCCAACAAGCAATGTACAGACAGACACAGTAAAGGGGTCAGATAATAGGAGGACCAAAAGAAAACGCTAGTCGCTGAATAGGTTAACAAGCGATTCCTGAGAATTATCAAACGAAGGAATCATATTTAGCAGGCAACAAGCGTTATATATAAGTCGGATTAACAAACGTACAAAGTATGACAGAACAAGATTACAACAATATCTCTTCAAGCAATACCCAAAGGAGGATGAGGGTTGCGAGTGGAAGGAATTCAAGAACCTGAAGAATGACTTCAGTGGTCATGAGAAGGATGATGTCATCTCCTACGTGTCAGCATTGGCTAACATGGAGGGTGGGCATCTGGTTGTTGGTGTCGATGACAAGGAATTAAAGACGGAGTATATTCGGAACAAAAGTTTCAATGACCTCCATTTCAAAGACATGATAATTCAGTATCTGCGCTCATTTGGCGGAGCCACAAGAGCAGAACTTAATACGCTGTTGCAATCCAAATTGTCTGATGTGCTCACCGAGGAACAAAAGATAAGGAAGATTGGTAATATGCTGTCTGCACTGAAGAAACAGGGAGTCATTAAACTAACAGAAAAGAAGAAGTGGGTTTTAGTCGAACTTTAGTCGAACTTTTAGTCAAAGTTTAGTCGAACTGACAACTTCAACATGGCTGAAATGCTGAAAACAAAGGAAAATCGACGCATTGCTATATGCCCCCCATTTAGTCGAACTTTTGACTTGAATTTTAGTCGAGGTTATGTGGTGTTTATGTACAAAAGATCGCTAAAAGTAGTCGAAACCTTTTGGCTATTTGGGAAATGTTTTGTACCTTTGCAACCAAGATGAGTGTTCTTTGGATTTGTGTAAAACGGGTAGGAATATGTAAGTCCTCTCGTTTCTAAAGTGTTACCTGTCTCTTTTTTGCTCAAAGAGAACTCTCTGATATTCAAATCGAAAATAGAAGTTCTACTATTTTGAGGTCGAATCTTCACTGCCAAATGGTGACCCACCATCCGATGCTTAAAAAAACAAGATGCTAAATCGTACTCTTATCCTATGAATTGGACTCCCGAACTTCGTGATTTCATACAGGAACACATGAATGACGATACGGCTGAACTGCTGTTGGCGGCTCGGAAGTATCCCGACATCGATGTGCCCTTTGCCGTGGAGCAGATTGAGGCGCGGAAACGATTGAAGGGAAAGTTGCCCGAATGGTATGGCAACGCCGACCTCATCATGGCAGGACGTGTGCCAGCCGAACAGTGCAGTTCGGAGTTGACGGCACGATACAAGCGTAACATCATCAAAGGGAAGAGCCTGTGCGACATGACGGGCGGCATGGGTGTCGATTTCTGGTATATGAGCGAGGGGATGGAACGTGCTATCTATACGGAGCGGAGCGAGTGGCTTTGCGAGGTGGCAAAGCATAATTTTCAGATGCTACAGACCCTCCCCTCACAGCAGACCCTCCCCTCACCCTCCCTGCAGGGAGGGGGGAGTATCTCTGCCAATAGGGGAGGTAATGGGGAAACTGACGAGCAAGGTAACCACTCCCTCCCTGTAGGGAGGGTGAGGGGAGGGTCTGCTGTGAGGGGAGTGTCTGTGCGGTGTGGCGATGGCCACAAACTGCCCATTCCATCGGTGGATGTCATTTACCTCGACCCTGCCCGGCGGGCAGGCGACGGAAGCCGAGTGTATGCGATGGAGGAGTGTGAACCAAACATCGTGGAGTGGCAGGACGAACTCTTACAGCATGCAAAGACCGTACTGGTGAAACTTTCCCCAATGGTGGATTTGACGGATGTGCTCAGAAAGTTGAAGGGAGTGACAGAGGTGCATGTGGTGGCGGTGAAGAACGAGTGCAAGGAGGTGTTGGTGAAACAGGAGACCCTCCCCTCACCCTCCCTGCAGGGAGGGGGTAGTATCTCTGCTAATGAGGGAGGTAATGGGGAAACTGACGAGCAAGGTAATCACTCCCTCCCTGCAGGGAGGGTGAGGGGAGGGTCTGCTGTGGAGGTTCGTTGTGTGGATTTCATGGGAGAAAGAGTCCTTCATTATACAACAAAGTTTCCCGATGAAATGGATGTGCTTGTTTCAAAGGAGGGGGTAAAGCGCTATATGTATGAACCAAATGTGACCTTGATGAAGGCGCAGGTGTTTGGGAGTCTTTGTCATCGTTTTGGCATTTGTCAGTTAGAGATGGGCACCCATTTGATGACTTCCGATGAATTCATCCCCGATTTCCCAGGGCGTATCTTTGAGGTGGAGGAGCAGATGCCTTTCTCGTCGAAAATGTTGAAGCGTCTGAAAAAAGAGATACCTCAGGCGAATATCGCCACGCGTAACTTTATGCTGACCGCTGACGAGTTGAGGAAAAAGACAGGCATCAAAGATGGGGGGGAGGTGTATTTGTTTGGGGCAAAAGTGAAAGATGTGGGGCAGATGTTGTTGAAATGCAGAAAAAAAGTAGTAACTTCGCACCCATGAAACGTTCTGATTTTGAAATTATGGCTCCTGTGGGCAGTCGGGAGAGTTTGGCTGCTGCCTTGAAGGCTGGAGCTAATTCGATATACTTTGGCATTGGGAAATTGAACATGCGGAGCCATAGTGCCAATGCGTTCACCATTGATGACCTGAAAGAGATTGCAGCCATCTGTCATGAGCACGGGGTACAGTCGTACCTGACGGTGAACACGATTATCTATGGCGAGGACATCCCGACGATGCATGAGATTGTTGATGCAGCGAAGGAGGCGAAGATTTCGGCTGTGATTGCGAGTGATGTGGCGGTGATGACCTACTGCAACGAGGTGGGCATGGAGGTGCATCTGAGCACGCAACTGAACATCTCGAACATTGAGGCATTGAGGTTTTATGCACAGTTTGCCGATGTGGTGGTGCTGGCGCGTGAGTTGAACATGTGGCAGGTGAGGGACATCTATCGGCAGATTGTTGAGCAGGGCATCAGAGGGCCGAAAGGCGAACTGATCAGGATTGAGATGTTTTGTCATGGGGCATTGTGCATGGCCATCAGCGGCAAGTGTTACTTGTCTTTACAGAATGCAGGCAGAAGTGCCAACAGGGGTGAATGCGTACAGATATGCAGGAGGGGATATGAGGTGACGGATTTGGAGACGGGCACACAATTGGAGGTGGATAATAAATACATTATGTCGCCACGTGACCTAAAGACCATCCGTTTCATCGATGTGATGATGAATGCAGGGGTGAGAGTGTTCAAGATTGAGGGTAGGGCGCGTGGACCTGAGTATGTCTATACAGTAGTGAAAGCGTATGATGAGGCCATCAGTGCGGCAGCTCCCCTCCTGTCCCCCCAAGGGGAGATGAATCTTTCGGAGTCCAGACCATGGGCGACGGAGGAGCAACTGGACGAGTGGGACAAACAGCTCAGCACGGTGTTCAATAGAGGTTTCTGGGATGGTTACTACCAAGGGCAGAAGCTGGGCGAGTGGTGCGAGGTGTATGGCAGCAGGGCTACGGAGAAGAAGGTGTATGTGGGCAAGTGCATGAAGTACTTCTCGAAGATAGGTGTAGCGGAGTTTCTGATTGAGAACGAGGACTTGCATGTGGGAGACAAATTGCTCATTACAGGCACCACGACGGGGGCGTTGATTCAGACTTGTGAGGAGATACGCTTCGACCTGAAGCCTGTGGAAGTGGCGACGAAGGGTCAGCACATCAGCATCAAGGTGAATGAGAGAGTGCGTGTGAATGACAAACTGTATGTGTTGCAACCTGCTGACAGGTTGACACAACAATAGTGATATGTACAATTTGACGATGTACAATGTACAATTTTCAATTTGACAATGGCAGAAGATTTTGACATAAGAGAACAGCGGAATACGAAGGACAAGGATTTTGAGAATGCCCTTCGGCCGCTCCGCTTTGAGGACTTCAGTGGGCAAACCAAGGTGGTGGAGAACCTGAGTGTGTTTGTGGAGGCTGCCCGATTTCGTGGTGAACCTCTTGACCATACGCTCCTGCATGGTCCTCCAGGATTGGGTAAGACGACACTGAGTAACATCATTGCCAATGAGTTGGGGGTGGGTTTCAAGGTAACGTCGGGTCCTGTGCTGGACAAGCCTGGTGACTTGGCAGGCATCCTCACTTCCTTGGAGGAGAATGACGTGCTTTTTATTGATGAGATTCACCGACTTTCGCCTGTAGTGGAGGAATATTTGTATAGTGCGATGGAGGACTACCGCATCGACATCATGATAGACAAAGGTCCTTCGGCGCGTAGCATCCAGATTGACCTCAGTCCTTTCACGTTAGTAGGTGCCACCACTCGTAGCGGACTCTTGACAGCACCGCTCCGTGCCCGTTTTGGCATTAACTTGCATCTTGAATATTATGATGCCGATGTGCTGACCAAAATCATTCTCCGTTCTGCCAAGTTGCTGGGCATTCCATGCGATTTCGATGCAGCAGGCGAGATAGCAGGGCGTAGTCGTGGCACTCCCCGTATTGCCAATGCGCTGCTGAGGCGTGTGCGTGACTTTGCACAAGTGAAGGGCAACGGCACCATTGACTTGCCAATTGCTCACATGGCGCTCGAAGCGCTGAACATTGACAAGTTTGGTCTTGACGAGATTGACAACAAGATACTCACCACCATCATCGACAAGTTCAAGGGCGGACCTGTTGGTTTGGGCACCATTGCCACTGCTATTGGTGAAGACACGGGTACGGTGGAAGAGGTCTATGAACCGTTCCTTATTAAGGAGGGTTTCATCAAACGTACGCCACGTGGACGTGAAGTGACAGAACTTGCCTACAGACACCTGGGGCGCAACCCTTGGGTCAATCCCAACGACAAGACGGGCATGGGCAGTCTTTTTGACTGACGAAAGATGCGTGCTCAATAGACCGTACCCCTCGGCTACGAATGACCGTAGTCGAGGGGTACGCCACTTTGGCATCTTCGGGTTTGCTTTTGTAACTGTCTTGGTGTGGTGTTTGAAAAAAACTATCCTATAGGATAGAAAATCTTTTTTTGAAAAATTTACACATTATATATATAGTGAAAAAAAATTTTTCTTTACCTTTGCACCCGATTTTCTAAAAAAGAGAAAGATAAACAACGCAATATGCAAAAGAATTTAGTGATTGTAGAGTCTCCAGCCAAGGCAAAAACGCTGGAGAAATTTCTTGGTAAAGACTACAAGGTGATGTCATCGTATGGGCACATCCGCGACCTGAAGAAGAAGGAGATGAGTGTGAATCTGGACGATTTTTCGCCAGAGTATGAGATTCCTTCCGACAAGGAATCGGTGGTGAAGGAACTGAAGAGGGAGGCAAAGAAGGCCGACACGGTGTGGCTGGCATCCGATGAAGACCGCGAAGGAGAGGCTATTTCCTGGCACTTGAGTCAAGTGTTGGGATTGGATCCCAAGGCGGCTAAAAGGATTGTTTTCCATGAGATTACGAAAAGCGCCATCTTGAAGGCGATAGAAACACCCCGCACCATCGACATGGGTCTGGTGAATGCGCAGCAGGCTCGTCGTGTGCTGGACAGAATAGTGGGTTTCAAACTTTCACCCGTGTTGTGGAAGAAACTCAAGCCCAGTCTTTCGGCAGGTCGTGTGCAGAGCGTGGCGGTGAGGCTGATTGTGGAGAGGGAGAAGGAAATAGAGAACTTCAAGAGCGAATCGACCTATCGTGTGAATGCTGTGTTTGTGGTCGATGGGCAGGCAATTAAAGCAACTTTGGCTCATGGCTTCAAGACGGAAGAGGAGGCTGAGGCATTTTTGGAATCATGCAAGGGCAGGGAGTTCAAGATTACTGACATAGACAAGAAACCTGTGAAGAGGAGTCCTGCTCCTCCATTCACCACTTCCACCCTTCAGCAGGAGGCTGCCCGCAAACTGGGCTTTACCGTGAGCCAGACCATGATGGTGGCGCAGCATCTCTATGAATCGGGACATATCACTTATATGCGAACCGACTCGGTGAACCTCTCGTCACTGTGTATCAACACGACGAAGGAGGAGATTTTGAAGATACATGGTGAGAAGTACTCAAAGCCACGTCAGTTCCACACCAGTTCGAAAGGGGCACAGGAGGCACATGAGGCTATCCGTCCCACTTACATCTCGGAGCATGAGATCACGGGCAACTCACAGGAGAAGCGTCTGTATGACTTGATATGGAAACGTACCTTGGCTTGCCAGATGGCAGATGCAGAAGCAGAGAAAACAACAATTACAATCTCTGCTGATGATGTAAATTTCACAGCTACAGGCGAAGTCATTACGTTCGACGGTTTCTTGAGAGTGTATCGTGAATCATACGATGACGATGTGCAGTCGGATGAAACAGAGGGTTTGCTTCCTGTCGTGAAGAAAGGTGAGAAATTACAGATGCAGGAGATGGTGGCAACACAACGTTTCACTCAACACCCATTGCGCTACACGGAGGCGAGTCTGGTGAAGAAATTGGAAGAACTGGGCATCGGTCGTCCTTCCACTTATGCACCGACCATTTCGACCATTCAGCAGCGCGACTACGTGGAGAAGGGTGACAAGAAGGGTGAGGAAAGAAACTATGCTGTACTGAAACTGACGAACGGAAAAATCAAGAAGTCTGTGAAGAAGGAAGTGGTGGGCAAGGAGAAGGGAAAACTCCTTCCGACCGACATCGGAACAGTGGTGAATGACTTTCTGATTCAGGCATTCCCCGAGATTGTCGATTACAACTTCACGGCAAATGTGGAGAAGGACTTTGACGAAATTGCTGAGGGCAAGGAGAACTGGCAGCAGATGATGCGTGACTTCTATGCCAAACTGGAGCCGCTGGTGGATGCCACCTTGCATGAGAAGAGTGAGCATAAGGTGGGTGAGCGTTACTTGGGTGACGAGCCAGGCACGGGTAAGCCTGTCAGTGTGAAGATTGGTCGTTTTGGCCCGATGGTGCAGATTGGTGTGGCGAACGAGAAAGAGAAGCCGCGTTTTGCCCAGTTGAACAAGGGGCAGAGCATTGCCAGCATCACGCTGGAGGAAGCACTGGAGTTGTTCAAGTTGCCTCGCACCTTAGGCGAATATGAAGGGGAGGAAGTGTCGGTGGGCACAGGCAGATTCGGACCCTATGTGCTTCACTGCAAGAAGTATGTGTCCATTCCGAAGGGCATTGACCCGATGGCGATCGACCTTGCTGGAGCCATCGAACTGATAGAGGAACGTCGGAAAGGTGAGGCTTCTGCCCATCTCAAGAAATTCGAGGAAGATGCAGAGATGGAGGTGATGAATGGACGTTTCGGACCTTACTTGAAGTACAAGGGAACCAACTATAAACTGCCCAAGAGCATCAAGGAGCCTGCCAACCTCACCTATGAGGAGTGCAAGGCATTTGTGGAAAAAGCCGAGAAATCGCCGTCGGAGGCTAAGCCTGCAAGACGTGGCAGAAGAGCATCGAACGTATGACACGAATCATCTTGATAGGTTATATGGGAGCCGGCAAGACCACCATCGGGAAGGTCTTGGCTCGTGAGATGGGCATGGAGTTCTATGACCTCGACAATTATATTGAGGATCGGTTTCATCAGAAGATACCCGACATCTTTGCTGAGAAGGGTGAGGAGGGCTTTCGTGAGATAGAACGGAAGATGTTGCATGAGGTGGCTGAGTTTGAGAATGTCATCATCTCCTGTGGGGGCGGCACTCCGTGCTTTTTCGACAACATGGACTACATGAACACCCGTGGAGAGACGGTATTCCTCGATGCGGCACCTTCTGTGCTGAAAGAACATCTGAAGATGGGGAAGACGGTGCGTCCGCTCATTCAGGGTAAGTCGGAGGAGGAACTGATTGCTTACATTGAAGAGTCGCTTCAGAAACGGTTGCCCTACTATCGCAGAGCGAAGCATGCTCTGAAGATAGAGGTGATTCACACGAAAGAACAAATCAAGAACTACGTCAATCAAATCATCGGTTTAATATGAGAAAATGGCGCATTGAAGACTCCAACGAGTTGTACGGCATCAATGGTTGGGGTGTGAACTATTTCCGTATCAATGATAAGGGAAATGTGGCTGTGACACCACGGAAGGATGGTGTGGAAGTGGATTTGAAGGAGGTGATGGACGACCTCGCCCTGCGCGATGTGTCGGCTCCTGTGCTGGTGCGTTTCCCCGACATCATCGACAACCGCATCGAGAAGACTTCCACCTGCTTTGGAAAGGCTGCCAAGGAATATGGTTACAATGCCGAGAACTTCATCATCTATCCTATCAAGGTGAACCAGATCAGTCCTGTGGTGGAGGAAGTCATCAAGCATGGCAAGAAGTTCAACCTCGGTCTGGAGGCAGGGTCGAAGCCAGAACTCCATGCGGTGTTGGCGGTCAATATGAACAGCGACTCGCTCATCATCTGCAACGGCTACAAGGACCAAGACTACATAGAGTTGGCACTGCTTGCCCAGAAGATGGGTAAGCGCATCTTCATTGTGGTGGAGAAGTTCAACGAACTGGAAATCATCACCCGAACCGCCAAGAAACTTGGTGTGCGTCCCAACATGGGCATCCGCATCAAGTTGGCTGCATCAGGCTCAGGCAAGTGGGAAGAGAGTGGGGGCGATGCCAGCAAGTTCGGTTTGACCTCGGGCGAACTGCTGACGGCACTCCAGTACATTGAGGAGAACGGCATGAAGGATTGCCTCAAACTCATCCACTTCCACATCGGCAGTCAAATAACCAAGATACGCCGCATCCAGAACGCCCTCCGCGAAGCCAGCATGTTCTACGTGCAGTTGCACAAGATGGGCTACGGCGTGGAGTTTGTCGATTGTGGCGGAGGACTGGGTGTTGACTACGATGGCAGCCGTTCGAGCAACAGCGAGAGTTCGGTCAACTATTCCATTCAGGAGTATGTGAACAACTGCGTCTATACTTTTGTGGAGGCTGCCAATGCCAACGAAATTCCTCACCCCAACATCATTACTGAGGGTGGACGCTCGTTGGCGGCACACCATTCGGTGCTCATCATGGAGGTGCTCGAGACGACGGAGGTGCCTGCCATGCCCGACGAGTTTGAGGTGGGAGAAGAAGACCACTCGCTGGCAAAGGAACTCTACGACATTTGGTGCAACATCAACGTGCGCAACATGCTGGAGAACTGGCACGATGCCCAGCAAATCCGTGAGGAGGCGCTCGACCTCTTCTCTCACGGCATGCTCGACCTCCGTACCCGAGCCGAGATAGAACGCATGTATTGGGCTGTAGCGCGTGAAATCAACACGCTCGTCCACACCATGAAGCATGTGCCAGAGGAGTTCCATTCGCTCGACAAACTCTTGGCAGACAAGTATTTCTGCAACTTCTCGCTCTTCCACTCGCTGCCTGACGCTTGGGCGATTGACCAAATCTTCCCCATCATGCCCATCCAGCGGTTGAACGAGCGACCTGACCGTAACGCCACCTTGCAGGACATCACTTGCGACTCCGACGGCAAGATTGCGCAGTTTGCCACCGAAACGGGTGTGAGCCACTTCATTCCCGTCCATTCGCTCGACAAGAAGAAGGGCTCTTACTATATCGGTGTGTTCCTTGTGGGTGCCTATCAGGAGATTTTGGGCGACATGCACAACCTTTTTGGTGACACGAATGCAGTCCACGTTACCACAGACAAGGATGGCTATCACATCAAGAACATCATCGATGGCGAGACCGTGGCTGACGTGCTCAGTTATGTGCAGTATGAGCCCAAAAAACTTGTACGAAGCCTTGAAATCTGGGCAAAGCAAGCCATCAAGGAGGGAAAGATTACGCTCGAAGAAGGCAAAGAGTTCTTGGACACCTATCGTTCAGGATTGTATGGATATACGTACCTTGAATGAAAAGTTAAAAGTGAAAAATCTAAGTTACTTCTGCTAATGAATTGAGTTGCCAACATCCCGTATGGCAGGTAATTTAGATTTCTCACTCTTCACTCTTCATTTCAAATATAATTGATAAAATGGCCAATCTCAAAGGTTTAGCGAAGGACACAGCCATCTATGGTATGAGCAGCATTGTGGGCAGGTTTCTCAATTACTTGCTTGTGCCGCTCTACACCAACTACATGCCCAAGGAGTCGGGCGATTATGGTGTGAGCGTGAACATCTATGCCTACACGGCACTGGTGCTGGTCCTCCTGACGTTTGGTATGGAAACCACGCTGTTCCGTTTTGCCAACAAGGAGGATGAGAAGCCCGACACGGTGTTCTCCACGGCAACAGGAGTGGTGTGTACGTTGTCGGTAGTCTTTCTGGCTTTCATGTTCAGTTTCATCACCCCCATCAGCGAAAGCCTGGGCTATGCCGACCACCCCGACTATCTGCTCATGATGGCAACGGTTGTGGTGCTCGACTCCATTCAGGCGATGCCATTCAGTTACTTGCGATTCCAGAAGCGACCCCTCAAGTTTGCCTCGCTGAAATTGTTGTTTATCTTCTTCAACATTGCCTTGAACGTCCTCTATTTTGTGGTGTTGGGCAAGACTGAGGTCTATTATGTCTTCTGCATCAACCTTTGGTGTACGGGGCTCATCACCTTCTTCTTCATCCCCGATTTCTTCAAGGTGAAGTGGCACTTTGACTTTGCTCTGCTGAAGCGTATGCTCAGTTACTCTTGGCCCATCCTGGTGTTGGGTGTGGCAGGAGTCCTCAATCAGACAGCCGACAAAATCATCTTCCCTCTGGTCTTGCGTGATGAGGCAGATGCCAAGGCACAACTGGGCGTGTACGGTGCATGCGTGAAAGTGGCGATGATTATGGCAATGATCACCCAAGCCTTCCGTTATGCTTACGAGCCCATTGTCTTCTCCAAGGCGAAAGATAAGGACAGCAAGGAGTACTATGCTGTGGCAATGAAATACTTCATCATCTTCACGCTCTTTGCCTTCCTTGTTGTGATGGGCTATATGGACATCCTCAAGTGCATCATTGGCAAGGAATACCGCGAGGGACTCGTCGTCGTCCCGATTGTGATGGCAGCCGAAATCATGATGGGCATCTACTTCAACCTCTCTTTCTGGTACAAACTGATTGACAAGACCATTTGGGGGGCATGGTTCTCCTTGGCAGGATGCGCCGTGCTCATCGCCGTCAACGTCATCTTCATTCCGAAATACGGCTACATGGCTTGCGCATGGGGAGGTTTTGTAGGTTATGCCACCTCCATGATACTCAGTTACTTTGTGGGTCAACGACTCAACCCTATTCAGTATGACTTGAAGGGTATTTTCGTTTACATTCTTTTGGCAGGTGTCCTTTTCGTTGCCATGCAATGTGAACCTGACACATGGCCCGCATGGCTGCGCATCATTCTTAATACTGGACTCATCATCCTCTTCCTCCTCGAAATCATCCATAAGGATATGCCCCTGCACAGTCTGCCTGTCATCGGGAAACGATTCAAGAAGAAAGCATGACAACGAGAAAGCGTGATGACGTAATAACGAGATAACGATAAAAACTAATACTCAGAGAAATGAAAAAAATAGTGTTATTATTGTTTGCCCTCCTCAGCCTCACAGTTCGTGCCGACGAAGGCATGTGGGTGATGGGCAATCTTTCAGCAAAGACAGACTCAATTCTTCGCAGTTTAGGTTTTGAGATGACTCCCGAAGAACTCTACAGCACAGAACATCCATCACTCAACGATGCCATTGTGCAGTTGGGTGGATTTTGCTCGGGTGTGGTGGTCAGTCCCGATGGTTTGATGTTCACCAATCACCATTGCGGTTTTGATGCCATCCAAGACCATTCCACACCCAAGAGCGACTACTTGAAAAATGGTTTCTTTGCCAAGACCTTTGCTGAAGAATTGCCTAACGAAGACCTTTATGTGCTCTTCCACATCAAGACCATAGATGTGACCGATGTCCTCTTTGGTGCCGTTCCCGCCGATGCTACGGCTGGGCAAGCCGATTCCATCATAGATGTTACAGCCATGAAACTCATACAGATGGTAGATTATAGCGCCAAGGGCATTCAAAGCGAAATCACCCCCTTCTACAAGGGTAGCCGCTTCATGCTCTCCGTCTATCAGCGCTACGACGACGTGCGCCTTGTCTATGCCCCACCACAGTGTTTGGGCAAGTATGGAGGCGACACCGACAACTGGATGTGGCCACGTCAGACCTGCGATTTCAGTGTCTTCCGCATCTATGCCGACAAGGACAATAACCCAGCCGAATACAATAAGGACAATGTGCCTTATCATCCTCGCAAATATGCGCATGTCAGCACACAAGGCTATAGCGAGGGTTCCTTCGCCATGACCATAGGCTATCCCGGCAGCACAGACCGTTACCTTTCCTCCTATGGCATTGAGAGCACCATGCGCACCGTGAACGACGTGCGCTATCAAGTGCGCGGAGTCAAACTTGCCATCCTTGGCGAAGCCATGAAGCAGAGCGATGCGCTCCGCATCATGTATGCCTCCAAGTACGCCAGCAGTTCCAACTACTGGAAATTCTCTCTTGGACAAAACACCGCCCTCGACAACCTGAAAGTCATCGACGAAAAACAGCAGTTGGAAAAGGAACTGATGCAATGGGTGGCGGAAGACACGCTTGCACGTGGACGTTATCTCGGCGTGCTCGACTCCTTGCAGCATTTCTACACCGACAACTACGAAACCCTCTATGGTCGCAACCTTTGGATAGAATCCTTCTATAATGGCAGTGACATCTTCAGTTTCGTCGTGAAAAATCTGATGCGCTCCCGTGACGATGATTTCCAGGAGCGGGTGGCAAAGCAGTATCGCGACATTGATGTAGCCACCGATAAGAAAGTCTTTCTTGCCCTGCTCCAGAACTACCTCCAGCACATTCCCAGCGAGCGGTTCCGCCTCAAGGAAATCACGCAAACCGTTGATTCCCTCTACCAAGGCAACTACGCACGTTATGCCGACGACCTCTATGCCCGTTCCATCTTTGCCCGACCCGACGACATGAAGCAGGTGCATACTTTCGACGAATTGAGAGACGACCCTATGTACGATGCCGCTGTTGATGTGTTAGCAGCCTTCTTCTCCGTATGGGGATGGCGGGGCAACGGTGAAACGTACGAACAATTGCTTGGCGATGGCATCCGTGAGATGAACCGTGACCATGAATACTATCCCGATGCCAACTTCACCATGCGTCTCAGTTACGGACTCTGCAAACCCATTGACTTTATTCCTGGTACCACGGGTTTGAAGGAAGAGGCAACCAGCATGATCACCTCGCCACGTTCTTTCCTCAACAAGCACGAGCAGAACCCTGAAAACTATGACTACCAATTGATAGACCCTGTCTATAAGTGGATGAAGAAAGGAAAATTCTCTCCACAGTACATCGACCGTCAGACAGGTCAATTGCCGCTCTGTTTCCTCACCACCAACGACATCACGGGTGGCAATTCTGGCTCAGGCATGTTCGATGGCAAGGGGCGCCTCATAGGTCTTGCTTTCGATGGCAACTGGGAAGCAATGTCGGGTGACCTCAAATTTGACAATGCCCTTCAGCGTTGCATAGGAGTGGACATTCGATGGGTGCTCTCCGTCATGGATGATTACAGCCATGCGAAACGTCTGCTCAAAGAGCTCACTTTAGAGTAAAAAAGAGATGAGAGTCTCACCTATGACATAGGTGTGACTCTCACCTCTATCATAGGTGAGACTCTCACCCCTTTTGAGGTACACGAAGCACCTAACGAGAGGCATATAGAGTGTCCTCATCACAGCACAACAAGAAGGGAGGCTGCATCAACGCTATGATGCAGCCTCCTTCCATTTAAAAACTAACCAATATTATGTTGAAAGAAAAAACTATCTAATGATTTGTTATGAGAAAACTAATGATTTGTTATAAATAACTACTGTTTTGTTGTTGGGAAATCCTTCGAGTGTACGATTTAGTGTGCGATAGAATCGCGTAAGTCCTTGAACTACCAGATAATGACGCGTCCTCTGTGAGGTGGAGGTGGTGGTGGAGGAGCATACCCATAGTCGGGTTCGTAAAGCCAGCAGTCGCAGAAGCAAGACTGCATTAAGAGTGAACCAAGAATCACTGCTAAGATAAGAATCAACTTTTTCATAAGGCTTCATTTTTTTAGAGTGAAACAATCAGTTGTTTTTTGTTGTCGATGCAAAGTTACGTACTTTTGATGCCCTCGTCAAAGGCTTTTCTCCTAAACGGAAACGTAAAATCCCTAAACGTGGTGGGCGTTTTCCCTTTCGGATCATAGGAGAATGCGAACAATGCTTTCCAAAATATAAGAACTATCATCCCGTGAAAATGAGAATTTATTTGTAAAAATGATAAACCCGAATCGGTCATTAGGCCACTTCGTGGCTCTGTCGTAAAACAAATTTGAATAATTATCATAATTTCACCCACTAATTTCTATAATTATGATAATTTGTGGATAAAATTATTTTAATTATGGTAATTTGTTTCTTAATGACCAATTTGGGATAAATCACCTCCTTCAAATAGATACTTTTTGCAATTTTTATGTTAAATAGTGTTAATGGGGGGGTGAAAAATAGGCTTCTCTTCTTTTATATAAAGAAAATTCCTTATTTTTGCGTAAAATAGGAATTTTATATAAAGATAAAAGGTGTATTTTGTATAGAGAAAAGACGATATTTCAACGTGCCATTCTTCTGGCAATATGGGTGTTTCTGTTGGAAGGAAAGGTTTGTGCACAAGACAATTTTGCTGTGCGTAATAACTTTATTTATGACATTTCTGGTACACCGAACTTAGGTGCGGATGTGCGTGTTTCGCCGCATTGGACACTTGGACTCAATGCGGGCTATCGCCCTTGGCCTCTTGATGACAAGACTATGCGCAAGTGGCGCCACTTGCTGATTGCACCAGAGCTGCGCTATTGGAAAGACAGCACTTTCCACCGTTCTTATTTGGGCGCAAACCTCGTTTACAGCCACTACAATGTAGGGCATGTGACCTTCCCCTTCAGCCTTTATCCGACGGTGCGCGACTATCGTCTGCAGGGCGACCTTGCAGCCATCGGTGCCTTCTATGGCAGGTCGTGGCGACTCAACCGTTTCTTCCGTCTGGAAGCAGAACTGGGATTGGGCATCGGTTACACATGGGCAAAGAAATACGAATGTATCCACTGCGGTGACTATTTGGGGCGCCATGACAAAGTCTTTCTCATTCCTAAACTGACCCTCAACGTGGTGTATCAGAAAATCAAGAAGAAACCACAGGAACCCACCATCATCGACATTCCTATCAAGCCAGAGGCAGAGCCTGTGCTGGTGTTCCATCCAGTGGAAGACAATACAGGCAAGGCGGGCGTGTTGCAGCAGGAGAACCCCCTGTTGGAACATATTTCCAATTATCGTCCGTATGACCGTACACGCGTTTTGCGCAAAGAGAAAGGTGCCCTCTTCGTGCATTTCCCCGTCAACAAGAGTGTGCTGAACTACGGTTTCCGCGACAACGCTGCAGTGCTTGACCGCATCGTCAGCATCACCCGTCAGGTGATGGCAGACTCGACCAGCAGCGTGAAGCGCATCCAGATTGTCGGAATGGCATCAGTCGAAGGTGCGGTGGCACGCAACGAGAAACTTGCCGATGCACGTGCCCAGGCACTCAAGCAATACATCCAGCAGCAGGTGGCAGTCCCCGACTCGCTCTTCGATGTGGCAAATGGTGGTGAGGCATGGGCTGACTTCCGCGAGCAGATTAGCGATCTCATCGCACAAACCACCAATGCCAATACGATTGCATCCTTGCGCAATGCCCTCAAAGTCATCGACACCGAGAAAGATTTGAACTATCGTGAGGTGTGCTTGCGTAAGTTGGCAGGTGGCAGCACCTATGCATACATCAAGCAGCATATGTTGCCCGACCAGCGTAACTCGGGCTATCTGCACATCTACTACGACTACGTGCCAGACACGAATGCCGCCACCATCAACCGCGCCACCCAACTCCTTCAGCAGGAACGTTATGACGAGGCACTGACCATTCTCCGCAGTGTGCAGAGTGACCCACGTTCGTGGAATGCGCTTGGTGTGGCACTTTGGCAGACAGGCGACCATGCGGCAGCCCTCAACTATTTCAAGATTGCTGCCCAGCAAGGCAATGCCGATGCACAACGAAATTTGAAAGAGTTAAATAAATAGCATAAAATCCATACGACTATGACGAAAATAAAGAATGTATTTTTATTTGCGGCAGCCATGACCTTTATAGGGGCGTTCACGGCTTGCTCCAGTGATGACGAAAACATTGTGGAGAATGAAGAATTGACCCTTGGCGACCCCGTCAGAGCGCAATTCACCATTTCCATTCCACTCTCTTCCAATCATGCTGACACCCGAATGAGTGCCGCAACAGTGCAGAGTGCCCAAAGCATCAATGAATTCCGAGGAATCAATGACATTAAGATTTTTCCGGCAGCCGTAATGCCAGGGAATTTCAATGCAAGCAGCATCTTGGGAAAAGACATCTCTTTGACTACCTTGATGGTACCCTCCGCACAATCGGTCAGCAACTATATCCCAAATCAAGGATTGCTCAATGGTAGCAATTCAGTTCTCTATGGCGATGTGCAGTTGCAGATAGGCACCCGCACGTTCCTCTTTTACGGAAAAGCCATTGGTGATGCTCCAAACGAAGATCTCACGGCAAAGAATGCCGACTATTTTTTCAAATATGGTCATCTGAACACTACAGGTCTTGATGTTGCATCAGGAGGAAATACTTCCGGTTTCACGTTCTCGCCAAAGGAAATCACCACAGCGACTAAGAGCGATGAAAAACGTACGGCTATCTGCACCTATCTGAACAGTATAGCCAATGCAAAAGTGGCAGGAGAAGGTGGTGAAGTGTGGGCTTCGTCAGAAAACGTTGGCTACAAGAATCTCTACAATAATTTCACAGGTATGAAGGCTGGCTCCTCCACCAATCTGCAAGTGGCAGTTCGTGATTTGTACTTTGCGTTGAAAGAGAATCCCAATCCGCTGCCACAAGCCATCTGCACAGCGATAAAAAATGATACTTATGTGACCATCAATGAAACAGATAAAACAGTCACATTCAAGGACAATATTGCAGGCTATCCAGATAAGAGTGACAATTTGCCAGAAGGTGCAGCAGTGCTTAATCATGCAACAGGGAAATTTAAGTATGTGGAGAATTCAGACAACTATGCTGGTATGAATGTTACTGCAATCACTCAATATGCTTATCCTGCCAGTCTCTATTATTGGGGGAAGAGTGGCATCCTGACTTCGGAAGAGTCTCAAAAGAGTTTGTTCACAGCTGGTAAAACATGGGAGGAAATAGCAAATGCCAACAACTATATAAATGGTAATGCCATTAGTTCGAAGACACGTTCCGTGGTGCTGACTGAACCTGTAAATTATGCTGTAGGACGTTTGGATATCAGCGTGGTGCCTCAGCTCGGAGCCACCATTTATGATAAGACGGGATTTGGCGTGGATCTTAGAAATGTTAAACTGACGGGCATCCTGATTGGTGGTCAGAAGAATGTGGATTGGCAATTTGAACCTAAGAGTGGTAAAGAATACACACTGTATGACAATATCCAGAAATCGACTACAAACACTGGAGGTGTAGCCCTATCTACCAGTACAGATAATTATATCAACAGTACCCTTGTGTTAGAAACAACGGGTCCTGTCGGTGATACAGCAGATAAAGTAAATGTAGCGTTGGAATTCATTAACAATGACAAGGATTTTGTGGGAAAAGATGGCATTGTTGCGAAAGGAACCAAGTTCTATCTTGTTGGTTCGCTTGACGTTTCCGAAGTCTCAAATGATGAGAAAAACAAAACTGGCGGTAAGGTCTTCAAGCAAGACTACATTACCAAAGCACAGTTCGCCATCAGTTCACTCAAAACAGCCGAGAACACCATCCCTGACCTGCGCAATCCGAATGTGGAAATTGGTTTGTCAGTCAATCTGACTTGGCAGGACGGCATCACTTTCAGCCATACATTTAATTAAACATAGAATATAAACACATAGAATTATATGAAGACAACGAAAAGTTTAGTTCTGATGAGTGCAGTCGCACTGATTGGTTCAGCAGGATTTACAGCATGTTCGTCAAGCGATGATGTGGCTGTCAACAATCCTCGTTACAATCCCGAGACAAATGAAATCAATGCCAATTTCATTTTTAATGTATCAACAGGCAACACGACCCGTCAGTCGGCGGCAGCAACCCAGGCGACGGAAGATGAAAGGTTCCGTGGCATTGACAATGCCGTGCTCTTTTCTTATAAACAGGCAGGAAAAGACGGAAAGCATCTTGCAGCCCTGCCTGACGGCGGTAAGATGGACAAGCGTTATGATTTGTCTGAAATATTGGCTCCCAATACGATTGATAAGGATAATTCTCGCCGTGTCATTGAGACCTCACTGCCCCTGAACACTAACACATTGTTGTTTTATGGCAAGGCAATTGAAGGGACAGCCTCATCCGCCGATGTGGCAAAAGGATTCACCGCTTACGACCTGTATGGCCATTTGGACAACTACACCCCTGCTGTCGGAGAAGATTTATCGACAGCCAATTTCGAACTGGGTCGCCGAATGACTCCAGAGAGCGTCAGCAGTTTCAAGAAGATAGAGGAACTGCTGGGTGGTGTGTTGACCTGCATCATGTACACAAACCTGACCAACGGCCGTCATGTTGACATTGATGCCTCTGCCCGTCCCTCCAACGACGAAAATATTCCAGCTTATGGCTTCGATGTGGCAGCCAGCGAGTACCCCGAACTGATGTGGGCAGACTATGCTAATGCCGACACAAAGAGTCCCGTGGAAACCTCCCATGAACTCTATCCGTTGGAGAAGAAGTTGGCGGACGCTTATCGGGAGATGACCACTATCAAACAGTCTGCCGGAGAACTTCGTGCAGGTTCTGGTTTAGCATTAGAGCAGACAATACAGGATCTTTGGTCGGTCATCAACGAGGTGCGTTGTGCTACTCCTCTGAATAAGCCGGAAGCGGTGGCAAAGTATTTTGCAGAGCGTGTGAATGAAAGATTGTTGGAGTATTTCACATCTACAGTTCTCCCTTCAGACGGAAAGAGTGTGACAGGAGTCACATTCCGTTCCACCGATCACATCATCACTTCTTTCGCCAACGACATCTGGCCGTCGGAGGCAGGCACAAAGCCTACAGGTTTCGATGCCATCAAGACCATTTCGCTGAGCAAGTTCCCCGGTATGTTCCATCTTCCCAGCGGAGCCACCCATCTTGCCTTTGACAAGACAAAGCAGATGTTCAGTTATGTGTGGAACTACAATACCAGCGCCGTGGGTAATCCAGGCGGGTTCACGGTCGAAAACTACTACTATCCTGCCGAACTGCTTTACTTCGGCAACAGCCCAATCCGTGTGTCAGACTCCGAGCACAAGCCCAACACTTATCCTAACGGTGTTGCCAACTGGGACGACGATGCCAATTGGAACCCCACCGACTGGACCAAGAACAGCCATGTGACTTCCTCCACACAAAGTGTAGCCATGCAGAACGACATCAACTATGGAACAGCCCTGCTGAAAACCACCGTTCGCTATGGTGCAGCCAAACTGAAGGACAACAACCATGCCATCCAGAAAGAAAAAGACCCTTCATTGCTCGACACCGATGAACCCGACAACGAGATTGAAGTCAGCGGCACTTCGTTCCAATTGGTCAGTGTCGTGATTGGCGGACAGTCGAAGAAGGTGGGCTGGGACTTCATCCCCAAGACCGCCGACAACGAAGTGGGTTACATCAACGATATGGCAATCTCCGATGATGCAGCCAAGATACCAGCCTACGACGAAAGTGGAGCCAAGTCTTCACCTAATTACACTTTGGTGTTCGACAACTACAAGACCAGCACTACGGGACAGGAGAAAGTGTATATCGCATTGGAGTTGAAGAACAACTCCGGAAAAGACTTCTTCGGTCTGCACAACATCGTGCGCAACGGAGGCACTTTCTATCTGGTGGGCGAACTCGACCCAGCCACAGTAGCCGACTTCGTCTGGCCTACTCACCACGCACTGCCACCATATAAAGCCGATGGCTCAAGCATTCAGGAGAAGCGTGTGTTCATTCAGGACTTCATGACCTCTGCCGATTTCGTCATTGGTGCCAATTCGCTGAAGTATGCCTATCTGACTGTGCCCGACCTGCGCTACAGTGCCCTCACATTGGGTCTCTCGGTAGATATCAAGTGGTCAACGGGCATGAACTTCAACGACATCATTCTCGGCGGCAACTAAAAATAGGGAACTCAACTTTCGGAAGTCATATAAACCACAGATTTCTCAGATTACACGGATTTTTTGCTGAGCGAATTTCTGACAAATGTCACAGATTCTTGCTTTCTTGGCGAAAGCCCATCCGGATGACTTCAAGAGTCGGCACGACTCTAATCTGTGAAATCAAGACGGAACCGGTGCAATAGCCTACCCTTCAGCGGATAAAAATCTGAGTAATCCGTGTAATCTGTGGTGAAAAAAGAACTCCCGAACCTTTAGCTCGACGAAGTCAAACTTAAATAGGGAAAAAACAACAGAAGAGAATGAAAAGATACCATAGCATCGGGTTGTTGCTGTCAGTGTTACTGATAGTCAGTTGCTCCGCCATTGACGAGGATCGTGACGACTGCGGTGAGGACAGCAACAACTTTGAACTGAATTACGAACTCCGTCTGGTGACCAACATGACCACCGAACTGGAAACGGAGTTGACCACATCGACCGATGTTAATGTGGTTTCAGCATTGCGCCAATATCTTTCCACCATCTTCACCGATTTTGCCCACGACATCGACCTCTCCTTCTACGACACTCAAGGTGATTTCGCTCGGTTGCAGCACGACCAGCACGTGATGGATGCCAACCAGGCAAGTTACACGCTCAATCTGCCCATGCGCCAATACATGCATCTGGCTGCCGCCAACCTGGTGGAGAATATCGTGGTCAACCTCATCACCGACGAACACTGCTACACCGCCAAGTTCAGGCAAATCGATGCCGACACCCTCCCGTCGCACACCACAGGCTTGTTCTCGGCACGACTGCAAATGAACGTGCTGGAGGGGGTGAGCCAACACTTCAACGTACACCTCTACATGGCAAACTGTGCCTCTGCCCTCGTCATCGACACCATCGGCAGCGGCATCCGAAACATGAAAGTCTATACGACAGGCTTCGCCACGGGCTTCAACCTGGCAGACAGCACCTTCATCTATGCAGACACACCACCCATTGTCAAGGCTGATGCTGTCAATACCGAAGATAACCGACATGAAGCATTCTGCTCGGTGCAGTTCCCCTCGCCCGAAGCGTCCACCACTCGCACCGTCATTGAGACCACCGACCCCTTTGTGGCGCCAGCAGCCGAACAGAGCCTTTGGGAATACCGCATCTATGCCACCACGTCAGACGGCTCCACCACCCAGACCATCTTCCACATCAACAAACCCTTGAGGGCCGGGCAATTGAAGTTGCTGAAAGCCAAGGCACACCCCAATGGAGCCATTACCACAGGCGACACCAGCGTAGGCGTGAGCGTCACCACCCACTGGAACCAAGGTGGACAGTACAACCCCGAATTGTAACCATCAAAAGAAACAGCATCGATTTGAGCAAACTGAGACGATTGACATATAATATATGTACGTGCGCGATAAGCCTGCTGACCATCTGGTTCATATCGGCATGCAATGCGTCAGACGAAACCACCCTGTCTGACGTGTCGCAGTCTGTAGTGTCGGTGGATGTCGCTTTGGGGATTTCCGGATACCAGACACCCCCACACGCCTCTGCCGCCACACGTATGTCGGCAGAAGCGGTGCAGACACCCTCAAGCACCTTCAGGGGCATCCAGAACATAAGACTTATCCCCTTCAAGACTGAAGGGGAAATACAAAGAGATGATGCACCGCTGACCCCCTTCAATGTCCCCACTGGCGAGCCATACACAGAAGAAGACAACCGTCACTACTATCATAAAACGGCAGATTTACTCAAAGGCACAGCCTCCTTCCTGTGCTATGGGACACCCCAAGAGGTGACCCCGAAAACAGGAGACAAAGTCAGAGACTCTAAATTCTTGAATGGTTTCGTCAAATGCGACTACAGCGACTACAGCCCCAAGAACATAACCTTCAGTCCCGTTCCCATCCGCACAGAAGACGACGAAAAAGGCAGCGCGATTGCCGACTATTTGACAGGCATCGCAAAAGCAGGCAATTGGAACACAAGCGGAGACGAAATACTGAACGCCATTTTCAAGGAATTTGTCAACAACGACCATGGCGAGTTCCACCCCTTTGCCGGTTCGAGCACCAACGTCAAGAAATGGGTCAACAAGCTCTACACGAAGTTTGAGACCATCCACACAGAAGAACTGCTCACCGTCAAGGCAGCCGTGCAAGCCGCCATCGCAAACACACAATACGTGACCTTCGACGCCAACCGAAAGGAAGTGACCAGTCTGAACGACATGGAAGGTCACCCCACCGACCTGCCCGACGGGGCAGCCGTCATCAGGTGGAACAACGCCGCCGACGGCAAGTTTGAGTATCAGACGACCGAACCCAACAGACTGGAACAATACGCCTATCCTGCCGAACTGCTCTACCACGTCAACAGCACCCTCCGCACCTCAAGAGAAAGCCAGAAGCCCCTTTATGCCCACGACAAAAAATGGGAAGACATACTCGCAGCCTATAAAGACGGGACAGCCGTGGAAGAAGGGACGCGCTCCGTCGCCCTCGAAAAGCCACTCCACTACGGAGTGGGATGCCTGAAGACAATGATAAAAGCAGCCCCCATCAAACAAAACGACAAAAAGGGATTCCTCGACCTTGACGGCGCATTAGTGCCAGTCGGGAATACAGGAGACGGAAAATTCCCGTTGACCGCCATACTCATAGGCGGGCAGACAAAACAAGACTACACCCTGTCGCCCCTCCATCCCGACGAAGCGGCAGCAGACTACGAAGCCGCCAACGACCCTGAATACATCATCTACGACAAGAGCATTGCCAACGAAGGCATCTGCCTGGGCAACTTCCAAGGACGGGACTTCTCCACGCCCGTCTATACCCTAGCCCTTCAGACCAAAGATGACAAGTCGGTGAAGATGGTGCTGGAATTTGAAAACAACAGCGGCGTGGATTTTAAGTGCGAAAATGGCGTCATTTACGATGGCACCAAGTTCTATATGGTTGCTGCCATCGAATCGTCGGAGGCAGGGAAAGACTACGGGAAACGGGTGTTCACAAAAGACTACATGACCACCGCGCAACTGACCATCTCCAGTCTTGACAAGGCCTACAATGCCCTGCCCAACCTGAACAGCGACAAGATTCGCCTCTTCACTACCGTTGAGGCTGGTGTCAAGCAGTGGAGCACAGGACAGGAAGACCCGCATGAAGTTTATAACTGGTAACTAATCAACATGATAAAAAATAAAGACATATATCGAATTATCTTGTTGCTCTGCATTGTAACCATGCCAGGAGTGACGGCCTGCACAGATGGCAGCGAACAGGACACTGCCAACAGCGGACAAAGGCAACTGAACCTGATGCCTTACCCACACGAACTGCAGGAGTCACCTCGTGAACTTACGCGTGCACTTCCGGATGGCTACATAAAATATACAACCCTTCATCCTCTGGAGGAAGGGGAAAGAATCATTGCCTTTATTGCTCCACAGGCAGGTACCAATGTGGCTGCCCGCATCTTCTCACTTCAAGATCAAACTTGGAAAACCAACCTTACCATCGAGGATGCCGCCGCCCCATACTACATCTATGGCTTCATGCCTGTAGGTGATGAAACCTCCACTGATATATCCATCTCGCAAGTGACCAACAGTCCTTATAAGGATGGAGCCAAACTCATGATTAAAAACTTGAACACCCTGAGCACGAAAGATCCCTGTGTGATTGTGGGTGTGAAGAAAGGAACAGGCACCAACACCTCGATTGAAGACGTGGACATCAGGTTGGGAGAGTTCAGTTACCAGTTCAATCCTAACCCGCAAGACCCCGAGTATGCCTACCTGCTCTTCGACCACCTGTTCGGTGCATTCCAATTCCAGATGAAGATGGCTGAAAGCTATGCAGAACTGCGCACCATCAAGGTGAAATCGATAAAGATGAAGGCCTTGACGGGAAAAAGCGTGAATGCAGAGGTGGTGCTCCATGCTACAACAGATGGCACTTCACCACTGGCGAGCAATGCTATTACATTCACCACTCCCACAACAGGAGAAAGCAGTCCCATCACACTCTATCAGGCAGCAGAAGGCAACAAAGGAATCACACTGAGCACGTCTTTTGCGAATGAGGCATTTGCCCAAAATGTTTCACTCTGCTATGCTCCTACCAACATCTATCAATTTGAACTGACAACCACCTATGATGTGTATGTCACAAACAATATGGAAACTCCCATCAGGGAAAACTGCAAGGCTGTCAACACCATCAAGTTAGGCTTCAATTCAAGTTACTTGGTGCCCAGCCACAAACACTCCATACAGATAACAGTCAATCCGACCTATCTCTATGCACTGGCAGACCCCGACCTGAATGACCCCACATTTTCTGTGACTACAAACTAAACATTGAACTATGCGCAAGATTTTCATCATATTGTTCCTTTCATTGTTTGCATCGCTGATGCAGGCACAAATAACCATTCGAGGTAACGTGTTTGGCGGAGCCAGACAAGCCGATGTGGGTGGCTCCACCTTTGTCAATATTGGCGGTGAGAAAACGACTTGCGACATAATCATCACAGCAGTTTATGGCGGCAATGACATCTCGGGCACTATCGGCGCGTCAGACACGGTGCCTAAAGCCCTTCTGCATGCGGCAGAATGCGGATTGACCACCAGAACAGGTGAGGGTGACAATAAAGATAAGAATCTTAAGGGGTACAATGCTTTTGTCCGCGTCAATCCCATGAAGAAAGAAGCGGGTGAACAATCCAATCACATCTTCATCGGTCAACTCTTTGGTGGCGGCTATGGCGACTATGACTATACACTGATTGAAGCAAAAGAGGATGATGGGAGTGATGAAAATGAAGACGAAAATGAGAATGTGGGGAAATACAAGGTGGAAAGAGATGGGAATGTCATTGCAGAAGCTGTTGACAATCTGCCTGAATTAGGTAAGACTTACCTGGAAATTTGTGGTGGTACTTTTGGCTATGTGTATGGAGGCGGCAATAATGTGACTGTGACCGATGCCACCGATATCTATATCCATAATGAGAGTGACATAGCCAAAGTATCTACCAATGTAAGCAGTGACAACGCAGCAGATGTGCTGGTGAAAAGCACGGATTTATCTGACATCATGGGCATCAACACTGCCTACTATGACAATTCGTACCATTTCTCGCGTGTTTTTGGTGGCAATAACAAGGCAGAGATGGCCATACAGCCTACCTGGCACTTACAGAAGGGTCGCATCGAAAACCTCTACAGCGGTGGAAACCAAGGTCCTATGACCAGCAAGAAAGGATTGCTGTTGGAGATTAACCCCGATGTCGAGAACAGTGCAAGCCTGATTATCGACAATGTCTATGGTGGATGCCGCAAGGCTGATGTACACCCCTTGGCATCAGGAACTTTGAAGGGAGGCAATGCCGTAGATGCCGAGACGGCAGATATTCAGTTGGATGAGAAGGACGAAAACGGCAATTTGAAATATAGATTCCCAATAGGTCTGTCAGGACGTGTGCTTGTGCGTGGTGGAGATATCAATAATGTGTATGGTGGTAATGACGTGACTGGTAAAGTCTATGGTGGAAGTGCCGTGGGTGTCTATACCAGCATCCGTGGTGACATCTATGGCGGAGGCAACGGTTCCTATCCTTATACCGACAATGAAAAGTTAAAAGATGATCCTGTCTATGGTGATTTCTACTATAATCCTGGTAGTTCTTCTGTGGAAACCCTTAATGCTTACCGCCCCAATGGCGAGCAAGTGTCCATCCGCGTGGCAGGAAAGAGAGTGCTGAAAGAAGGAAAAACAGAAGGATCTCAAAATCCAGATGATTATGACATCACCAGAACCATCATTCATGGCGGCATCTATTTGGGCGGTAACAGTGCCACATTGATACCCAGGGAAGGCGAAGCCCATCCTTTGGTGGAACTGAAAATTGGCTCCGATGTTATTGCCGACAGTGTGTTCTTAGGCAACAATGGTGCTTATATGGTGAAGAACAATGAAAAAGATGAAGAAAACGGCATTGCTGAAGGAGTCTTACGAACCTTTAGGAGCGATGTTCCAGGATCTGCTGATAAGTTCAATTCTATAGACATCACTTCTAAAGCTGTCTTTGCGGAATACATGAAAGGATGCACGATGACGTTAATGCCAAATGTGGTGTTCGATGATGCCCAAAGAAAGCCTGTTCCAGACCCCGCCACTTATATAGATTACAGTACCTACATTGGTTCATTCTTCTTTGGTGGCAATGTGGGAAGCATGGATATTGAAGGAAGCGAAACTATTGATGTGGACCAGAAAGTTATTGTGTTTGAAAAGGTTGTAGGCGGTTGCAACAATGCTGATGTGGAGGCTTTAGACGGTATTAATGCAGCCTATGAAGGTGGAGTCATTGGCAACAAGGATAATGAAACAGGCAACAAACTGGTGCTTAATCTCAATGGACTGAAAATCGAGCCCAAAAGATGGAAAAAGGACAATGCGGGAAACTATGTGCTTGACACAAATAATCAACATCAATTGGAATGGAACACCTATAGCGGAGACACCCGCTTTTCTGATTTTGCAAACCTAAGCACCGGCACAAGTTCTGAAGATGATAAGTTGCGCCGCCTCAAAGGTGGCAACATCTATGGCGGATGTTTCAACTCTGGTCATGTGGACGGCAATGTGGTCATCAACATTGATGCTTCAATTATTGAAAGGGATTCCATTTTCGACATAGTTGAATACGAAGAAGGAATAGGCGAGCCCAAATTGTATGATAATGAAAACTATAAGATTATCAAAAGAAAGTCTGGCGTTATCCTTGATGAACAAGGCATGGATGTACTGGCATCGGCACTGAATGTGTTTGGAGGTGGCTATGGTAAGAAATCAGAAATTTGGGGAAGTACGACCATCAACCTGAACAAAGGCTATGTGTTCCAGGTGTTTGGCGGTGGCGAACAAGGTGCCGTCGGAAAGAAGAATGATGACGGAACATATTCTTACGATGAGAAGTATAGCACTTATATCAATTTGAAAGGACTCCGTACACTCCCCGGTGTGTCAAGAAATGCCACTGGCGACAGTTCTGACATGGCAGAAGCAGAGTTTATCTATGGCGGTGGTTTCGAGGGGCTCATTGCAGGAAACACGCACGTCAACTTAGGTAACGGGCGTATTTTCAATTCCTTTGCTGGTAGTTGCAATGCTAATATCTTAGGGCATACTGAAACCTACGTAGGACGCAACACCAACAATGATAACGACCAGGGTTTCCCCTACATCCGCGACCATATCTATGGTGGCAACGACTTAGGAGGAAAGATTTTCGGTACAGCATCTTTCGCTCATCGCGTCAGCAGCGACCTCTTGACAATGGTGTATAACCCCCAAAACACCGCAGCCGGCAATTCCGATGATTCTGATAATTCCAACGGCAACACTCCCGAAGTCCTAAAAGCCTCTGCATATGTAGAGTACATTCAAGGACATGTAGAAAACATCTTTGGTGGCTGTTATGGTGACTACGACTACGATACAACTTACGGAAGCACGCTCGTCCCTCAAAAGCCATGGATGGAGAATGCTTTCGTCAACTTCAAACCTAATAATGAATCAAAGAACTCGGTGGATAGAGTGTATGGGGCAGGACAAGGTTTCTCTATTGAATCTTACCTGTCAGATATAGAAAAGAGTTCGACACTTGAAACTGCCAAAGATGCCATGCAGAACCGCAGTTATGTGCTCATCAACATTGCGGATGACAATACAAAATATACAAAACTCGAAGTCTTTGGTGCAGGAGATTATAGTGGACTTGGCATGGGGGTTGAAAAGGAGAGCGCACAGGCAAATGAGAATGGTGTCACTGCGGCAGCCGTCATTGACCTGATGCGCGGTCAGATCAATAATGCTTATGGTGCCAGTTATCGAGAGGGCGTCACTCGTCGCACCTTAGTCAATGTGCCAGAAGGGTCCACCATTCATCTGAACCGAATCTTTGGTGGGGCTTTCGGTCTGAAGAACAATGTGCCCTGCGATGTGTATGAGTCAAACGTGAATTACAACAGTGAACAGGCACTTGTGGGTAATTGGCGTGATGGTATCTATGGAGGAAACAACAATGCCCGTCGCACCCTCTATAGTTTCGTGAACATCAATGCCCCCGTTTGGTATGATAAGGAGAATGAATATACGGGTACTGTTTTTGGTGCAGGCTATGGTAAAGACAGTTGGGCGCAATATACCCAGGTTAACCTGAATGAAGGTGCGAAAGTCTATGAGGTTTATGGCGGCGGCAATGCAGGAATGGTGCTCAACAAAGCATCTGTCAATAAATGGGACACCTATACCTACAAAAACAGTAATGATGAAGATGTAAATGCAACAGTCTATAAATCATTAGGGAATTATACTGATGAGGGATTGGATAGTTATCTGGTCACTAAAAATGCTTTGGGTACAAAGACCAATACAAACGTTTACATCAACAAGGGTGCCAATGTCTGTGGTTATATGTACGATGGGAGTCTCAGCGGTGCTTATGGCTATGGTGCTGGTCTCGGTGCCGATGCCACAGTCAGCGGTACGACGTATATAGGTCTGCATGGTGGCACCGTTGTCAAGGACATCTATGCAGCAGGTTCTGGTGGTTCTGTACTTAATTTGATGGAGCCTGCAACTAATACCACTTTTACAGCCCAAACGAATGCTTATATCGAAGGTGGTACTGTGCGTAATGTGTATGGTGGCGGTTGGCGGGGCAGCGTGGGCAAACATGCTGGAGAACTCAGTGCTCCAACCGATGGTGACATACCTGGCGAAACGAATGTGGTCATCGGTATCCGTGAAGACCAAGACGAGGAAAATCTTCCCGAGGGGGGGATGACTTTCTACAAGGGTTTGCCCACTGTACAACGCAATGCCTATGGTGGTGGTGAGGGCGGTTCTATTTATGGCACGGCTCATCTGACGCTCAACAACGGATATATCGGTTACTACTACGATCCTGAAGACGGGGCAGACCTGTTCAAGGAGAAAATCTCTGACGAAACGTGGTCGGACGAATCTCATCCTAAAGGAACTCCCAACGACCGTCTGGAGGACTGTGGCAATGTGTTCGGTGCGGGTTATGATGACCTGAGCACTTGCGACTTCACCCATGTGAAGATGTATGGCGGTCTGGTTCGCAACAGCCTTCATGGTGGCGGTGAGATTGCCACCGTGGGACGTGGCGCGACTAAGCAGAAAACGGGTGTGGTGCGTGAACTGGATCGCATCTATAAGGCTGGTGGAACTCATGTGGAAATCTACAATGGTCATGTCAGACGTAACGTATTCGGTGGTGGCAAGGGCTACAACATGTTGAGGTATGGCGTGGGGAATGGTCTTTACACAGATGGCTATGTGTTCGGACAGACTGAGGTGTATATTCATGGAGGTGAAATAGGAACGGATGAAGGTCTTGCCAAGGGCTATGGCAACGTGTTTGGCGGGGGTGATATTGGCTATGTGTATAGCAGGGGGTATGAGGACAGTGCAAGTCGTCAAAAGGGGACAGGATCCCCTGGCCATTGGTATTATTATGACAAGGGGACTTTGACGGAAGACTGCAAGGTGGTGGTGTCGCCTTATCTGCAAGTGCGGAAGGGACAGTCTGTCACGTATGAAGGAAAGACGTATGGGGCATACAGTTATGTGCCTACGGCATATCTGAACACGTTGCCGAAGAAGGGTTCCGATGGGGTTTGGCCTGCTGCATGGTCTGTTTTCTATACAGGCGACAGGCTTGCCGACGGCACCGTTAATCCAGACGACCCTGTGGAGCGTGGTGTCCAGATTCATAACGCTGTGTTTGCGGGTGGCAATGTGTCCTCGAACAGCGACCAGACCTATGCCAATGCTACAACGGTGTTTGGCAACACTACTGCGGTACTCAACGATGTCTATCACCGCGACTTCATCACGGTGGGCACGGAGCATACGGGTGGTCTCTATGGTGGTGGCAACTTGTCGATGGTGGATGGTTATCGTGAGTTGAACATCACTAACTATGGCACTGACTACTATGGGCTGAATTCGCAAATCACTTTGGCTGAATATGAGAAAATGTCGAATCGTGAGCGTGCTTATTTTAAGTTGGAATATCAGTGTCAACAGGCTGTGACGATTAATGGCAAAGAGTATAAGAGAGAAGATAGAATTAGTGAAGAGGATTACAATCATCTTCCCGATGAATATAGAAATGAAACCTATTGGAAACAGTTCGGTTTCTGCTCCATCTATGCTGGCCGTCTGCTGAACACGATTCAGCGTGCCGACATGTGTGGTGTGTATGGGTCGCGCTTGGTGCTGCAAGGCGCGAAGGACCGTGTGGCAGATGTGGGCGATGCTACGGTATATACGATTAACCGTGTGGGGGAACTGTCGCTGAACAAACAACGATCTATCACACCAGGGGATACTGGCGACGATGCTGAACATGGCAATTATTTCGGTATCTACAGTGTGGTGAACTACATGGGTAACCTGACCAGTGACGTGACTTTTGACGATAAGTATAAGTACATTGTGTCTGAGAACGGGAAGGACAAGACGGTTACAGACGAGACGCGCACTTATTACGATTGGAAGGTTGAGAATCTGAAGAGGAAGAACCGCAACATCGGGACTTGTCACAATCAGGTGGCGTTGGCTTCAGGTGTGTTCCTCGAACTGACCACGGAGAACAGTACAGCCACTAAGAAAGATTATGGTTATATTACAGGTATCGTGGAACTTGACCTGATCAACGTGAAGAAAGACTTTGTGGGTGGTGGCTATGTGTATGCAAAGAATGAACACGGTGAGCGTCGGTTGGTTGCCTACGATAATATCATCCTTTCCCCATACAATAAGGCTGTAGGTTCCACCCATGAGGCTGCAAGAACCTATAGATATTATCAATATGGTGAAGCAACAAATGACCTTCACGACCATGAGACTTCGGGCAATTTCATTCATAGGCGTAAGCGCATTGTGGATGACTGCTATCCTAACAATGGGGTGTATAATGATGGGTATGTGGAGTCGCCTGCCCACTATTGGTACATCAAGGGTGAGGTGTATGTGTATGACCAGAAGGTGTCGGCTTATGCGGGGGCTGCTGCTGCCTATAGCAAGGAGGTGAAGATTCCGCTTACCATCACGGCGGGCTCGAACGGCAAGTTGCAGCTGCTCAATGTGCAGCCTAACCTTTATGCCTACTACGGTGACTTCTCTCGGAGTGAGGACAGGAAGATTTCGGCTGATGGCGTGAAGGTGGACAATGAGAGCACGACTTTCTACCTGAACGATGTCATCACATGGTGGGACTGGCAGTTGCTGACTGATGACGAAAAGAAGTACTTTGTGAGGGAAACGTATGTGAATGTGGATTCTTGCTATGTGAATGGCACTCTCTATCCTGCAGGAACCTACGTGCTGGAGAATGACCCCACCATTCATGGCGGCAACAGCGACGGGACGGCTTATCATCAGTTTAAGGCTGGGGCTCCTTCTGTCAAGAATGTGAGGGGCGAGGTGGTGGATAATATTGATGACGTGTTCCGTTCGTCGAACAATATTAGTCACAATACAGGCTACGTGCTCACTTTCGACATGGACAGTCCTCCCGATTGGGACGACTGGTACAGCCCTGACAATGGCAGCAGTGTGGCAGGGAAGGTGACTAAGGCGCAATACGGGGAGAAGGATGCCGTCGAGCAGGCTAACTACAGGGAGGGTCCGACTTTCAGACTGAAAGATGATGCTGATCCTGGACTGTATGGACAACGCGACTATGTGGCGGGTGATATCATTTCGAAGGAAATATATGATGACTACACCAAAACTACCTCTGGCAAGACGCTGCCTCCAGACCAGGCAACTGTGGCTGACCGTGCCTATGTGGCAAATCAACCTGTCACCTTACCGTCCAGAACTGTTCTGGCTGGGTATCCTCTCTCTCAGACGGAGTTTGATGGTTTGACTGAGGCCCAGAAGAACGTTTGTGCCTTGGCAAAGGTCTGCACCAGTACTATCCAGTTGGGCAATGAGGAGTATATACTTAATGGCGAGTTGGTGGATGCCACAACGATGGATGACATTGCCTCCAAGTATAGAGACTTCTACAATTCAAAGCAGTTGATTGAGTCAGAGAAAATCTCTGATGATGAAGCCCGCATTTATGTGGAGAGTCATTTGTCGGATGCTTACTATTGCACGGGAAGCGGCAAATATGGAGGACAGTATTTCGAGAAGAATGTCAATTACAGCGCCCTCAAGGCATGGTGCTCGCTTACTGATGACCGTGACAAGTTCGTCTTTAACTATGATGCTTTCGATGTGCTGGCTGATCCAACTTATTCGGGCGAAGGATACACTTATTTGTATGACAGTCCGGAAACGGGTGCTGCAAAGATATATAGTGCTGTGAAGCCTGTGGAATATAAGGCTGCCAATACGGGTGCGACACCATTGGAATACCGATATGCAGATGAAGCTGAAACTGCTTCTGCACACATCTTGAATCCTGGCGAATCCATCTCAAGAGAAGATTTTGAGAGGATTAAGAATGAACAGCTGCACTATACTCGAATCACAGTGGCGGCAGGTGGGCAGGATGTCTATATCGTAACGGATAATTTCTACGACAGAGGCACACCATACGCCAAGGGTCAAGACCTTACGGTGAATGAATATAATTCCTTGGCCAACAAGAATTATGTGCAGACAGCACATGTCAGCAATGATGGGGAAGAGCCGCTTGTCTTGTATTATTGCTACGAAAATTATGACAATGTACCCAGTGGAACCTGCATCACGTCATCAGAGTATGCAAATCTGAAGAACTATCAGAAGAACTTCTCGATTCAGGGAATGGAGCCAACAGAAACCACCACGCTCTACGTGTCTCGCGAGTCTGTCTTTAAAGATGTGATTTCGGAGAAGGTCATCTCTGTGGTATATCAGTACACCTATTATGAGGATGACGATGAAGGTGAAGGCGTCAGTCTGACCAACGAACTGCACGTGGTGAACATCCATTTGCAGTTGGAAAGTGGTGTGCCTCAGATTGGCTTGCTTAATCCACCAGCCACTGTGCTGCCTGGCAATGCTGTCGGACTGAAGAAGCCTGATGTGAATCCAGGACTTTACGAAGTGATAACCAATGGTTGGGAATTGTATTCGAACGAAGAAGATGCATGGAACCACCGCAATGGCGTGCCTTTCACCAATGGCATCACACCTGCATATTGGTATCAGAACAACAAAGCATGGGTGGCGTTCTACTCAAAGACCTACCTGGGTAAGACTTATTCCAATCCTGTACCGCTCAGTGTTGCCAACTACCACGACATCGATGCAGTGATGAAGGACAAAAAGCACCACCTTTATATAGATAGGGCAGATGTCATGCGTCCCAGCAAGATTTACATCGATAACCGCGCATGTGAATCAGATCCGACAAAGAGTGAACTCGACCTGCTGAAAGACCTCTATGACTTAAGTTTGCAAACGACAGTGGCTACCACTGGAGCAACACAAGGTCATGCTCTGTTGGATGAACACGTGCAAGGTTGCAAGAACCTCGACTTCATCCTGCACAGCAATGTGGAGCCAAAGGCATACACTGATTGGACTCCTGTTGGTAATGACGGTCAGTGTTTCGGTGGCACCTTCCACGGCGATGGCTACACTATTAGCGGTCTGAACAACTCACTCTTTGGTAATCTTTGTGGCGATGTCTATAACCTTGGTGTCAGAGGTTCGTTCACTGGAGCAGGCATTGCAGAAAAAGGTATAGGTTATGTGGAGAACTGCTGGATCAGCACTTCCAGCACAGAAGCGAAGACCTCAAAACCTGTGTTTGGCAGTCCCGATGTAGAAAGTGTCACTCCTCGCCCAGTCCGCATTGTCAACTGCTACTATCAGGAAGAGGAAGATGCTGCGAACAAGTACACCAATCACACAGGCAACTACGGCATACCGACACGCAGGGGCATCAAAGACTTCTACAACGGAACCGTGGCATACAACCTCAATGGCTTCTATTTGAACAGACGCTATTACGACCACACAACACTCACCGGTTCCACCACTGAATTCAGTTACCTGCCAACCCAGGCCAATGGCTCATTGTCCGAAGAGATGAGCACAATCCATTATCCTGCGCTCACCACAGACAATGCCCAATATGGTGACATGGGCTATGTGGAAAGACGCTATGGCAATGTCGATTTCATCTATGCCGACGGAACAATTCCAGAAAGCAACAACATCCGCATGAGAACCATCACCGACGAAGACGGAAACACTACGGTGAAGTATGCTCCTGTCTGGCCCGACGACTACCTCTTCTTCGGTCAGATGCTGACCTATGGCTATAACACCGACTACCCACATGAGGATTGGCCATCACATATCGCCAAGAGCAATGGCAGATTGGCATCAAACGACCAAAGCAACCGCGTTTATCGTGCACCTGCCTACTTCCAGAGTAAGACAATGGGTGTGGCACACTTCAATCCGTGGGTCAACCTGGTAGCCAAGTCAAAAGATGGCACACATGAAGCCTATCCTGGCATGACCGCCATCGACTTTGCAGGACACAATGACAAGTCTTATGCACAAGGTCTCACCCCTGACGGATTCTTCTTCCCGCCATTGCTCAACGATGATGGTTTGGCTGACATCGCCAACCATGACGAGACACGCAACCTGCTTGTCTATGCACCATCGGCAGAAGCCAATACAAAAACATATAACGTGCTGAACAGCCACTTCACCGAACCTGCATTCAGCGACTACTACGACCGGACAGGCGACAGATACGCTGATGGAAAGAAATACGACCGCGTCTTCCCCGTTGTCTCCACCATTGAAGGCCACCTCGTGCAGAGTACTCTCAAGACCGATCGCGACCATTTCCTTGTGGACAAGCAAGACTTCAATGCACCGATTGCATATCAGATGGGTGACGATAACCGCATGTGGTACCAACGCATACCCGGCAACTTTGCCAACCGCAACACAGGATGGGAAGCCATCAGCATACCTTTCTCAGCCGAGATGGTCACTACTGATGATAAGGGTGAAATCACCCATTTCTACGAAGGCAGCATGAAGGGTCATGAATACTGGCTGCGCGAGTATGCTGGCAAGAAGAGCGAAGAAGGTAATGTGTTCACAGGCAAGTTCAGTTATCTTGCCAAAGGTGTAAACGAGAAAGACTACACCAACACCTACCTCTGGGACACCTACTACAGCAAGGACACCTACAAGGATAAAAACGAAGACAAGTATCAGGAACTGTACTATAGCAAGGAGTACTTAGAATCGCTCTATCCAGTCAGCGACTATCCATACCTCACAGCCGGAACACCATATATCATCGGCTTCCCTGGCAGCACCTATTATGAGTTCGACCTCAGCGGCGAATGGACACCAGCCAACCGCTATCAGAATCAGACAATAGCCAGTCCAGGCAAACAGACTTCCACATTTGTATCGGGAGCAGGTGCTATGGTAGGCATCAGCGACAACGAATTGACGGCAACAGCCAAAGATGGTTACACCTTCTTGCCCAACTACATGAGCAAGAAGGTAGAAGGCTATCTGCTCAGCAGCAGCGGCGACAGTTTCGACCAGACCGCCACCGCTACAGCTGCCGTGCCGTTCCGACCCTACTTCATCGCAGGTCCTGTCACAGGCTCAGCCAAACCACGAAATGCTGCAGAACGCATCGTGTTCGACACTGCTGATGCAACCTTCACATTCGAAGATAACGACCCGACACAAGGCGAGGTCGGCGGTGAACTGAAATTCTACACCAAGAAACATCTTATCGGAGTCACTTCAACTCTCCGCACCGCTACCGATGTTGCCATTTTCAACACCAGTGGCTTGACCATCGCATCGTTCACCATTCAGCCTAATGAGACAATTGAAACTCCTCTCCCAACGAGTGGTGTCTATATCGTCCGTGCTGCTGGTGGCAAGTATAATAAAAAGATTTCAGTGAAATGAAACAAGATATGAGTACAACATACGGAATTAAAAAGCTAGTAACAAGGTTGATGGCAGGATCTAGCCATACTCTAAGCTTACTGATGAGTATGCTTAGAGTAAGCCTAGAAGCAGCCTGGAGTATGGCTGGAGTATGGCTAAAGCCACGAGTTGCCATATATCTGCTCCTGCTTTTCATGGTGGGAAGTGGAAATGTGTGGGGACAAGACTATTCGGGTGTGTATTATATTGGTACTGCTGGCTATAATGCAGGAACTCCTAATAACAACTTTTACTTATGCCCAACGGAAGGATGGATATTTTACAAACCAGATAATAAATGGTCTGATGATGGTACTACCTATCCCAATCCATTCCTTACTACCTATAAATGCAAAACAAACGCCTATCATAGTGGAAATCCTAATGACGCTATATGGTATGTTGAGAAGCATCCGACCCTAAACTATTATTATATTAGACATGCTTCTGATGGCAAATATGTAATGTCTAATGGGCAGATTGACGGAACTTCAAATGCCAATCGTATGCGTGTACACTTGGAGGCTGTTCTTCCAGAAAATCTTGATGACAAGGCACTGTTTTCTATATATGTACCTACAGGTAAGGACTATTTGGTTATATCACCTAAGTCGTCTGCTGGTTGGAATGGCGATTATAAATGGTACACTGTCAATAATGGTAATAAGAATTATCTTGTAGGAAATGGAAGCAATGGAGGTCCTTCGGGCCATACGGAAACAGGAGGTATTATAGGTACATACACAGAAAATGATGGCAATGCAAAGTTCTATCTCGAAAAGGCACTGTCTATTGATGCTCCAACCATCACCAATAATTATGATGGAACAATTACCATTACAGCAGAAACAGGAGCAACTATTTACTATACGATAGATGGCACTGAGCCTACGATCTCTTCATCCACCTATTCAACACCTATCACCCAGACAGAGAGCATGACGGTCATCAAGGCTATTGCCAAGGCAACAAGTGATCCTTTTCCGACAAATGTCACCACTTACTACCTGCCTGTCTGTGAAAGACCTGTCATTTCTGTAAGTGGCGGTAATGTTTCTATTACCTGTGCTACAGAAGGTGCTACGATTCATTATACAATAGATGGTAGCTCTACTACTTCATCTTCACCAACATATACCAGTCCATTTGCCATGGGCAGCGCTGCTGAAATCAGAGCCATTGCTACAAAACCTGGATATGTCATCTCCAGTGAGGCTGCCCTTCTGCCACCTACAAACGTGTCTTCTTCTAGTGCAATTACAGACATGGCTGGTAATTATTCATTAGCATCAAATTTCATTTCTGACGTTTCAATTGGCACTTCAGATAATCCCTTTACTGGAACTATTGATGGTAACATGGTGACATTGTCTGGACTAAACCATCCTTTTGTAGCCTATGCTAATGGAGCTATTATAAGGAATGTTGTCCTTGATAATGTTTCCATTAGTGGAAATGAGAATGGTAACGCTGGAGCCATCTGTGGAGAAGCTACAGGAGATACCCGAATATATAACTGTGGTGTATTGGCAACAGGAAGTACTGTTAATGCAGATAAAAACGGCTATACTTATCTGACAGATTGCAGTAGTTCCGTAAGTGGTAGCAACTATGTGGGTGGTATCGTGGGATTGCTTGATGGTTCTGCACGTGTTATCAACTGCTTCAGCTTTGCCAATGTTTCCGGAGGTAATTATGCTGGCGGTATCGTAGGCTATAATAATGTTGCCACCAAATCAAACAATCTCAAGACGATGGTGATGAACTGTATGTTCTACGGTGAGGTCAGTGGTTCTTCGCAGGCTCCTATCTACAATGGTAGTATTATTACTAACAGAGGCGATCAGTCTGGTGTGAGCAACTTCAATTATTTCTGGTCTGGAGCTTCATACGTTCAGAATTCAGAAATTGATGTTTACAACTGTGCTCTTTCTGCTGAAACACGTTTCTTGCAACGCTTTGAGTTCTTCCGCCACATGTTGAATAGCAACCGTGAACTGGCAGCTTGGTGGGCTACAGGCAGCATGGAAAATAAGGAAGAAATAATGAAATGGGTACTTGAACCATCGCAAATAGGAAGTTCCACCCCATACCCCATCCTTAAAACTCCTGGCAAATATCCTTCAGTGGTAAACATCGATGCTGACCATGCAGAAGCATTCTCTGTAGATGCAGCTACAAAGAAGACGCAATATAACCAAGGACGAAAGTTTGATACGTTTACAATAAACATCCAGAATGCATCGAGTGGCAACGGTAGCGATGCACCTTCGGGGGCAAATATAACTACGAATAGCGTTACTCCTAATATTACTGACAAGGATCCTGTACACTTCAATTTCAACTATTATAAGGTTCAACTGCCTTATTATAATGATGTCGGTACGAAGAACTATACAGATAATAAGGTTGTTACTGGCTGGAAGATTGTTACCATCTCTGGCGGAACACATAGTTTTTCTACCGGTGAGGATGCTACTGCAACAGCAGACGAAGAAGGAAATATTACGCTTACCACCCCTTACAACTTTGCAGACCGTAAGAGTACGGATAAAGACAAGTTTGATGTGAGTGGTAGGGTGTTCAGTCAAGGTGCTTATTTCGATGTTCCTGAAGGTGTATCGTCCATTACGATAGAGCCCTATTGGGGAAAGTGTGTTTATGTTTCAGATACATATCCTGATGTGGTGTACAATCAAGGCATGTCGACTGCTACCAATGTTACAACCGTTGGTGGTGGACAACGTTATACGAATGGAAAATCATACGACATCAATGGAAATAGCCAAGCAGTATATACTACGATGGGTGGTGCTGTTACAGCATTAAATCCATCAGGTTCTGTTTATGACAACGCCATTGTGTTGGTAGGAAATGTCCATAGCTTGAGTCTATCTAATGAGACCAAATCAAAGCGATATACCATTATGTCCATTGATTTGGATAAAGACAATGAACCTGACTATTCATATATTCTCCGGTTTGATAGCCGCAAAAGAGTACATCCTGTAAGAGTTGATTTCCTGAATGTCATCGGTCTTGGTATGGCTCAAAAGTCCGATGGTGGTACTGGTACGTACAACTTCGGTATCATGCAACCTTATGGTTGGTTTGAGTGTACAAATACCGGCCTTTTCCGTGTGACGCAGTTAGAGTATGATCTCTATGACAGTAATAATGGTACGTCGGCGAGAGAGGAAAGTCCAATGATTTTGCAGGGAGGTGTCATTGAACAATGGGTGACAGTAGGAGGAGCAGAAGATCGATATCAAGAAGCTAAATCGGTTACTTATTATCATATAGGAGGCAATGTGTGGTTCAAAGAGTTTCATATCGGAGTCCATCAGGATAAAACCAAGAACCAGTTCGTCAGCAAACATCCGCCAATCTCTGTAACAGGCGGCGATTATGATATTTTCTATCTGACCGGTTACTATAATAGCCCTAATAACAATTATGATGACAATGCCGAATGTTATATCAACGGTGGTCGCTTCAACAAGGTGGCAGGAACCGGTATGCAAGGAATTGGCAATCTCGATACTCATGCTAATGGTAACATCACGTGGCAAATAGATAATGCAGATATCAATGAATTCTATGGTGGTGGAATCAATGCTGCCCATATTGCAGAAGGCAATATTATGACTGTCATCTCTAATAGTCGTGTTGACCAATTCTGTGGCGGTCCTAAGTTTGGTGATATGAATGGTGGTAGAAAAGTGGTTACCAATGCTACCAACTGTACTTTCCGCACTTTCTTTGGTGCTGGATATGGCGGTAATTCCTATAATCGCAAATACCCTGCTAACAAGAATAATGTACAGAACATAGATTGGAATAGTTGGGTTGGTGAACAGTATACTAAGAAGTATGACGCTAACTATGGTGGTGTTGAAACACGTATAGATTATCAGTTCATTCCTATGTCTGGTAACACCAGCAATGTAGCCCGTTTGTTCGTTGACTACGTAAGTTTCTCATTGGCAACCACGCGTGATGTTACCTCAAAACTTACCGATTGCACTATTACCAAAAGCACACTTGGAAGTCTTGATCTCTTCAGTCAATGTGTCGGTAACTTCTATGGTGGTGGTAATCTTGGTATGGTTGACGGTCCTGTCAAGTCAACGCTCACAAACTGCACCGTAGAAGGTAGTGTGTTTGGCGCAGGTTACTCTGCTAGTATGCCGCCTGTAGCTGTTATGGACAATAGTTTCCAAACATCACCGAAATATGACTCAAATCTTGGTACTTACCTAGAGGCTGTAATGCCTTCTACAGAAACCTACACTTGGCAGCATCGCGATGTCGTTAATTCTACGGAAACAGCTATTGATAGAACAAATCATATCCTCTATACTACTGAAGACCTTACCACCCTTGGTGCAGTTACTGGCAATGTTACGCTCACTATTGATGGTAATACAACACTTACTAATGGTAAGGTCATGTCCGTTGCTAAGAGTGTCTATGGTGGTGGTGAGGAATCCAATGTAGCAGGAGATACCAGGGTGAACATTAGTGGTGGTACGATTGCAGAGAACGTTTTTGGTGGTGGAAAGGGTGTTGCTGATGAATTTGCATGTTCAAAAGCTATGATAGGACTTGATGGCGAGGGTGCAAATAATAATGATCCAGAAGCTACTAAGGATAAAGGTACAATAGTCAACATCAGTGATGGCACGGTGAATGGTAATGTCTATGGTGGCGGTGAGGTCGGTCGTGTGGAATGGAACACGCAGGTAAAGATAGGAGAGGATGGAACAGGAGAACCTGTTATTAAGGGTTATGTGTTCGGTGCTGGCAAGGGCTTGAAGACACATGGATACGCTGCTTTGGTACGTGGTAATCCTACTGTCACCATTCAAGGCAATGCCAAAATCAAAAAGAGTGTCTATGGTGGCGGTGAGATTGCTTCAGTAGCAAGATATAAAGTAGCAACAACGGCAGCAGAAGCTGCAGAACATGGAGTGGAAATAGATATGCCGTATGCTTTGGCTAACAACTACAGTGGTAACTGTAAGGTGATAGTCGGAGGTAATGCTGTCATCGGTCCAGACGAACCCATGAAGATGTATCATCCTGAGATAACCGATGGAACGGATAAGCCAGACGATGCTGGCCATGTGTTTGCTGCTGGTAAGGGTGTGCTGCCTGAGGTCTATACTTATGCAGATAATGAGCATAGACCCAAGCGTATGTTGCTCTATAATGCAGGATCACTTCCAACATATTGGGAATATGCCGACGCTGCACAAAAAAATATATGGGAATATTTTGAAGACGAAGATGCTTATTTCGCATTTGTTAAAACACTGGCGTTGTCCAGTCAGACAGAAGTGACCATCAAAGACAATGCCTTCGTCAAGGGTTCTGTCTATGGTGGCAGTGAGAATGGTCTTGTGCAGTTCGAT
>Ga0256406_1000898_pt1 | contig 50765 bp, 37 predicted proteins | sample RumenRJG_03DNA_FD_185986 | JGI IMG/M metagenome (GOLD analysis project Ga0256406, IMG submission 185986) | Bovine rumen microbial communities from Lethbridge, Alberta, Canada - RJG_03 | ecosystem: Host-associated > Mammals > Digestive system > Stomach > Rumen | place: Canada: Alberta | collected...
TGCCTATAGTTGCCTACAGTGCCTACCCCGCCTACAATTGCCTATCACAATAAAAAACAAAATAAAGATGAAACTGCACGAATTGCTGAAAAACGTAAAGCCGACGACCATCATCGGCAGCACGGATGTAGACATCACCGGCGTGAACATCGACTCACGCAAAATCAAAGACGGCCATCTCTTCGTTGCCATGAAAGGCACGCAGACCGATGGCCACAAGTTCATTCCCAAAGCCCTTGAGCTGGGCGCCAAAGCTGTGCTCTGCGAGGACCTGCCCGAGGAGAAAGCCGAAGGCGTGACCTATGTACAGGTTGCTTCCACTGAGGATGCCGTGGGCAAGGTTGCCACCTTGTTCTATGGCGACCCCTCCAAGCATCTCAAGCTCGTGGGCGTGACGGGAACCAATGGCAAGACCACCATCGCCACCTTATTATATAATATGTTCAGAGCCTTCGGCTATCGCTGCGGACTGCTCTCGACCGTCTGCAACTATATCGACGGACGCGCCGTGCCTGCCGACCACACCACCCCCGACCCCATTGAGCTCAACGAGCTGCTCGGCGAGATGGTGAAAGCCGGATGCCAATATGCCTTCATGGAGTGCTCGTCACACGCCATTCATCAGAAGCGCATCGGAGGACTGAAGTTCGCCGGAGGCATCTTCACCAACCTCACCCGCGACCACCTCGACTATCACAAGACATTCGAGAACTACCGCAATGCCAAGAAGGCCTTCTTCGACGGACTGCCCAAGAGCGCCTTCGCCATCACCAATGCCGACGACAAGAACGGCATGATCATGGTGCAGAACACGAAGGCCACTGTCAAGACCTATTCCATCCGTCAGATGGCTGACTTCCGCGCGCGCATCATCGAGATGCACTTCGCCGGCATGTATCTTGACATCGACGGTCACGAGGTCGGCGTCAGTTTTATTGGCAAGTTCAATGTAAGCAACCTGCTGGCTGTCTACGGTGCCGCCCGCATGCTGGGCAAGGACCCCGAGGAGATACTCGTGGTACTGAGCACACTCCACAGCGTCAACGGACGCCTGGAGCCCATCCACTCGCCAGAAGGCTATACTGCCATCGTCGACTACGCCCACACACCCGACGCACTGAGCAACGTGCTCAGCACCATCAACGAGGTACTCGATGGCAAGGGCCATGTCATCACAGTGTGTGGTGCCGGCGGTAACCGTGACCACGGCAAGCGACCCATCATGGCACAAGAAGCCGTGCGTCAGAGCGACACCGTCATCATCACCAGCGACAACCCACGATTCGAAGACCCGCAGGACATCATCAACGACATGGAGGCAGGTCTCAACGCACAGCAGATGAAGAAGGTCATCACCATCGTCGACCGCAAGGAGGCCATCAAGACAGCCTGCAAGCTCGCCAAGAAAGGCGACGTCATCCTCGTGGCCGGTAAAGGACATGAGAACTATCAGGAGATAAAAGGTGTGAAGCACCACTTCGACGACCATGAGGTGCTGCATGAAATCTTTGGCAACTAAACGTAGTAGCAGATGTTATACTATCTTTTCCGTTTCCTCGAGAAATTCGACATCCCCGGCGCCCACATGTGGAGCTACATCTCCTTCCGCGCCCTGCTCACGATGGTTCTCTCGCTGCTCATCTCAGCTTGGTTTGGCGCACGCTTCATCAAATTCATGAAGCGCCGCAACATCTCCGAAACCGAGCGCGACAAGAGCATCGACCCATTCGGCGTTCAGAAAAAAGGCGTACCCACGATGGGTGGTATCATCATCATGATCTCCATCCTCGTGCCGGTGCTGCTGCTTGGCCGCCTTCGCAACATCTATCTGTTGCTGATGATTGGCACTACGGTGTGGCTCGGTTTTCTGGGTTTCCTCGACGACTATATCAAGACCTTCCGCAAGAACAAGGAGGGCCTGAAGGGTAAATACAAGATTGTGGGACAGGTAAGCATCGGCCTCATCGTGGGTCTCGTGCTGTGGTCCAGCCCTGACGTGGTGGTGCGTGAGAACATGACCACACAGCGCCAGGGGCAGGAAGTCGTGATCCATAAGTCGGAGCCGGTGAAGTCATTGAAGACCACCATTCCCTTTGTGAAGAACCACAACCTCAACTATTCCAGCATCATGGGCTTCTGCGGCAAGTACGCAGTGGCCGCCGGCTGGGTGATCTTCGTCATCATGACCATCCTCGTGGTGACGGCCGTAAGCAACGGTGCCAACCTCAACGACGGCATGGACGGCATGTGTGCGGGCAATGCGGCCATCATCGGCGTGACGCTGGGCATATTGGCTTATGTGTCAAGCCACATTGAATTTGCCGCTTATCTCGATATCATGTATATCCCCGGCTCGCAGGAGTTGGTGGTGTTTATGTGTGCTTTCGTCGGTGCGCTCATCGGCTTCCTGTGGTACAATGCCTATCCCGCACAAGTGTTCATGGGCGACACCGGCTCACTCACCATCGGCGGCATCATCGGCGTGTGCGCCGTCATCATCCACAAGGAGCTGCTGCTGCCCATCCTCTGCGGCATCTTCTTCGTCGAGAGTCTGAGCGTCATCATCCAGACCACGATGTTCAAATACTACAAGCGGAAGGGACAGCGCGTGCGCGTATTCCGTGCTACGCCTATCCACGACAACTTCCGCCGCCTCGACAGCCAGCTCGACAGCACCAGCCGCTACATCTTCCGCAACTGGCCACGCCATCAGTTCAGCGAGTCAAAGATCACTGTGAGGTTCTGGATCACAACCATCATCCTTGCAGCCATCACAATCGTGACACTGAAGATGAGGTAAATATAGAAGTCCGGAAGTCCAGAAGTCCGGAAGTCCCGTCATTACAATAAGAATAAGCAAGGACTTGAATGAGTTAGAGGTCAAAGATAAAAGTACAACAAAGCCAGCCATCTCCCGGTAAGCTTATGGTAATAAAACCCTCCCCTCTATGTGGGGGAGGGAGCCGCGCGAAGCGCGGGGGTGGGGCTAAAATTTTATATGTATGAACAGAATTGTTGTTTTAGGAGCCGGCGAGAGCGGTGCAGGAGCCGCCGTGCTGGCAAAGAAGGAAGGCTTCGACGTGTTCGTTTCTGACACCTCCCTGATAAAAGACAAATATAAGAAGATGCTCGACGACCATCACATCGAATGGGAAGAAGGGCATCACACCGAGGAGAAGATCCTCAATGCCGACGAGATCATCAAGAGCCCTGGTATCCCGAAGGAAGCGCCCATGATACAAAAGCTCATGGCAAAAGGCACGCATATCATCAGCGAGATAGAGTTTGCAGGACGCTACACTCACTCCAAGATGGTCTGCATCACGGGCAGCAATGGCAAGACCACGACGACTTCGCTCATCTACCACATCTTCAAGTCGGCTGGCTACGACTGCGGACTCGCCGGCAACATCGGCCGGAGTCTGGCGCTGCAGGTGGCTGAAGACCCGCACGAGTACTACATCATCGAACTGAGTTCGTTCCAGCTTGACAATATGTATGACTTCCGCGCCAACGTCGCCATCCTGCTCAACATCACCCCCGACCATCTCGACCGCTATGACTTTAAGTTCGAGAACTACGCCGACGCCAAGATGCGCATCATACAGAACCAGACACCCGACGACAGCTTCATCTACTGGAACGACGATCCCGTGATAAAGAAGGAGCTCAAGAAATATAAGATCACCGGGAAGGCCTGCCCGTTCTCAGAGCTGAAAGAGGACACTTCGGTGGCCTTCACGGAAGACGGACAATACAAGCTGGAGTACCCCACCCCGTTCAACATGAAGCAGGAGGAGCTGTCACTCGCCGGCAAGCATAACCTCTACAACAGCCTGGCAGCAGGACTGGCTGCCAACATCTGCGGTATCGATCAGGATGTCATCCGCAAGGGCCTGAGCGACTTCCCGGGTGTGGAGCACAGGCTGGAGAAGGTGTGCAAGGTGGATGACGTGCAATACGTCAACGACTCCAAGGCCACGAATGTGGACGCCTGCTGGTATGCACTTGAAAGCATGCGCACACCCACCATCCTTATCCTTGGCGGTAAGGACAAGGGCAACGACTACTCCCACATCTTCGACCTTGTGAAGCAGAAGTGCGTGGGACTCGTCTACCTCGGTGCCGACAACAAGAAGCTACACGACAACTTCGACCAGTTCGGACTGCCCGTAGCCGACACCCACAACATGGCCGATTGCGTGAAGGCTTGCCACGACATGGCCAAGCCCGGCGACACTGTGCTGCTCTCGCCTTGCTGCGCCAGCTTCGATCTGTTCAAGAACATGGAAGACCGTGGCGAACAGTTTAAGGAACAGGTGAGAAAGCTCTGACAGACAATCGGACATATTCCAAGAACAATCAAGAAGCAGGATAAGCTATAATGAACAAAATAGGTGTAATATTCAAGGGCGACAAGGTCATCTGGATGGTCTTTTTCTTCCTTTGTCTGATCAGCATCATAGAGGTATTCTCTGCCTCATCGGAGCTGACCTTCAAGGGCGGCAACTATCTCGCGCCTATGCTCAAGCATATCGGCATCCTCATCATCGGCATCTTCTTCACGCTTGTCACGCTCAACATCAAGTGCAAGTATTTTAAGATTGCCACGCCGATACTCTTGTTGCTGTCGGTGCTCACGCTGATATGGGTGCTCATCGCCGGTCACTCCACCAATGGAGCCCAGCGCTGGTTCTCCTTCTTCGGCTTTCAGTTTCAGCCGTCGGAGCTGGCCAAGGGCACCCTCGTGCTGGCCACGGCGCAAATACTGAGCGCCATGCAGACCGACTACGGTGCCGACCGCAACGCCATGAAGTACATCCTCATCGTGTGCGCCATACTCGTGCCGTTCATCATGGTTGAGAACTTGTCGACGGCTGCCCTGCTGTGCACGGTCATCTTCATGATGATGATCATCGGCAGGGTGCCCGCCCGCCAGCTTCTGCGGCTCGTGGGAGGTGTCGTGCTCATCATTGGACTCGTCGTAGGGGCCGTCATGGCCTTCGGTGAAGACAATGGCGACAAGGCCACGGCAGCGGAACAGACCAAGGCCATGGCTGCCAACGGCGAGGTGGCTGTGACACCCTCGCGGGGCGGCATCTTCCACCGATTCGACACATGGAAATCGCGCATCGACAACTTCGCCAACAAGAGGGATGTGCCACCCGACAGCGTCGACCTCGATAAAGACGCACAGACAGCTTATTCCAACATCGCCATAGCGTCGAGCAACTTCATCGGCAAAGGACCCGGCAACTCCGTGTACCGCGACTTCCTGCCGCAGGCGTTCTCTGACTACATCTACTCCATCATCATAGAGGAGACCGGACTGGGCGGTGCCTTCTTCGTAGCACTGCTCTACATCATCCTGCTCTTCCGTACAGGACGCATTGCCAACCGCTGTGCCAATACGTTCCCGGCCTTCCTGGCCATGGGACTGGCGCTGTTGCTCGTCGTGCAGGCCCTGTTCAACATGTGCGTGGCCGTGGGCATCGTGCCCGTCACCGGACAACCGCTGCCTCTCATCAGTAAGGGTGGTACGTCGAGCATCATCAACTGCATCTACATCGGAGCCATCCTCAGCGTGAGCCGAACGGCCAAACAGAACGAGGATGTCGGCGACAACGACACGCAGACAGGCGACATCACGCCACGCCTGAAAGCTACCACAGCATAACAGATCGCGGCATGACATGGCACCGTCAAAATGTTGCCATCAAAATAAAGTGGATGAATCATGCCACAATAATAAAAAAATTGAGTACTTTTGCCAAAAACATAAACGTTTATGGACAAACCATTAAGAATCATCATTAGCGGAGGCGGTACTGGCGGCCACATCTTTCCCGCAGTAAGCATTGCCAATGCCATCATGGCCAAGCACCCCGACGCGCAGGTATTGTTTGTCGGCGCACTGGGCCGCATGGAGATGCAGCGTGTGCCACAGGCTGGCTATCAGATCAAAGGCCTGCCCGTCAGGGGACTGGCGCGTCCCCTCTACTCGCCAAAAAATATTGGCGTCATCATCGACTACTTCCGAAGCAAACGTCTGGCAAAGAAGATTGTGCGCTCGTTTAAGCCGCAGGTGGCTGTGGGCGTAGGCGGTTACGCCAGTGCCGCAGCACTGAATGCGGCTGAGAGCCTCGGCGTGCCCTGTCTCATCCAGGAGCAGAACTCCTACGCTGGCAAGACCAACAAGATGCTGGGCTCCAAGGCCAGCGTCATCTGTGTGGCCTACGACGGCATGGAGCGTTTCTTCCCGGCCGACAAGATTATAAAGACCGGCAACCCCGTGAGGCAGAATGTGGTGAACAGCGATATCACACCGCAGGATGCACGCAAGCAGTTCGGACTCGATCCCGATAAGAAGACCATCCTACTCGTGGGTGGAAGCCTCGGCGCCCGTACCATCAACGAGAGCATGAAGCAGCATCTCGACAAGGTAAAGGCGGCCGACGTGCAGTTTATCTGGCAGACCGGCAAATACTATAATGCAGAAATGAACAAGGCTGTGGCCGACTTCGGTGAGATTCCCAACCTGAAAGTCGTTGACTTCATCAGCGACATGGGAGCAGCCTACAAGGCAGCCGACCTTGTCATCAGCCGCGCCGGAGCCAGCTCTATCAGTGAGTTCTGCCTGATTGGCAAGCCTGTCATTCTCGTGCCCAGTCCCAATGTGGCAGAGGACCATCAGACGAAAAACGCCATGGCACTGGTCAGCAAGGATGCCGCCATCTACGTCAAGGACGCAGAGGCTGCCGACACCCTGCTCGACAAAGCACTGGCTACGGTGGCCGACGACACGAAGCTCGCCTCGCTGAAGGAAAACATCCTGAAGCTCGGACTGAAAAACTCGGCCGACGTCATTGCTGACGAGGTCATCAAACTGGCCACGAAATAAGCTGGTGCAGGTAAGGCACAACCCAATAAAGCATAATGCGGCAAGGAACGTCACGGCAAAGCCGGACCGCACAAGCCACGACAAAGTACCTGCCATAACCATGGCAGGCGCAATGATATAAAGTAGAAAACGAAAAAGCATTACATATATAATGGAACTCAAGGACATCAAAGCTGTTTATTTTGTTGGTGCAGGCGGCATCGGCATGAGTGCCATCGCCCGCTACTTCATCCATCGCGGTGTGGTAGTGGCAGGATACGACAAGACACCGTCGGCCCTCACACAACAACTGGAAAAGGAGGGAATGATTATTCACTATGAGGAAGACATCAATGAGATTCCTCATGCGTGCCGCGACAAGGCTTCCTGCCTCGTGGTCTACACACCGGCCATCCCGGCTACCCATCAGGAGCTCACATGGTTCCGCGACAATGGATTCGAAGTACAGAAGCGCGCACAGGTGCTGGGCATCCTCACACGCACCCACAAGGGTCTGTGCGTGGCCGGCACTCATGGCAAGACCACTACGTCGACCATGTGCGCCCATATCATGCACCAGAGCCATGTTGACTGCAACGCCTTCCTCGGCGGCATCTCGAAGAACTACGGCACCAACTATATCCTCTCTGACAGCAGCGACTACGTGGTCATCGAGGCCGACGAGTTCGACCGCTCGTTCCACTGGCTGCGCCCATGGATGACGGTCATCACAGCCACCGACCCCGACCACCTCGACATCTACGGCACCAAGGAAGCCTACCTCGAGAGCTTCCGCCACTATACCGAGCTCATCCAACCTGGAGGCGCACTCATCATCCACACCAACCTCGAGATGAAACCCAACGTGCAGCAGGGAGTGAAGACCTATACCTACAGCCGTGACGAGGGTGACTTCCATGCCGATAATATCAAGATCGACAACGGAAACATCACGTTCGACTTCATCTCACCCATCGAGAACATCACGGGCATCACTCTCGGGCAACCCGTGCCAATCAATATCGAGAACGGCGTGGCTGCCATGGCCCTGGCCCAGCTCAACGGCTGCACGGCCCAGGAAATCAAATACGGCATGGAGACCTACCATGGCGTGGAGCGACGTTTCGACTACAAAATACGCAACGACCGCCACGTACTGCTCTCCGACTATGCCCACCACCCCAAGGAGATCATGCAATGTGCCAAGAGCTTAAGAGAACTCTATAAGGGACGCAAGATCACAGTCATCTTCCAGCCCCATCTCTACAGCCGCACACACGACTTCTATCTTGACTTCGCCGACGCACTGAGCCACTTCGATGAGGTAATCCTCACTGAGATCTATCCTGCCCGCGAGCAGCCTATCCCAGGTGTCACGTCGCAGCTCATCTACGACAACCTCAAGCCCGGTGTGGAGAAGAGCATGATACGCAAGGACGACGTGCTCGACCTCGTCAAGAAGCGCGACTTCGACGTGCTCGTCACACTCGGCGCCGGCGATCTCGACAACATGGTGCCGCAAATCACAAGAATCATCAAAGAGAAAGAACAGAAGAAATAAAGGCTGACAGATGCGTTTCAACTGGAAAAGAACCTGTCTCATCACCTGCGATGCACTGCTATGTGTATATCTCGTGGTGGCTCTTACGGCTTTCAACAAGCCGGAAGACACGAAACGTGTCTGCAGCGGCCTGAACATCGACATCCAGGACGAGACCGTCAACGGCTTCATCTCGAAGGAGGAAGTGGCTGAGCGTCTCAAGAGAAGCCATCTCTACCCCGTGCATGAACCACTCTCGACTGTCAACACACGACGCATAGAGAACAAGCTCAAGCAGAGCCCGTTTGTCAAAAACGCAGAGTGCTACAAAACAGAGGACGGCAAGGTCTGCATCTCGCTCACGCAACGCATGCCCACCCTGCATGTCATGGCGGCCAACGGTGATGACTACTATCTCGACGACAACCACAAGGTCATGCCCAACTCCCATTACACCAGCAACCTCGTGGTGGCAACCGGCTACATCAGCAAGAGCTACGCTCAGCACTACATCTCTTACCTCAGCGAGGCAATCATGGCCGACGACTTCTGGCGCAACCAGATCGTGCAGATCAATGTACTGGCCAACAAAGGCATTGAACTGGTACCAAGAGTGGGCAACCATGTCATCTATATCGGACAACTGCCCTACTCCAAGTACGCCTCTGAGCGAAAGCAGCTCATCACAGACTATGCCAATGTAAAGATGGACCGACTCAAGAAGTTCTACATCTACGGTCTGGCTCAGGCCGGATGGAACAAGTACTCCTACATCGACGTGGAGTTCGATAACCAAATTATTTGCAAAAAACGTACAACAAACCAATAGCAATTATCTCATGGCAGAATTCATAGTTGCAATAGAATTAGGCTCGTCAAAGATCACCGGCATCGCCGGACATAAGAATCTCGATGGCAGCATCACCGTGCAGGCTGTGGCGCAGGAAAACTCCGCCGAATGTATCCGGAAAGGCGTGGTTTACAACATCGACAAGACCGTGCAGGCTCTGACCAGCATCGTGAAGAAGCTGGAGACCTCTCTCAAGAGAAAGATCGCACACGTGTATGTAGGCGTGGGCGGACAGTCCATCCAAAGCGTGAGAAACACCAATGTCAGAGAGCTTTCTGCCGACAGTGTGGTGACACAGGATATGATCAACTCACTGATGGACGCCAACCGCAGCATGCAGTATCCCGACAAGCTCATCCTCGACGCCATTACCCAGGAATATAAGGTGGACAATCAGTTCCAGCTCGACCCCGTAGGCATACAATGCTCACGGCTGGAAGGCAACTTCCTCAATATCCTTTGGCGCAAGGTGTTCTATCGCGCTTTGAAGAAGAGCTTCGACCAGGCCAACATCTCTGTCCTCGACATGTATCTCTCACCGCTGGCTTTGGCCGACAGTGTGCTGTCTGACAGTGAGCGCCGCAGCGGCTGCGTGCTCGTAGACCTCGGTGCGGAGACCACGACCGTCTGCATCTACTACCGCGGTATCGTACGCCATCTCGCCGTCATCCCATTGGGCAGCAACAACATCACCAAGGACATTGCATCGCTGCAGATGGAGGAATCAACAGCAGAAGCCATGAAGATCAAGTATGCCAGTGCCTATACCGACGATAACGCACTCGACCGCACACTCAACTACCCAATCGACAACGACCGCTCGGTGCCCGCCACGAAGTTCGCCGAGATCGTGGAAGCACGCATGCAGGAGATCATCGAGAATGTGTGGTGCCAGGTGCCCAGCGAATTTGCCGACAAGCTGCTTGCCGGCATCATCCTCACGGGTGGCGGTTCCAACATGGCCAATATCGAGACGGCCTTCCGCAACTATACCCACGTCGACAAGATACGCATCGCAAAGTTCGTCAACGAAACCATCAAGTCGGGCAACGCCATCGTCAACGCCAAGGACGGACGTTTGTGCACGGCGCTCGGCATCCTCTGCAAGGGCAACCAGAACTGCGACGGCGGTGAGCTGTCGAACGACCTCTTCGGAAGAATGACTGAAAAACCGACGGCTGCGACCGAGGAAACCGGCAAGTCCGCAGCCTCCGAAGGCGTGGGACGCGTACTCGACCAGCAAGAACAGCTGAAGCCCAAGGAGGAAGTAAAGAAAGAGCAGCCCAAAGAAGACAACAAGCCTCACGAGGAAGAACCAAAGGAGGAACACGGTGACGGCAAACCCACATGGCTGCAACGCACGCTGACCGGGCTGAAGAATTTCGGCAAGAAGATGGTGGCTCCCGACGACGAGCGGTAACAAGACTCACATGACAACATCGTATATTCAAAGCAATAGCACTATGCCAGACTACAATAAGACAAATCCGAAGCCAGACATCCTTGACTTCGGTGAACCACAGAAGGAAAACAGCATCATCAAGGTGATTGGTGTGGGTGGTGGTGGCGGCAACGCCGTCAACCACATGTACCGTGAGGGCATCCATGACGTGTCCTTCGTTCTTTGCAATACCGACGCGCAGGCCTTGGATGACTCTCCCGTTCCCGTACGCCTTCAGTTAGGCAAGGAAGGTCTTGGCGCCGGCAACCGTCCGGCACGTGCCCGCCAAGCCGCACTGGAGAGTGAGGAGGACATACGGCGCATGCTCGACGACGGTACGAAGATGGCCTTCATCACAGCCGGCATGGGCGGTGGCACCGGAACAGGTGCCGCACCGGTCATCGCACAAGTGAGCAAGGAGATGGGCATCCTCACCGTGGGCATCGTTACCATTCCCTTCCGCTTCGAAGGCCCGAAGAAGATTGACCAGGCACTCGACGGCGTCGAGGAGATGGCCAAGCATGTAGACGCACTGCTCGTAATCAACAACGAACGCCTGCGCGAGATCTATCCCGACCTCACCCTCATCGACGCCTTCGGCAAGGCCGACGACACCCTGAGCGTGGCGGCAAAGAGCATTGCTGAGATCATCACCATACACGGCCTCATCAACCTCGACTTCAACGACGTGAAGACGGTGCTCAAAGACGGTGGCGTGGCCATCATGAGCACTGGCTACGGCGAGGGCGAGGGACGTGTGAAGAAGGCTATCGACGATGCCCTCAACTCCCCGCTGCTCAACGACAACGATGTGTTCAACTCTAAGAAAATCCTGCTCTCCATCTCGTTCTCCAGTGACAAGAAAGACCAGCAGGGTCTGATGATGGAAGAGATGAACGACGTCAACGACTTCATGGCACGCTTCGGCGAGGACTTCGAAATCAAGTGGGGTGTGGCTGTCGACCCGAACCTCGGCAGCAAGGTAAAGGTAACCATTCTGGCAACAGGCTTCGGTGTGGAGGATGTGGAGCCCATCGAGCGCAAGCAGCACCGCACACAGGAAGAAGCCGACCGCATCGCGGAAGCCGAAGAGAAAGCAGCCGAAAACGCACAGCGGCGCTCGCGCTACTATGGCAGCGACAACAACAGCACACGCCACAAGCGCAGACCGCATATCTTCATCTTCAACCAAGAGGACATCGACAACGAGGACGTCATCCTGGCTGTAGAAAACACGCCTACCTACAAACGCACACGACAGATGTTGGACGACATTCGCAAGCAGGCCAGCGGCAACACCACAGAGCCCACACAGGACGATAATGGTGAACCGGTACAGGGCGTGATAAGTTTTGTATAACATAACAGCTGAAGTTATTTATCAAAATCATTTTTCAAGGTTAATATGGAATCACTTTTCGATCAAGTTAGCAAAGGCATACGCGAGGCTATGAAGGCACGCGACAAGGTGCGTCTCGAGGCCCTGCGCAACATCAAGAAGGTATTCATCGAAGCCAAGACGGCACCGGGCGCCAACGACACGCTCGACGACGCTACAGCCATGAAGATACTGCAGAAGCTCGTCAAGCAAGGCGAAGAGAGTGCCGACATCTATACCAAGGCCAACCGTCCGGAACTGGCAGAAGGCGAGATGGCGCAGGTCAGAGTTATCAAGGAATTCCTGCCCAAGCCATTGTCCGCTGAAGAGGTAGAGGCACAGGTTAAGGCCATCATCGAACAGACCGGTGCTTCGTCCATGAAGGATATGGGCAAAGTCATGGGGCTGGCCACCAAGCAAATGGCAGGCAAAGCCGACGGCAAGGAGATTTCAAGCATCGTGAGAAAGCTCCTCAACGCATAAACCATCATAGAATGAAGGGGAAGCCCGGAAGATTAGTCAATTGAAGTCCGGAAGTACAGAAGTCCGGAAGTACAGTCATATGCATGAGCATCATTTGATACTACAATAGTAATGACTGAACTTCCGGACTTCTGGACTTCTATACTTCCGGACTTCCATTAGATGCTTGTGCATATGACTGAACTTCCGGACTTCTGTACTTCCGGACTTCCATTAGATGCTTGTGCATATGACTGAACTTCTGGACTTCCGGACTTCCGGACTTCCCTATTATTCCAATACTGGGATGGCCACCGCACAGCCGGCAAACTCAAAACAGCTCCTTAAGCACAGCCAGCGAGCGCAGTTCAGGGAAATCGGGAAGATGAAGACGGTAGTAATACAGAATGATATCGGTACAACGATTGCGATCTACCCGTGACATACGGAACAGCTGCATGTTATCGAGCGACATACGCATGAGCGTTACTACATGCGTTGCCTCATCAGGGTTGAGGCAGTCGGTATGGGCAGGCCGCAACAGCGAGAAGATACCGTCGCGCAGGTCAAACCAAGCCCCTTCCTGATAGCTCTCCATATTGGGAAAGAAACCGATGAAGAGCGAGATGCGCATCATAAAGACCAAATGGAAATTGGAGAAGCCATCTGTGGCATTATCCAGCCACAGCAGACTGGTCTCAATAAAGTCGAACAATGGCCGGTTGTCCTGTTCGTCACGCGTGGCATAAACCAGGAATTCAGCCAGAAACAGCGAAATAGACAATTTGTAAGCGTCGAATGGCAACGACAGATAGGCATGACCGATGCGCAGATCCTGAAAACGCTGCAGCGTCAGGTTCTTACGATAGTCAAACACAATGTCCAACAACGTAAGCGGCTGGAACAACTGCTTTTTGATTTTGCCATGACCCGACTTCGTAAGTTGACAGATAAACGACACCCGTCCAACCTCCCGTGTGAGCAAGTCAACAATAAAGCGCGACTCCCCATATTTCACCGTTCGCAGCACAATTGCTTTGGTCTTTACTTCCATATAAGGGCAAAAATACGAAAAATCAAGCAATTATGGCAAAAATTAGCGAAGAAAATTTTGGCAGTTGCTGAAAAAGTCGTAACTTTGCACCCGCATTTAAAAATGGATGGTCCATTCGTCTATCGGTTAGGACGAGAGATTTTCATTCTCTAAAGAGCAGTTCGACTCTGCTATGGACTACAAAGCCTTAAGGCTAAGGAAACAAGGAAAAGTAAAAAGTAAAATATAAAGATGGCAAATCACAAATCATCAATCAAGAGAATCCGTCAGACGAAGGTCCGCACGTTGCACAACAAATATTATGCAAAGACCATGCGTAATGCCGTGCGCAAGCTTCGCGCTACCACTGACAAGGATGAGGCCGTGAAGCTTTATCCCTCTGTACAGAGCATGCTGGACAAGTTGGCAAAGACCAACATCATCCACAAGAACAAGGCAGCTAACTTGAAGTCAAGCCTGACAGCACATATCGCAAAGTTGGGCTAAGCATCGGGTCTGAATGTGGTTTAGAAATTTAGCCGTTTCCCTTTAGAAGGGAGACGGCTTTTATTTTGTCTTCAACTCTCACCCTATCGTTTGTTATGTTTTCAGCGTCTACGTCGTAGCCGAATAAGTGCTTTTCTGAAGCATAACAGCTCCCGAAGCAATGGCCTTCAACCATCCGAAAACCGTCCTTGAAAAGTACGTTTATTTAACACTTGCCATTACCCGATTTTTGTGGCAAAAGTTTCCTTATTAGGTCGGTTTTTCGTACCTTTGCATAATAATATAAACCAAGCTAAAATGGCAGAAAACCAACATCCTGAAGATAATTATTCAGCCTCCAATATTCAAGTATTGGAGGGTCTTGAGGCCGTGCGCAAACGTCCGGCCATGTACATTGGTGACGTTAGCGAGAAAGGACTTCACCACCTCATCAACGAGACTGTAGACAACTGTATCGACGAGGCCATGGCAGGCTTCTGCACCGAAGTGGAAGTGACCATCAATGCTGATGGCAGTTGCACCGTAGAGGACAATGGCCGAGGCATCCCCGTTGACGAGCACCAGAAGTTGCATAAGAGCGCACTCGAAGTCGTAATGACCGTGCTCCACGCTGGTGGTAAGTTCGACAAGAACTCCTACAAAGTATCCGGTGGTCTGCACGGCGTAGGTGTGAGCTGTGTCAACGCACTGTCCACCCACATGCTCTCGCAGGTCTACCGCGACGGTCATATCTATCAGCAGGAATACGAGAAAGGCAAACCGCTCTATGCTGTAAAGATGGTGGGCGACACCACCAAGCGCGGCACACGTCAGCAGTTCTGGCCCGACCCTACCATTTTCACCACCACGACTTTCCAGTGGGACATTGTTGCCCGCCGCATGCGTGAGCTGGCCTACCTGAATGCAGGCATCAAGATCACGCTCACCGACCTGCGCCCCGACCCTGAGACGGGCAAGACCCGTCAGGAAGTGTTCCACGCCAAGGACGGACTGAAAGAGTTCGTGCGCTACATCGACCGTCACCGTCAGCACCTCTTCGACGACGTCATCTATCTCAAGACCGAGAAGCAGGGCGTGCCCATCGAGGTGGCCATCATGTACAACACCGACTATTCGGAGAACCTCCACTCCTATGTCAACAATATCAACACCATCGAGGGCGGTACGCATGTCACCGGTTTCCGTCAGGCACTGACCCGTGTGCTGAAGAACTATGCCGACAACGACCCGCAGATCTCCAAGCAGATAGAGAAAGCCAAGATTGAGGTGGCCGGTGAGGACTTCCGTGAGGGTCTCACAGCCGTCATCTCCATTAAGGTGGCCGAGCCTCAGTTCGAGGGCCAGACCAAGACCAAACTCGGCAACAGCGAGGTCACCGGTGCCGTCAACCAGGCTGTGGGTGAGGCACTGACCAACTACCTCGAAGAGCATCCTGACGAGGCCAAGCTCATCTGCGAGAAGGTCATCCTTGCTGCCACCGCACGTATCGCTGCCCGCAAGGCGCGTGAGAGCGTGCAGCGCAAGAGCGTGATGAGCGGCGGTGGTCTGCCTGGCAAGCTTGCCGACTGTTCCAACAAAGACCCGAAGGACTGCGAGATCTTCCTCGTCGAGGGTGACTCCGCAGGTGGTTCGGCCAAGCAGGGCCGCGACCGTTACACCCAGGCCATCCTGCCGCTGCGCGGTAAGATTCTCAACGTGGAGAAGGTACAGTGGCACCGCGTGTTCGAAGCCGAATCGGTGATGAACATCATCCAGAGCATCGGCGTACGCTTCGGCGTGGACGGTGAGGATGACCGCGAGGCCAACATCGACAAGCTGCGCTACGACAAGATTATCATCATGACCGATGCCGATGTCGATGGTTCACACATCGACACCCTTATCATGACCCTCTTCTTCCGCTTCATGCCGAAGATTATTGAGGAAGGACACCTCTACATCGCCACACCGCCATTGTACAAATGCACCTATAAGAACAAGATCAGCCAATACTGCTACAACGATCAGCAGCGCCAGGCTTTCCTCGACAAGTACGGCAATGGCGTGGAGGACGGCAAGAGCATCCACACGCAGCGCTACAAAGGACTTGGTGAGATGAACCCCGAGCAACTCTGGGAGACCACCATGGACCCGAAGACACGCCTGCTCAAGCAAGTGTCCATTGAGAATGCAGCCGAAGCCGACGAAATCTTCTCCATGCTCATGGGCGACGACGTAGAGCCACGCCGAGAGTTCATCGAAGAGAACGCTGCTTACGCCAATATCGACGCATAAGACTTCGATGCAGAACTGCATCAGACGTCATACAATATAACAATACGAGGGTGTATCAAAATTAAAGAAGTCCGGGAGATCAGAAGTCCTGAAGTTCTGTCATTACTATAATGACACCTTATTGTCAGATACTTATGCATTTGACTGAACTTCCAGACTTCTGAACTTCTCCAATTTTGATACATCCCCTTTTACCAAACATCAAGAGAACCGCAAAACGAAAGGGACAAAAGACCACATGCAATGGTATCAATACATCCATCAGCCGAAAGGCGCTGGTCTTTCGTCCCTATCGCTCATGGGGTTCTTTTTTTTATGCGCTTTCCACAGCGTCCCAGCCCGGTCACAGGCGTTCAACACACCTTGGATTTGCGAAGCGCAGCCCGACAGTCTGTCGCACGTATGGTTTCGACAGACTTATCTCTTTTCCGGACGTCCCCGACAGGCCAGCATCACTGTAACGACCACCGGATACTACAAGCTCTACATCAATGCCTGCAACGTGGGCACAGCCAGGTATTACCCGCAGCGCAATTCAGCCAACGACCACCGGTCATTGGCCATGACATTCGACGTCACTCCTTATCTGCGTGCCGACACCAATGTGGTGGCGCTTGTCTACAGTCCCACAGCACCCTCACTGCATCGCCGGCAGATTGCCGTCACCTTCTTTGGCACCAGCCACAACGGCGAAGCCTTCAGCTATGACAGCGACGGCAACTGGCAATGCCGCAAAGCCAACAGCCGTCTTACTACTGACGGTGGTGAATGGATAGACGGACGCGCACACAACACCGACTGGAAGACGACAGCCTACGCAGCCGCATTGTGGCAGTCGGCCAACAGCGTCGCCAACGACAGCCTGAGCACCGGCGACATGGCCGACGACAGTGCTCTCACGGCTTATCCCCTGTGCTACGAGGCCCCCACGATAACGCATGTCGTTTCCTTCCCCTACCCCGGTGGCCGCGGCCGTGAACTGCGACAGACGCTGTCAGACGGCTTCTACGGCTTTGCCACTGCCACCCTGCGTGGGGCACGGCAGGGCGAACAGATACAGCTCGGACCACTCACCTACATCTGCAACGGTGAAATGGACGAACAGGCCTGGCCGGTATTCGCCACAACTTACGCAGGCAACATCATCGTAGAAGGTGACGACCGCTTCCGGCCAGATCAGATAACGATGCTCGAAGCGGTATCAATCAACAAACACATAACGGATTTATATTAAGTACCTGATATGAAGACAGAACTTGAACACATCACGATCGACAGCGTGAGCAAGGCAGGTCCCGTCGAACGCCTGCAAGACGACGTGGCGCTTGTCTATGACATCTCCCGCATCAGACTGCCCGAGGAGCCCAAACGCATGGACTGCCTGCTTTTCGCCTTCTGCGTCAAGGGACAAGCCGAATATACGGTTGACACCATCCACCACACCATATCGGCAGGACAGATCATCATCATTGGCATCAAGCAGGTGGTGAGCGGCGTTCATTTTAGCGACGACTGCATCGGCCGCGGTGTCTTCATATCGGAGAACTATACCAGAGAAATACTCTCGGGCATGCGCGATCTGTCATCGATCTTTCTCTTCTCACGCATGCACCCGGTATTCAACATGAACAAAGAAGGCATACAGAGCATGCTCAGCTTTTTTCTGCTCATCCGTCAGAAAATCTCCGAGACTGACCATCGCTTCCGCCGCGACACCGTCCGTGCCCTCATGCAGGCGTTTGTCTACGATGCCGGCAACATGATATGGCACATCATACAGTCCGACACCAACACAGCGCAAAACCGGCGCTCGGAAGAGATCTTCATGAAGTTCATACAAATGGTAGAGAAGAACTTCCGGAACGAACGGCGCGTGACATGGTATGCAGAACAACTGTCGATTACACCCAAATATCTCTCCGAGGTCATCCGGCAGATCAGCCGTGAGACGCCAAGCAAGTGGATTGATGACTTTGTGACGCTTGAACTGCGCGTCTTGTTAAAGAACAGCAATCTCAGCATCAAGGAGATTGCTGAACGCATGCACTTCCCCAACCAAAGCTTCTTAGGGAAGTTCTTTAAGGAGCATGTAGGCATGTCGCCCAAGGAATATCGCAAGGCCTGACCACAAGCGGCTCAGAGCAAGAGACAGCACAGAGAGCATCATCACCCTCCTCAGATCAGTCCTTGCGCCTTCAGCTCCTTGGCTACGGTGGTCAGTTCGTCGTACCACGCCTGTCCAAACCGACGGATAAGCGGTTCTTTCAGAAACTCATAGACGTGCATGTTGAGTTTCTTGCCCAGTGCCACCGCATCCTTGCACACGTCCCAACGATGGTAGTTGATGCCAATAACATCGTTACCGAAATTCTTTTCTCTGATGGGATAGAGCGCGCAGGAGATGGGCTTGCACCACTTGGTGCGCTTTTCCCTGTAGGCCCGCTCGAATGCACACAGACAGCAGTTGGGAATGACATGACCGTCAGCTATGTCGTTGATATCGTGATAGCAGGTAAAGACGCAGTCACGTCCATCGACGATGCTCGTCACGAGGTCGCCGTCAGCATCGGTATAGGCCACGCCCTGCCGGTCGATGACATGCTGGGCCGACGCCGAGAGGTCGGTCCACACCGTGTCAAGTGCATCTTCCATGGCACCAATCTCATCGAGGGTCACCGGTGCGCCCGCATCGCCCTCCACACAGCAACGGCCCTTGCACTTGTCAAGGTCGCAGCAGAAGCATTCCGTAAAGATATCGGGTGAGACCAACACATTGCCCACCTCGATGATATGCAGTTCAGTCATAATCGCAGATTGTTTACCAGTCGATGGGTGTCAGTCCATTGGCCTCTAAATAAGCATTGCAGCGCGAGAACTGATGCATGCCGAACCATCCCCCGCGGTTGGCGGAGAGTGGTGAGGGATGAACCGACTCCAGAATAAGGTTGCGTGAAGCGTCGATAAAGCCTTTCTTGCTGCGCGCATAGCCACCCCACAGCATGTAGACGATATGGTCGCGGTGGGCCGCCAGCGCCTTGATGGCAGCATCGGTGAAGAACGACCAACCCAGCCGCTGATGGCTGTTGGCCTGATGAGCCCTGACGGTAAGTGTGGCATTGAGCAGCAACACGCCCTGACGTGCCCAGCGCGTGAGGTCACCATTGGTCGACATCGGTTTGCCAAGGTCGTCACTGATCTCCTTGAAGATGTTGACAAGCGACGGCGGCATCATCACACCCTCGGGCACTGAGAAGCTTAGCCCCATGGCCTGGCCGGGCTCATGATAAGGATCCTGGCCGATGATCACCACCTTTACCTGATCAAAGGGGCAAAGGTTGAAAGCATTGAAGATGAGATGGCCCGGTGGAAAGCATTGCTGGTGCTGGTATTCCGTGCGGACGGCACTGGTGAGGCTGACGAAGTACTGCTTATCAAACTCCTCACTTAAATATTTCTTCCAAGAAGGATCTATCTGGACGTTCATAATAAAGGTGGGGGCAATCTATTACCACCGGGAATAATGGAAGAGGCTGTACCAGGAGTTATGAAGTCCGGAAGACCTGAAGTTCAGTCATATGATTAAGCATCTGTTAATCATGAATTATTAATGTAATGACAGAACTTCCGTACTTCTGGACTTCAGGACTTCCGATACAGCCTCTACTTATCTACTGTTTACTTGTTGTCACTGATCAGGCACTCACCGGTCATGTCGTCAGGCTGCTCCAGTCCCATGATATGCAGGATGGAAGGAGCCACATCTGCCAGACGGCCGTCCTTCACCGTTGCCGAGTTGTTATTGGTGACATAGATGAAGGGCACGGGGTTGAGTGAGTGGGCAGTATTAGGTGTTCCGTCGTCGTTGATAGCGTGGTCAGCGTTACCGTGGTCGGCAATGATGATAGCCTCATAGTCATTGGCCTTGGCAGCCTCGATGACGTCACGCACGCAGGAATCAACAGCCACGACAGCCTTGGCAATAGCGTTGTACACACCCGTGTGGCCAACCATGTCGCCGTTGGCGAAGTTCACCACGATGAAGTCGTACTGCTGGGTGTTGATGGCACCGACGAGCTTGTTTTTCACCTCGTAGGCGCTCATCTCCGGCTGCAAGTCATAGGTTGCCACCTTCGGCGAGTGCACGAGTATGCGGTCCTCACCGGCGAAGGGCTCCTCACGGCCGCCATTAAGGAAGAACGTCACGTGGGCATACTTCTCAGTCTCAGCGGTGTGCAGCTGACGCTTGCCGTTCTTTGACAGATACTCGGCCAGTGTGTCCTTGACGTCCTCTTTCGGGAAGAGGATGTGCAGGCCCTTGAAGTTGGCGTCATACGGGGTCATGCAGTAGTACTGCAGGTCCTTGACGGTGTGCATGCCCTCCTGAGGCATGTCTTCCTGCGTCAGCACCTGTGTGAGCTCACGGGCGCGGTCGTTACGGAAGTTGATGAAGATGATGACGTCACCCTCCTGAATGGTACCGTCGATCTTAGCGTTGTTGATAGGCTTGATGAACTCATCGGTCACGCCGTCGGCGTAGCTCTCGTCCATAGCCTTCAGCAGGTCGTCGGCCTGCTTGCCCTTGCCCTCAACGAGCAGGTCGTAAGCCTCCTTGACACGATTCCAGCGCTTGTCGCGGTCCATGGCATAGAAGCGGCCCACGATAGAAGCGATGTGTGCGTCGTTCTTCTCGCAGCAGTCGAGGATATCCTTGATGAAGCCCTTACCGCTCTTGGGGTCGGTGTCACGGCCATCCATGAAGCAGTGCACGAACGTGTTCTTCAGGCCATACTCCTTGGAGATCTCAATGAGCTTGAAGAGATGATCCAGTGAAGAATGCACGCCACCGGTAGAGGTCAGTCCCATGAGATGGAGACGCTTGCCGGTCTTCTGAGCATAAGAGTAAGCGGAGATAATCTCCTTGTTCTTCAGGATGTCACCGCTCTCGCAGGCCTTGTTGATCTTCACAAGATCCTGATACACGATGCGACCGGCACCGATATTGAGGTGACCTACCTCAGAGTTGCCCATCTGTCCTTTAGGCAGACCCACATCCTCACCGCAAGCCATGAGCTGCGAGTGAGCGCAAGTAGCGTTGAGCAGGTCAAGATAAGGTGTAGGGGTGTTGTAGATAACATCACCGCGGTCGTGTTTGCCAAGTCCCCAACCGTCGAGGATCATCAGCAGTGCTTTCTTTGCCATAGTAATATTGAAAATTTAAATGTTTGTACTTGTTGTTGAAGACCAATGTCTTTAAATGCTCTTGCAAAGTTACCGCATTTTAAGTGATTAGCAAAATTATAACCTTGCTATTTTCATTCCTTCTCAATGCGTCTTGAAGAACTCGGCGGCATAGCGTCCCATCTCCCGGTAGCCGATGGCGTTAGGATGCAGGGCATCGGCAAGTCTCCACTCCGGCCTGAGGGCGAGCTGCTCATTGGGATTGCGCATGAGCTTGTCGAAGTCGAGGTAGCCGTCGGCCTCTTTCTGCAAGCGTATCCACCCATTGATAATCTGCCGTCCCAACTCATGATTGATGCTGTAGTAGCCGGCTCCTTTCATCGGTGTGATGGTCGCCAGCCACACCCTGAGGTGGGCGCGGCGGCATTTCTGTATCATCAACTTATACTGAGCGATTACCGAGCGTGCAGTGGTCTTGCCGTCTCGGCTCGTGCCGAGATCATTGATGCCCTCGAAGATGATTACGTCTGTCACACCATGCTGCTGAAGGATGTCGCGGTCGAAACGGTCCTTGGCCGGTTGACCAAACCCCACGCTGAGCACACGGTTGTTGCCAATGCCCAGATTGAGCACACCCCACTGCTTATAGGCCGATGTCATCTGCTGGTTCTGTGCCGCCTCCTTCAGTGGACCGTTGAGATAAAAGCTCATCTCGTCGGGCCATCGGTTTTGGTGATCGGTGGTCGAGCCCTTGCCGTCGGTGATGCTGTTGCCGATGATGGCGAAGGTGCGTATGTCGTTGCTCAACACTTCCAGGGCGGCAATGTTGAACCATTTTTCGTAGCGGAAGGCTCTGGAAAAGTCGGTCTCGGGCGTCGACACTCCTTTGAGGATGTAGCTGGTAGTGCGTGAGCCCATATGCACGGTAGGATTGCGCGGTGCCGACTCATAGTTGATGGTGATGGCCAACGACTCCAATGGGCGGAGGTCGAAGGCCAGCGGGTCGGAGAAAAGGCTGCGTCCGGGCTCGATGGTGACAGCGTCTTTGCCGGAGAACTTCAGGTAGCGTGCAGACTTAGCGTCGATGCGGAAAGAGTCGAGGGCATGGGCTATATACACCGAGCGGATGACAACGGACTCAGTGGAGAAAATATTGGACAACTGAAGCCGGACAACCTTACCGCCCGCCGACACCTTGACGATCTGACGCACCGAACGGTTACTCATGCGGTTGTTGTAAGGCATAAACGATTTCACCGGTGTCTGCATGGCAGTGGCCCATGTTCCGGACCATCGGCCAAACACGGTTCCGACGGGATGGTAGGCTAATGCGTGGGTAGTGGCGCTAAGAAGGAAAAACAATAAAAGAAGTAACTTATGCCTCATCATTTTCATGTGTTGAAAGTCATCACTGAACTGAGTGCAAAGTTACTTCTTTTTATTGTGAAATGTATCGTATGTGTCTGAGAAACTTTCTGATAGTTATGGTCTCACGACCTTCCGTCCGTTGACGATGTAGATACCCTTTGGCAAGCGTGAGAGTTGTGTGCCCACATACTGTCCGCTCAGCGTGAAGATGCGTTTGTCGTCGGCGCGTTTCTCGGAGCGCACGTAGCTGATGCCGTTGGTCACAGGTTTGGTGACGACGACCTCATCGAGGAAGAAGCGACGGTCGGGCGTAAAGCACACCCGCGTTGCTCCGTTACCGACGAGCTTGAGGGTATACGTGGTCCAGGCGCCTTTCTGCATGGTCAGCAGGGTGTCGGTACCTGCATTGGCGATAGAGCCGGCTCCTGAGAGGGTCACCTGCAGGTTGGTGCCATCGCCCGTTGCTTTCCAGCAGGCAGCCTTGAAGGTCAGTGTGGCGGTATCGCCCACCAGCGTGAACGACGGTGTAATGACATAGCCGGCACCCGAGGCCATGCTCGAGGAATTGAACCGGGCGCACTGATCAGCGCCATAAGCAGAGCCTGCGTATTCCCAACCGCTGTTGTCGGTCTTGAACTTATTGAAGGCCACGCCACCGGAGAAGCGTCCATCATTGCCGCCGGTGCCATTGCATTGGTCAAATGTCTCCTTAAACAGCACATCGCCGTCCTCGTTATTGGTAGTGTCCTTGGGGGCGACGGCTATCTTGGTGAAGTTGAAGGAGATGGTGCTGTCGTCATGCTCAGTGATGCCGGTAATGGCTATCGGCAGGTAGCGGCTGCCGTCAGACAACTGATGATAGACGGTAGTTGCCGGCTTGGAGTTCATGGTCAGACTGTCGTTGCCATTATATGGGAATGGGTCGGACTGCTCATTGTAGTAAGAAGCGCGGTTGTCAGCGGGTAAGATCGTGATGCGCTGATGGTCGTTGATCTGGGAATAGTATCCGGACGTCGTGTTAGGACAATTATTGCTCCATACATTCTCATCATAGTCGACATATGTCACAAGCAGACCATGTCCATACTGCTCGGCATCGAAGCCATCGAGCTGTCGGTTCTCCAAGATATAGTACTCATTGTCGTAGTTCGGATTACGGATGAGGTAGGTCTGTCCCATATTGGTGAGCGACTTCATGTCGGTGATCACCGTGTCAGCCGTCAGCTCAACGGGAGTGGTCCATCCACAGACGGCCCGCTCATATCCTGTATAGTTGCTGGGCACGAAGGTATCGCCATTATAACTGCCGTAGCACATCAGGTCCCAACGACCCATGCCGTAATTGCCGCCATTGGCGACGTCGTAGACATCAGGGAAGCCCATGCAGTGGGAGAACTCATGACAGACAGTACCGATGCCGTCGACAGCTGCCGTGCTGCCAAGCTCACTGGAACAGGCATATACATCAACGGTCTTGCCGCCGTAGGTCTGTGCCCCCACATTGGTGTAGCTCAACTGATACATGTGGGGCCATATCGTCGTGGCGTCATTATAATCGGCCTCACCATGACCGGCGTAGATGACAAACACTTCCTCCACATTGCCGTCATTGTCCCAATCGTAGGGTGTGAAGTCGGTAGAGTCGGCGATGGAATCCAACGCCTCCTTAATCATCTCCTCGGGGCAATTATCCTGACTCTGACCGCTGACATAGACATTGCGGCCATAATACTGGTAGTTGTTTGCAACCGTGACGGGACCTTTGACATCGAACTCAAGATCGAACTGTCCACCACTCTGTGCCAGGAAGTAATCGCGCACGCTTCCCTGGAAGTTGCCATCATGAAAACCTATCTCATTGGCAAAACGATTGAAGAAAGCCTGGGGATCATCCATAGAGAACTTCGAGTTGGGGAACTGTGCCAAGATAATGAGTCCACGCTTCTGACCCTTAAAGAGAGAGCCGGAAGCGGCACGGCGGGCCGCCTGCCTGGCAACGGCTGCTTGGGCCTTGCGTCTCTTGGCAAGACCGGCAGTGGCATCAACCGTCTTCTTCGAGAAACGGCCAGATGTCTGATTCAGCACATACTGATTGCCATCAGCGTCCTGCCACCAATGCGTGAACTCATCGCCCATGAGCTGGGCACGGACAACAGTGCCATCAGTGAGGGTGATGGAACGCCACAAGCCAGGTTTGGCAGGCACGGCCATCATGATGATGGAGAACAGACAAAATAGGGAAGATAATGCGATACGCTTGATCATAGTCTAATATATTATGACCACAAAGTTACCATTTTTCCTACTAATCTCAAACAAATGGCTAAACTATTCTTTTACGAACCTCATCAAACACAGAGAAAGTTGTCATTTGCTAACTTTTCGTTTAAAAGCATGCACAACCAGACACACAGGCATCCATTGAAGCCGGTATCGCATTTCGGCGAAGGGCCGTCGGAGGTTCGCCGAAAGGCCGACGGAGGTTCGGCGAAAAGCCGACGGAGATTCGGCGAAAGGCCGACGGCTTTTCGGCGAAGGGGCGAGATAGGCGAGATAGGCAAGGTAGGAAAGATAGGCAAGATAGGAAAGATAGGCAAGATAGGCAAGATAGGCAAGATAGGAGAGGTAGGCAAGATAGGAGGGGTAGAAACTATAGAGGGGGTAGGCACTATAGGCACTACCCCCTCTGAGGATTATCTTAATTAAGTTACTTGTTGATGACTTTCTTGCCACGATGGATGAGCAAGCCCTTGGTGGTCGGCGACACACGCTGGCCGGCAAGATTGTAGTAAGCATCGTTGTCATCATCCCGGGTGAAGGTGATTGTTGAGATGCCACTGGTGAGATTCTGGCGCTTGAAGAGCTGGATGGCCGGAGCGGTGCTGGCGGTATATCCGGCAAACGACAGCTCGTCGGCATTGAAGCCAATGGTATTGTGCTTGTTGGTACCAATGAACTGAATGGTGGCATTACCATCTGTGATGCTGATGGTGGCAGCCGCATTATATGACAGCTGATTGCTCGTGGTCAAGGTGCCAGCAGCGGTGGCGACGGTGATATACTGGCGATTGGCCGGGCAGAGCATCCAGTGAACATGATCGGCCGTGTGGCTCAGCAAAAGCGGTGTAGCGTCATAACCGGCCCATACAGTATCGTTCTCAATATAGACATCCTTACCAATGAGGTGATTGCGTCCGGTTTGGGAGGACAGGGCCATGCTTCGGTCTTCATTGACGATGAGCACGGTGTCGCCACTGGCAAGGTCGTCCATCGAAGTGACCTTCACATAGGTATTGCCTTCCTTGGGGATGCTGCGAAGCTCAGAGGTCAGGAAATTGAACGTGCAAGTACCGTCGTTGTGCTTCTGTATGCTTGTAATGCCTGCGTATTGCTTTTTCGTGCTGTTGAAGAGCGTCAGCGAGTCGATACTGGCATAGCCGTTACCGAAGAGTATGGACGGCATGAACTTGCCATCAGTGATTGTCGAGCCATCGGCAGTGACAATCATCGCACGCTTGGCGTTCTGATTGTTGTTCACGTCGTTATAATAAGACCAGGAATAGAAATTGTAGGCATAGCGTGTGAGCATCAGACCCGTTCCCAATAAAGAGGGATACCACTTGCCTGTCTGACGGTTCTCAAGAATAAAATACTCATTGTTGCTGTTGGCCCGTGAGAGATACACGGCACTGCCTTCGGCTGTGCCCAAAGGCGACTGAAGGGTGACATGCTGAGGTTCGGTGAGCTCAGGTATTTGAAGCCAACCCATAAAACTCTTCTCATAAGCGGTATAGCCGACCGGCATACGGGCATACAGACCATAGTAAGCGCCCTGGTCCATGACATCGTACATGCCGAAGCCAGCATTGTTCTCATAGCTGTAGTCAGTGCAATAGAAGTCGGGCAGGCCGAGGGCATGGCCAAACTCATGAACAAAGACACCGATACCCATGTGCTCTGTATAGGTGCTGTCGCCAAAAATCTCATTTCCTACGAAATAAGAGTTGATGTTATAGCCATCAGTCTTACCATAGAGCGTGGAGAAGTGGGGCCATACGGTATTGGCATCGCCTCCGGTAGCCTCACCGGGGCCGGCATAGTAGATGCTTACCAGGGGCATGCTGCCATTGTAGTAATAATTCTTGAAATCGATGCCTTGATTAGCAGCAGCAGTGACGGCATCGGTAATCAACTGACGTACTTTATTGTCCTGGCTGGGGGTGTTGGTACCATAGTAGCTATAGGGGTGGTTGAGAGAGACCTTGGCTACGACATCGAAGGTAGGAATGAACAAGCCACCACTCTGGTCAACGAAATACTGACGGGCCGAACCGTCAGCACCAGTGTCTCCGTTGTAGTCATCCTGATTGAACATGTTGCTGACCAGCTCCTGCGTTGTAGACTCCATGAACTTACGGTCGCTGAACTCAACCATGATGACAGGAATGGTATAGCGGCCCACGCTGGGGAAGGTTCCGTTAATAGAGTTCTGGCCAAAGGTGCCCATACCATTGACCTTAAGCGGAGCAGCAGAGGGGATGCCACGGACTTTGCGTACAGCTTCATTTTTAGCGGCCAATTCTTTGAGAGCCGTCTCTTTAACCTGCTGTTGCATCTTCTGCACGAAGGCCGTTTCTTCGGCACTACGCTGGTCAGCCTCATGAGCGAGCAAAGAAGAGGCTGCGAGCTTGCCGTCGGTGACAGTGGCATAGCAGAGATTGTTGGTAGCGGCATCACGCATAAGGATGACACCGTCGACCGAGGTATAGAAGGCCTCAAAGCCATTGCCATGGAGATAGGCAGAGATGGTGGTGCCATCACTCTGATGATGCGGGAATGCCACGGAGATGGGGCGGATAGCACTTGCTGTCAGCGTGGCGACGACCATCACAAGGATGAGAAAAAACTTTTTCATTTGTGAAAGATAAATGGGTGGTGTAATACTATTATGATTTGTGTTGCAAAAGTACAAAGAAAATATGAGAAGAAGGAGTTGACAACCAATCTTTTACCTAACAATCAGTCAAAAGTGACGAAAGTAATTGCAAGGAGCTCAATGCATAAAGGGGCACCAACGGAGGTCACGCACGCTCACCAGTTCTGATGTCGACATCGTTTTACCTCAAACCTAAAAAGGGGTAAGGCCCACGGCCCTACCCCCTAAAAAGAAGTATCTGTAAGTTGTCAGGAGACCTGACTGGAAACTGATTACTTGTTGAAGAACTTCTTGCCGTTCTTGATGACAAGGCCCTTGTAATCCTTGCTGACGCGTTGGCCTGCGAGGTTATAGATGGCACCATTGCTCTTAACCACTTTGTTGGTCTTGATGCCTTCGATGCCAGTAGCAGCCTGCTTGTCGCCCTGAATACAAACGAAGGTGATGGTCTTACCCAGATCAGAACGGCTCAAGGTAATCTTACCCATACGACCTTTCACGTCCTTGGGCATTGCCTCGGCACGGGCGGTAATGTCAACCAAACCTTGACTTGCAACATAATCTTCACTGACAGTAGGAGTAATCCACTCGTCGGAAGATACCTCCCAGTCGGTCAGAGCTGTATAGGCGATGGCATCGCTATACATCTTACCATCCATCAGACACTGCAAATCACTACCATTGGCATCGAAATATACGGTGTCAACAGGAGCATAGCCCACTGCCATGGCACAGTTGGTGAAGCCGATGTGAAGATTGACCTGTGGTGTCTGAGCATCGTTCGAGTAGCCAATGGTAGAGATAGAGTTGTCTTCCAGGATAGCATAGCCATGACCGGTAAAGCCGTCAGCACCCCCGAAAAGGGCTGAGACCTGATTGGTCAGCTTCTCAAAGCCGGGAAGCAACACGGCAAATGTCTTGCCTACCGGCAGCGTGAGCGGAGACTCGGCTACGCCCAAGATGGGGTCGACATCATAGAACTTATACTTGATGAGGAACAGATTGCTGCCCTCTCCATACGCAGCCACATCGTTGACTGTTGCCTTGGCTACAGCGAAAGGAGCCTCCAGCCCTTTATCGCCCACCAGAGCCAGCTTAGCCTGCAGCGTGTCAGCACCGGCGAACAGCTTGGCGGGATCGTCAGAGGCTGCATCGCAAGAAACCAGGGCATAAACGCCATCGGTGTAGACCTCGCTTGACAGCGGCTCATAGAGCTGCATGAAACCGGTCAGTTTCTTGCCGGTATTGTTCCAGGCTCCATCTTTAAGGTTCTGAAACTCTTGGTTGGAAGTAAAGCTGCCGCCATCTGTAAATCTACCGTATACACCATCACTCGGGCATGTATTTGAGAGGTTGAAGACAGTGCTGTCAGCGCCCCACTGTATGACGGCGTTAGATGTTTTTTTTGAATTCTGTGCAGTATAAGTCTGTGTCGTGCCATCTGCGGAGTTCTGTGTCAGTGTAGGCGCATAGGTGTATCCCCAAGCTTGGGCCTCGCCATTGACTGCTGTTGAATCGGTGAAGTTTTCACCTGAAAGCGTCTTGCCGTTGCTGATCTGCCAGATATAGGTAGCGCCGTTTCTACGGTTGCTGGAGTAATTGTAGAAGGTCTGCGGTACCATGCCGGGCAGCATGACGTTCTTGCTTGAATACCATCCCACATCGTAGACACCATCGTAGAGTGTGCCTGCCGGAAAGTCGTAGATCGCATATGCCTCTGCCTCTGCCTTCTTCGGCGCGTTCTTCTTCGCCAGGGCGCCGGTGAACAGGTTAGCGGCACGCGGAGCCATCACAACCCGTGAGCCCTTGAAAGGCTTGGCAATCTGCTGGAAGTAGGTTGCCTGGGCGTCAGCACTCATGAAAGAGCCGACAGCCATTGCTAATACCAGTAAACTTTTTTTCATAGCTGTATAAATTAAATAAGACAATTATTTATTATAATTCAAAACAACCTTGCGGTTGCCATCCGAAGTTGCCATCTGTATCTTGGAGAGGTTGAAAGCCGAGCCGGTACTCTTGAAGGCATAGGTACCCTCGAAGCAGCGGATGAAAGGCTCCAGATCGGCAAACATGGTTAGGAATCCGTTGGCACCCGTATCTCCCGGCCCCTTATAGGTCAGTACGCACTGCCCGTCGTCCTTCTTCTCCATGGCGAATGTGAAGGGTTCTGTATACAGTCTGTTTCTCGTTGTATAGCGCAAATCCAGATACAGCGTCAGCTGGCCGTTCTCGTCGTTCTTGAAATAAACACCTTTCTTCGTACCCTTCCAGTATACCTCATACTTGCTTTTCTTCATGTTGGTCACAAGCTTGTTGTAGGCAGCCTTTACGGTTTCATCAGACAGGTTCATGTCGTACTGCCATAAATGCTTATCGGCCAGCGTCTGCTCAAAGAAGTCGGCAGCGGGATAGCCCGTGATGTCATCGGCTTCATTGGTGGTACCGACAAACCGGTCGGCAGCAGCATCGTAGCGATACTCCTGGGCGAACGAGCCCTCGACCCCCGTCAGGACGAGGGGGTCCTTGAAGCGGAGGTAGAAGTTGCCACCGCGCTTCGTGATGGAGAACGGGTGATAAGTTGCCGTAGAGATGGAGTCGTCGCCTTCCTTATAGATATTGAGGATGGTGGTGCTGGCATTGCTGCCGATGAAATGCATGTCATCCAGCGTGAGACGGATGGGGTTAGGCACGCCATTGGGGAAGGTGGCGTTCTGGAAACTGTCAAGCTCGTTGAGCAGCGCCTTGTGGTCTACACCATTATCGATGCGCGACAGGCGGATGGTGACATTACGCTTCTTGCCACGCATCAGGGCAACGTCGCCATTCTCGGCAAGACTATCAATAACGAACTCATAGTCGCCTTCATAGCCCTTACCATTGGCCGACTCCACGAGACCAGGGTTGCTGAACTGGTGCAGCACCTTGTTGTAAGTGTCGAAAGAGAGCACGGCACCCTGGTCGGCATTCACCTGCCACAGCGAGGTGTCGCTCTGGTAACCACTCTGCAGCGTCTGGGCGGCGGTGGGCAGCAGGTTGGTCTCCACAAGCACGGAACCGTCAGCGTTGAATGTGGTGAGCAGGTCGTAGCAACGTCCTGTCAAAGCGTCAGTGCCCGTAGTGGGATAGTACTCCATCAGCCAGCCATTGGTGGCAGAGGCCAAACGAGACTTGTAGGTGGACTTAGCCTCCTGCAGGCGCGCAGCGGCAGAGCTGTCGAACAAATCATCCTCCTCGCTGCTGCAACCGGTAAACACGGCCACGGCAGAAAGAAGAAGTGTGAAAGCAAATATCTTATTCATATTCTATTCTCATTAATATATTATAGAAAGAAAGCCTTTACTTCGACTCCAGGATTTCCTTGCGCAGTTCCTGCAGTTTGGTGGTGCCGTCGGCACGCTGATAAGTGATGTTGTTGATGAAGTGTCCCTGAGCATCGAAGACGAAGTTGCCCTTGTCGTCGGACAGATACTGGCGGTGCTGCACGCCCATGCGCACAGCTTCAAGGTCATAGTTGAAGTTTTTCTTCAACCAGGTGCGCACCATATCAAGCTTCTTGAGGATAAGCTCACGGCCAGTGGCTCCGCTAGGCTTAGTGTAGATGATCTTGCCGTTGTCGTCGGTGGCGGCGTACTGTCCGTTGCGCTGGATGAGCTTACGCACAATCTTCAGTGTGGCATCTTTACCATCGGATTTGGACTCTACATCCACGTAGTAGCCTACAGAATCGCGATTGGCCCTGCCGGCTTTACACAGTGCGTCGAGACTATACCAGTAGTCGGCGGGTACGTCCTTGGCAACCTCCCAAGCGTAGTTGGCCGCATTGAGCATATTGTTCCAAGAAATCGTATCCTTGGTGATATAGTTGGCGATGGTTTCCACCCAGTCCTCACGTGACTGCGAAGAAGCATAAGGGGAGGTGAAGCCCTGGCTGATGGCCATGGAATCTGGCGTATCCTGCCAGCTGGCGGCATTGTAGAGACCATTGGAAATCAACGCGAAGTCCGTTGGGATGGAGATATTCTGATGAAGAATATGGCTGAACTCGTGATGCATGGTCTTGAAGAAGAACTCGTTCATCTGGTCGATGTTGTTCGGATCAAGATTCTCACAGTTGTAGAGCGTAATCTTCTTACCACCCTCGGCCGTACCGAGTTTCATGGTTCCCGAGGTGGGGTTGTAGGCCGGTGAGCCAATAAGCTGGATGATGCGCGGGCTATACTGCTTAAGAAATTCCTCGCCGACAACACCTTTATAAACATCATACCACAGATATTTGCACAGGGCAGCGATGGTAACGCTCTGGTCATAAGACGTCGGCGTGAGGTTGTAGTCCATATCCGACGAGATATCCTGGAACTTATAGTTGAAGCGCATGTTGTAAGGCTTGCGGAAGTTGTCCACCAGCCACTTGTCCAGGGGATAGGTGACAGCCGTAGAGTCGAGTTCCTTAACACTGGTGTCGAAAATCGAAGCACCCAGGTCGTCGGAGCAGGACGAGAAGGTGATGGCGGCCAGTCCTACCAATAAAGAAAGTATGCTATATTTCAATTTCATGTTTAGTCCTCCTTTTATTTAGCGTTTTCTTTTATAAAGAAGCCACTGGTAAACAGACTTCTTGCACCGTCGCTCTGCTTTACAATCAAAGGCTGCGAAGGCTCAAGACCTGCGGCGATGGCTGCCTGCGGCACCTCAAGGGCCAGACGAGGATCACCACATTTCAGGGTGACGGACTTAGCGTCGGCATCATAGACGTGGGTGATGGGAAGGCCCCAACGCTTCAAGTCGAAGAAGCGCAGACCCGTCCATGCCGTCTCGTAGCGGCGCATGTCATTGAGACAGTTCCAGTAAGGAAGCACGTCGGCCGGAACGGTGATGCCCATCTGCTGGGTAGCAGCCCAGTAGTCAGCATCGTACGTGTTACTATGAGAGTAGTCGCTGTACCAGCTCAAAATCTTGTCTTGGGTGAGCTCAGTGAGAGCGCCACCCTGCTGATATTTGGCCAGTGTGGAAGCGGAGAACGACTGGCGGCTCCCCTCATAGGCAATGAGGTCGGCCATGCCGTTGGCAATATCATCCTTGAGCAGATAAGCCTCGGCGCGTTCCAGAAGCAACTCGGTGCAGGTGAACTCACGGCGGATGATGTGAGCATAACCAATACCAGACACCTTATCGGTGTACTGGAAGGTCTCGGCAATACGGCTGCTGGCGAAGCCATGGTCGGAGTTGCCGTCCCAGAAGGTCTCACCCGATGCACTGGAACACGGCATAGCGTAGTAGAGCCAGTTAGGACCAAGGTGATAATACACGTCGCGTATGGCCTTACCTGCGCAGGCGTAGCGATAGCCGAGGCTACGGCGCCACTGTTGGGAATAAGTTGCGACGAGCAGGATATTGTTGTTGGCATCCGGACTCTGCCATACGTTTGCATAGTCTTTACTGGAGGTGCAATTGTCGAAGGCAGAACGGTCCATGAGCAAATTCTTCAAAGCGCCACGGTCGGTACCAAGTACAGCATTGGCATACTGGATAACCTTATCGTAGTCCTTCTTATAAAGATAGAAGCGGGCGGCGAAGGCGTTGGCAGCCTGCTGGGTCCAATGCCATTTCGGTTTCGTATAGTTGGCATCGTAGACATGGGCGAGACCATACTGCAGGTCTGCCTCAATCTTCTGATAGTCTTCGGTAACGGAGCCACGGTCGTAGTGCACCTTTACGCGGTCTTCGGGCTTCACGCTGTAGGGCACGCCCTGATCCTTACTGCTGGCCTCATCATTCTTATAGGGCTGGCTGAAGATGTTGACCAGCACGAAATGATTGTAGGCACGTGACAGGCGAGCCTCAGCATAGCAGCCTTCCATCTCCCTGGACATAGTGTAGGCCTGACCGGCCTTAACAGCAGCGAGAGAATCCTGCTTCTTAATCTTGTCAAGGTTTTCAATGGCGTGATTGGCCACGGCAATAGCGCCGTAGGCTCCCGACCAGATGGTATAAGGAGAATCGGCGCTGACATTTGACTTAACGGGGTCGAAGCGGAAAGCCTCGTCGTCGCCCTGATCGTAAGCGGTAAGGTTGAAGCGGGCATCCACCTCCTTACCATTGCTCTGAGTAGCCTTAAACGGAGAGTTAAGGTCGATGATATTGTCACTGGAGATCTCACACAGCCAGCCATAGTTGGCGTCGTTGTAGGCAGTGGTCAACAATTGCTTCACTTGGCTGAGGTCTGTGATGGTAACACGCTCGTCAGGGTCTTTGTCAAGGTCGACACAAGAAGCCATGGAGAGCAGGGCGAGCCCACAGAGCGACAGTTTGAAAATATTGGATTTCATTGACTATTTCTTCTTTATATTCGTAATGTTCATTCTATTACATACCCAGGCGAAGGGTCAAGGTGAACTGCTTTGGCATAGGAGAAGCCACACCACCGGAGTTGACAAACTCAGGGTCCTGACCATTGAGTTTGCTGTCGGCATAGAGCAGGCAGAGATTGGTGACGTCGAACTTCAGTGAAGCCGTTGACAGACCAATATGGTTGAGGAGCGAACGGGGCACGTCGTAGGTCAGCGAGATATCCTTCAGACGGATGAAGCCACCGTCAGCAACACGCGCCGTCGAATAGTTGTAAGCATTGTAGCCCATGTTCAGACCATTGATGGTCTTGTACTGACGATAGCTGGCAATGACAGGGATGTCGGTCGTCTTCTCGTCACCGCTCTTCACCCAACGGTTCTTAAACTCCTTCGGCATGGCATCCATGTCGGAGTAAGCGACGGAGAATATAGGATCGAGACGGATCTTATTGCCGAATGAATAGGTCATGAACACGTTCAGACGCCAGTTCTTCCATTTCAGCGTGTTGTTCAGGCCACCGGTGATTGTCGGCTCCGTGGGACCCTCATATTTCAAGAAGTCAAGGTTGGTATACTCCTGGAAGTTGATGCTGGTAGATGACTGCACACCATTCTCATTGATGATGACAGGCAGACCGTCCTTGTTCAGACCCACGAAAGGTACGGAGAACAGGGCATCACGCGGATAGCCCACGCGGAAGTGGTTGGTCCCCGATGCGGAAACCAGACCAATGACGTTGGAACGGCTCTCGAGCTTGGTAATCTCGTTGGTGGCGTAGGAGAACGTCAAGTCCGTGGTCCAGTTCCAGTCCTGTGTGGTAATGTTGGTGGTGGACAGGGTGAGTTCCACACCGTGAGACTTCATGGTAGCGTCGTTGGCAAGCTTGTTGATGATGCCGCCTACACCCTCGGTCTGCACGTAACCAATCAGGTCGAAGTTGTTGCGCCAATAGAAGTCGAGGTTCATGTTAACGCGGTTGTTGAAGAATCCCAGGTCGGTACCGACGTTGAACTCATGCTTCTTCTCATAGGTGAGCTGCGAGTTGGCCAGGTCGGCAAGGGCGATGGCAGTCTCAATCTGATTGCCTTGTGGGCGCCATACCTCGGTGGACTCATAGATAGGCAGTGCGTTGGACACTGACGCAGGACCACGGTCGGCTGTCAGTGAGTAGCTGGCACGGAGTGCTGCGTGAGAGAGAACACCGTGATGGGCCTCGCTCCATTTCTTGAACCACTCCTCCTCATGGATATTCCATGCGCCGGAGACGTTCCACGTAGGCAACCAACGTGCGCTGTGGCTACGGCCGAGCTTGTTGGTACCCTCGTAACGATAGGTGAAGTTACCGGTGTAGCGTCCTTTATAAGAATAACTGCCATTGAAGATATAAGCGAGGTTGCGTGTCCAGCTCTTGGCAAACGATGAAAGCACGGTACCCTCCTCCTTGGCCTGCTTATAGAACTTCGGGGTGATGGACACCAAGCGACCGTTGTTGTAGTCTACGCCATAGTCAGAGTGGAACATCTGGTCCTTGTCGGTCTTGTTGGACTCAATACCCAGGAAGAGGTTCATGATATGGGTGTCGTGCCAAATCTTGTTGTACTGCACGGTACCTCGGAAATCAAACTGCTTGACGATGTAGTCGTTGCGCGTATAGATACCGCCTGTAGGCATCACAGAGACAGGAAGTGAGTTGGGCTCATCTTGGTCTGTATATAAATAGGAGTTGGAGTACATGATATTAGGATCATCCACACCAGCACGATAGGCCTCAGCCTGGTTGGAGTTGTTGAGAATGAAATGCTCCTGCGAGGTCTTCTGTGTACGGTAGGCTGCCAGAGCCTTGAAGGTAAGGCCCTGGATAGGCTTGTACTCCAACTCTCCCTGGAACTTCATATCGGCCACGGAAAGGTCGATATAGTTATTGTTCAACTCATCGAAGATATTGAAGGCAGCATAGTTACGGGTATAGGAGGCATCAGGGTCGAGCGTACGCGAAGTGTTGAGCGCGTAGCTGTACGGGTTGATGTCGAATGAACGGTTGACGGCACCCGAAACCACGTCAGTGCTGCGTGAAAGTGTACCAGGAGCACGCTGGTCACGATAAGAACCATTGGTGAGCAAAGAGACCTTCAATTTCTTGGAGAGGTTGTACGATGCATTCATGGTTGCCGTGTAGCGGTTGACCTTGGAATCCTTGTACCATCCCGGATCGTTCATGATGGATACCGAGCCATAGAGCGATGCCTTATCGGTACCCGTGGAGATGCTTACTGCATGGTTTTGAACAATGTTGTCGTTGAACAGCAGGTCAAACCAGTCGGTATTGCGGAACTCAGCAGTCTGCAGGTATTTGTTCATGGCAGCATCGGTATAGTCCAGGGCGAAGTGACCGTCGCTGTACTTACCAATCTGCTTATACATATTTCCGTAAAGACCAGATGAGGAGCTGTTGACAAGATTGGAGAACTCCAGCCATCCCTTTTCGCCCATCTCCTTGTAGATACCCATCTGCTCTTGCGAGTTGGAGATGTTGTAGTTGTTATAGCTTGGTTTGAGACGATAGGTAAATTCACCCGTGTAGTTGATGGTCGAGTGACCGGCACGTCCGCGCTTGGTGGTAATGACCACCACACCAGCCATGGCGCGTGCACCATAGATGGAAGTAGCAGAACCATCCTTCAGCACCTGGAAGCTTTCGATATCATCGGGGCTCAGGCCTGCAATGGCATTGGAGATCAGCGTCACAGCATCACCCGACGACAAATCGTCGGCACTCACATCCACGGCGTCTTCCTGAATGACACCATCGATGACCCACAACGGTTTGGAGTTACCATAAATAGAAGTAGCACCACGCACGCGGATCTTCGGGGCAGTACCGAAGGTACCACTTACATTCTGCACCGACACACCGGCGGCACGTCCTTCCAGCGCACGACTGACATCCGAGACACCATCCAAGCGGGCCTTGTCGGCGTCAATCTTCGTAGTAGCACCTGTAAATAAGCGCTTGTCCATCTGCTGCATACCGGTAACAACCACCTCGCCCAAGGTCTGGTTGTCGGCTGACAGTACAATTTGCATTTTTGGAGCCGCCTTCACACGTTGTGTCTGCATACCAATATACGAGACAACAAGTGTAGCTCCCTTTGGCGCTTCAAGGGTAAAGTTACCATCAACATCAGTTACAGTACCCGTCTTCGTACCTTCTATCATCACAGAGGCACCAATCACGGGTTCTTGATTGCCGTTCTCTGAGGATAACACAGTACCACTGACTTTCGTCTGTGCCATCGCCATGCCTATAAAAATGAATAGGCATGACAACAGCATTGATAGCCTTTTCTGCATAGATTCTCTGCTTAAATTTTAATTTACTAAGATTCTCTCTTTTACTTTAATATCTATTGATGGTGCAAAGTTATAAAACTTTTATTAAACCTCTTTTAAAAAGGTTGGAAAAATATCAGTAGTGACTAAAAAAATGTGCAATTTGTACGATTATAGTTAGATTTTATCATTCTACATTGTGAAATAGCAACAAATGGTAATGGTTGTTAAGTTTAACAGATTATAAACGAACAGGCCAAGGCAGGCGGGCTGCCGTGTCTGTCCCGCCCTTGGCACAGCCGTTCGTCACCATTCGGCAACAGTCTGTGACATTGCCTGTACGCTGTCCTTGATATAGGCTTTGAGACCGTCGTCGGACAGGATCTCGATGTGGTCGAACAAGCCGAGGATGAAACGGCCAATACCCTTGTAGTTGACGAGGTCGGCCTCGAAGATCCAATGCTTTTCGTCTTCGGCATGCAGACAACCTACAGAGCTGGGCACCTCCTCCTGGATGAGATTGTAGGCCATGAGGTCGAAGCGCAGGCGGACATGATGACGCTCCTCTCCGCTGAACATGAAGATATCGGTAAACACATCACGGTGTTCGGAGAGATACTGCCAGCTGTCGCTGAGCACCTCTACCTTACCGATGCGAGCTATCTTAAACGTTTTGTTCTTACCCGACTTCGGCTCATAGGCCCTCACGTCAGTCTCATTGCCCAGAAAGATGTAAGGTTCCACGATACGCGTGCTCGTGGTCTGAGAATTGGAGGAAGAATAGTCATGGAGCACAGCAAGACGGCGCTTGCTGACAGCATATTTCAACATGGAAAGGTTGCGGTAGTCTTTGCGCGAGAACTTCACCTTGACGGGGGTACCAAGCCTATAGAAATCGTGCAACTTCTGTTTGAGTGCCACTACATAAGGCGTGTTCTCTTCCACTCCATCAAGCAAGCCGAAAAGGAAGTTAGCTTGGTCATTAGTAAAATTCACCGATTGCGAGATTTCCTGGAAGAACGGAGAATGGGCATCGAGGCTGTAGAAGCCATGGCTGTGATGCACCACAAAACCATAGTTTTTCAACTCATTGATGAGGTAGTAGACATTACGGGTGGAGGTGCCCATGATGGTGGCCAGTTCTGCCACGTTTTTCTGATTGATACCGGCCATGGATCGGATGACATCCAGGCTACGGCTGATAACGGATAAGGTTTCTGTGGACATGATCTAAACAGTAATGATGAGAAAGCTCAATAACAATAACTTATCACTCTCTAAGCGCTAATCCCCGAAATCCAGCTCCAGCTGTCGGTCACCCAAGAGGTTGAAGGTCTTACGGTGATACGGCGAAAGCCCATACCGGCGTATCGCCTCACGATGCTCCTTTGTGGGATAACCCTTGTTGCGCGACCAGCCATACATGGGATAGTCTTCGGCGAGGCGGTTCATGTAATCGTCACGGAACGTTTTGGCAAGAATGCTGGCAGCCGCAATAGACTGGTAGCGGGCATCACCATGAACGATGCAGGTGTATGGTTGCCCACCAGGATAAGGATCGAAGCGGTTGCCGTCGATGAGCAGTGCCTCCGGACGCACCTTCAACTGGTCAAGTGCCCGGTGCATGGCGAGAAAACTGGCATGAAGGATGTTGATCTTGTCGATTTCCTCCGGCGTCACCACTCCCACAGCCCATGCCACGGCATCGTGCTCGATCTGCTCACGCAACGCATAGCGTCGGTGCTCTGTCAACTGCTTGGAATCGTTGAGCAACGGATTGTCGTAGTCAGGCGGCAGGATGACAGCGGCCGCATACACACTGCCTGCCAGACAACCACGACCGGCCTCATCACAACCGGCTTCCACCTTGTCTATATAATAATGTGGGGCCAGCTCCTTACGGACCCTGGCGCTACCCTCTTCCACTAATTTCTTCTTTGTCATAACCAATCGTCCTTTATGAAGACCGCACGCCCCTTTCACTTCGTTGCATGCGCCGTCATTTAACGTTTTTAACTATCATAACGGAGAGATTGAAATTATATTTCACTTTTAAGGGATAATTTTGCAGCAGAAATAACAAGAACAGATACTACAATGGAAAAGAACATGATGATTTCGACCCCCACCCCCAGTATAGACCTCAAGACCATGTGGCAGAAGCTTACGGCTACTGTCAAGTCTCCCATAGAATGGTTGCGCATCTATTATTCGTCTGTTTGCGGCAAGACGCTGTCAATGGGTCAGACCCTTCTGCTCATCAACGCTCAACTGGCCTTCATTTCAGCAGCATTTCCTGCTGACCTTCCATTAATAGCACGTCTGGGTTGCTGCACATGGCTGTTGGCCAGTCTGAAGCTGTGCCGGGACAAGATCTGAGGCGCGTCTGATAAGTATAACAATAAGAAGGGTGTACCAAGAATGGAGAAGTCCGGAAGTCCGGAAGTTCAGGAGTTCAGTCAAATGTATGAGTACCTGACAATAAGGTATCATAATCGTAATGACTGAACTTCTGAACTTCCGGACTCCCGGACTTCTCCATTTATTATCTCAAGAATCAGAACATCTGTCTGACTCGCTCGATACCTGCGACCAACTTGTCTATTTCTTCCTTAGTGTTGTAGAAGGCAAAGGAAGCCCGCACCGTGCCGAGCACACCAAGGCGATCCATAAGCGGTTGGGCACAATGGTGACCGGTGCGTACGGCAATGCCCAACTGGTCGAGCAGTGTACCCATATCCATATGATGGATGTTGCCCACATTGAATGACACCACGGCATCGCTCTCAACGCCTTGTCCATGACCATAAATTGTCATGCCTTCAATCTGTGACAAGCGATCTACTGCGTACTTCGTGAGTTCCCGTTCGTGAGCGGCGATCTCGTCCATGCCAATGTGCTCCATGTAATCGATGGCCGTAGCCAGTCCATGGGAGGCGATATAGTCGGGCGTGCCTGCCTCGAACTTCAATGGCGGTTTCTCAAAGGTGGTTTTTTCAAAGCTCACGTGCTCAATCATTTCTCCACCTCCCTGATAAGGAGGCAGTTGGTCGAGCCACTCTTCCTTTCCATAGAGCACGCCGACGCCTGTGGGACCGTACATCTTATGTCCGCTGAACACAAAGAAGTCGCAGTCCAAGTCCTGCACATCAACCGCGAAGTGGGGAGCACTCTGCGCACCATCAACCATGACCGGCACACCATGGGCATGGGCCACACTGACGATCTCCTTGATGGGATTCACCGTGCCCAACACATTGCTCACCTGCGCCACGCTCACCATCTTGGTATGTTCGTTGAAGAGCTGCTCAAAGGCGGTCATGTCGAGCAGGCCGTCGTCGCTCATCGGGATGACACGCAGGCGGATACCCTTGCGGGCAGCAGCCAACTGCCATGGCACGATATTGGAGTGATGCTCCATGACAGAGACGATGACCTCATCGTCAGTCCTCATGAATGCCTCGCTATAGGTGGCGGCCACGAGGTTGAGTCCCTCGGTGGTGCCACGTGTGAACACGATCTCCGACGTGCTGCGCGCATTGATGAAGCGCCGCACCGTCTCACGCGCTGCCTCATGCAACTCGGTGGCCTGCACGCTGAGGTAGTGCACGCCACGATGTACATTGGCATTCTCGTTGAGATACTCATGCCGCATCGCATCGAGCACACACAGCGGCTTCTGCGTCGTGGCGGCATTATCGAGATACACCAGGGGCTTGCCATGTACCTCACGGGTAAGTATCGGGAAGTCGGCCCGTACCTTTTGTATATCGTACATCTTTCTCTTATTAATCGTACAACCATTGTGTTCATCCCGCACCTTCGTCAGGGCAGGAGAACACGAGTCATTGTTATTGCTTTGTTAAAGGATCCACGTGACTGGGCGCGCACATCTTGCATCCGGCACAGGTGCCCAGCTCACCACGGAAGCGCTTCTCCACGAGTTGATGGAGCCGGTCGCGAAGGGGCTCGAGCTTGATCCGGTCGATGACCTCACCAATAAACGCAAACTCCAACAGGAGCTTTGCCTCGTGCTCGTCGATGCCACGCTGCTGCATGTAGAACATGGCGGCATCGTTGAGTTGTCCCACCGTAGAACCATGTGAGCACTTCACGTCATCGGCATAGATCTCGAGCATGGGCTGAGTGTACATGCGTGCCGTCTTCGTCATGACGAGGTTCTGGTTGGTCTCCTGCGACGTAGTTTTCTGACTGTCGTGACGCACCAGCACCCTGCCGGCGAAGGCACCCACAGCATGGTCGTCGAGTACATACTTGTAGAGCTCATGGGAGTCGCAGTGGCCCACCTGATGGTCGATGAGTGTGTTGTTGTCGATGTGCTCGCTCTTGTCGGCAATGACGCAGCCATTACACCAGCATTCGGCCCCCTCACCCTTGAAGGTAAGGTTGAGCATGTTGCGCGTGACGCCATTGTGCAGTGTAATGACATTGTGATTAACACGGCTGTTGGCCTGCTGGTCTATGTAGACATTGCTCACCCGCGTGTTCTTGGACGTTGTCTCCTCCAGGCAGTAGAGGTCGAGGCTGGCGTTCTCACCCACGAAGGCCTCTATCACTTGCGTACCCAGGAAGTGGCGGTCATCAGCGGAATCGTCACAGAACAGGAGCTTTGCCTCCGCGCCCTCATCCATGACGATGAGCACACGACGGTTGACCATGAGGTCGACGTCCGACCGCAGGATATTGACCACCTGTATGGCACGTTCGGCCTTCACGTTCTTGCCCACATGGATGAACAGACCATCCTGCGCCAGCATCGTGTTGAGGGCTGTGACAGCATCGTCGGCCGACTTCGCTATCTTGGCGTAGTAGCGGGCAACGAGCTCCGGCTGCTGCTCTGCGGCATCCTTGAGGCTCATCACCTCCACGCCCTCAGGCAGAGATACCTTGGGTAGTGCCTTTTTATAGAATGTATCGTTGACCACAAAGTAGAGTGACGTACTGAGATTGGGCACGTCGCAGCTGAACACGCTATAAGGATTGATGGGGATGTCGATACGGTTGAGGTTGAGCCCATAGTCAGGTGCGAAGAGCGCCTGCATGTCGGTGTATTTGTATCGCTCGACCTTACGAGAGGGAAAGCCCAGCCGTTGGAAGTCGGCAAAGGCTTCATCACGCACCTCATTGAGCACAGCCGCCGAATGGTCGCAGATCATCTGACGGTTCTGCTGGTAAAGGTCGATATATTGTTGTTCTGAATGGGATTGAGTCATACCATTATCTCCTTATTTACCATACTTAGCGTCGGCTTCCTCCTTGATCCAGTCGTATCCGCGCTTCTCGATCTCCTTAGACAGCTCAGGGCCGTCGGTTCTGACGATACGGCCATTGTACAGCACGTGCACCACACTGGGCTTGATCATATCGAGCAACCGCTCATAGTGTGTGATGACGATGATGGACTTCTCGGGTGTGAAGAGTTTGTTGACACCGTCAGCGACAATGCGCATGGCATCGACGTCAAGACCGGAGTCGGTCTCGTCGAGGATGCTGAGCTTCGGGTCAAGCATTGCCATCTGGAAGATCTCGTTGCGTTTCTTCTCACCACCGGAGAAGCCCTCGTTGACACTACGGCGGGAGAGCTTCGGATCAAGCTCCACCAGCTCGCGCTTCTCCTTCATGAGTTTCATGAAGTCGGCAGCCTTGAGGGGCTCCAGTCCTTGATATTCGCGCTTGGCATTGACGGCAGCTTTCATGAAGTTGACCATTGACACACCTGGTATCTCCACGGGATACTGGAAGGAGAGGAACAGGCCTTCGCGGGCACGGTCCTCCGGCTTCATCTCAAGCAGGTTCTTTCCGTTGAACCATGCCTCACCCTCGGTTACGGTATAGAGCGGGTTACCGGTCAGCACAGCCGAAAGCGTCGACTTGCCAGAACCGTTAGGACCCATGATGGCGTGTATCTCACCGTCGTTGACCGTCAGGTCAATTCCTTTCAATATTTCTTTGCCAGCTATCGTGGCATGTAAGTTCTTAACTTCAAGCATAATAGTTAGGAATTAGGAGATAGGAGTTAGGAGTGAAATTGAAAACATCCCATGTGCTCCTATCTCAAAATCATTATTTTAATATAAGCGTTTATTTATGACTTATTATTTTGTTCATCAATCTTCTTTTTTGTTGTTGCCGTTATAGAGACCAGAAGCTTTTTTAATTCCTCGCAATCTCTATATAGTGAGGTATGCTGTTCTTCGGAAATTAATTCTGTCCTTCTGAGGATCTCCAACCAATACAAAGTTTCAGAGCTTTCGCGTAAGGAGATATAGCATTTTGCCAGGAAGTCTTTCAAGCTTGACCCATACTGAGCTTCAGCCAGATTAGCCCCGATACTTGTTCCACTACGGACAATCTGCTTTGAGATAACAAAATCATGTTTCTCCGTTTGCAGATATTGCCCTAATTTAACCATTCTAACAGAGAAGTTCAAGCATTTGTTATACATGAAATCACGGAAGTTGTCCATTCGTATTAACCATTTAACATTAATCCTCTTTCATTTAACTTCTAACTCCTCACTTCTAACTCCTCACTTCTAACTCCTCACTTCTAACTCCTCACTTCTAACTCCTCACTTCTAACTCCTCACTCTCTTATCCGACGGTCCCCTCCAAGGAAACCGATAATAGCTTTTGCGCCTCTACAGCGAACTCCATGGGGAGTTTGTTGAGCACTTCCTTGGCATAGCCATTGACAATCAAGCCGACCGCATCTTCCGTGGGGATGCCACGCTGGTTGCAGTAGAAGAGCTGGTCCTCGGAGATCTTCGAAGTGGTGGCCTCGTGCTCCACGACGGCAGTGTCGTTGTGGATATCCATGTACGGGAACGTATGGGCACCACAGTCGGAGCCAAGCAACAGAGAGTCGCAGGAAGAGTAGTTGCGGGCGTTGTCGGCATTGGCCGTGGCACGCACCAATCCGCGGTAGGAGTTCTGCGAATGGCCGGCAGAGATACCCTTGGAGATGATAGTCGACTTCGTGTTCTTACCCATGTGAATCATCTTCGTACCGGTATCAGCCTCCTGATAGTGGTTGGTCACGGCCACGCTATAGAACTCTGCCTGTGAGTTGTCACCGCGCAGGATGCATGAAGGATATTTCCATGTAATGGCCGATCCTGTCTCCACCTGGGTCCACGACAGCTTTGAGTTGACACCACGGCAATCACCACGTTTGGTAACAAGGTTGAGCACACCACCCTTGCCGTGCTCATCACCGGGATACCAGTTTTGCACAGTAGAATATTTCACCTCCGCATTGTTCATCACGACAATCTCAACGACAGCCGCATGCAACTGGTTCTCATCACGCATCGGCGCCGTGCAGCCTTCAAGATAGCTCACGTAGCTGTCATCATCGGCCACGATGAGCGTGCGCTCAAACTGACCTGTGTTACGCGCGTTAATACGGAAGTAACTGCTCAACTCCATCGGGCAGCGCACACCCTTGGGAATGTACACAAACGAACCGTCACTGAACACAGCGGAGTTGAGGGCAGCAGAGAAGTTGTCACGGTAAGGCACCACACTGCCCAAGTACTGGCGCACAAGGTCGGGATGTTGCTTTACGGCCTCACCAATCGACGAGAAGATGATTCCCTTCTCGGCCAACTGCTTTTTGAACGTGGTCTTCACCGACACCGAGTCCATGATGGCATCCACGGCGGTACCGCTCAATGCCAGGCGTTCCTCCAAGGGTATGCCGAGCTTGTCGAAGGTCTTCTCCAACTCTGGGTCGATCTCCTTGTTGACAGGTTTCTTGGCCAAGGGGTCGGCATAATAAGAAATAGCCTGGAAATCGATGGGCGGCACATGCACATGTCCCCATGTAGGAACAGGCAGCGTCTGCCAATAACGGAACGCCTTAAGACGGAAGTCAAGCAACCAGTCGGGCTCGCCTTTCTTTTTGGATATCAAGCGAACGATATCTTCATTCAGACCCCGGGGTATGACATCGGTCTCCACATCCGTGGTGAACCCATACTCATATTTCTGCTCGGCGATCTTCCTGACGTATTCGTTCTTCTCCTTATCTAATTTTATTTCCATATCATTAAACAATTCAAGGTGACACACTACAAAAGACGTGCCACCTGAATTCTATAGTCACAATTGTTACCAAATGTTAGAGTTTCTGCTCGACCTCAATCTCGGTGAAGGTCTCCAGCACATCACCCGCCTGGATGTCGTTGTAGTTGACCAGTGAGATACCGCACTCGAGGCCCGATGCCACTTCCTTCACATCGTCCTTATAACGCTTAAGGGCAGCGATGGGAGCGGTATGCACCACGATTCCGTCGCGCACGACGTGAACCTTATCCTTGCTGTGTACCTTGCCGCTATTGACGAGACCACCGGCCACGGTACCGACCTTGGAGATCTTGTAGACCTGCTTCACCTCGATCTCAGCCGTCACGACCTCCTTCTTCACCTTGTCGAGCATACCGACCATGGCAGCCTTGATGTCGTCGATGGCATCGTAGATGATGGAGTACGTGTTGATCTCGACGCCCTCTCGGTCAGCCAGCTTACGGGCCTCACTCGACGGACGTACCTGGAAGCCGACAATGATGGCGTCGGAGGCACTGGCGAGCATGACATCGTTCTCGGAGATCTGACCCACGGCCTTGCTGATGACGTTGACCTGCACCTTCTCGGTGCTGAGCTTGAGGAAGCTGTCGGACAATGCCTCAACGGAGCCGTCGGTGTCACCCTTGACGATGATGTTGAGCTCATGGAACTCGCCACGGGCAATACGGTGGGAGATGTCACCGAGCGTCAGGCGCTTCTGTGTACGCAGGCCCTGCTCACGCTGCAACTGCTCACGCTTGTTGGCAATCTCACGGGCTTCCTGCTCGGTGTCTATGATATGGAACTGATCACCAGCGGTAGGTGCACCATTGAGACCCAGCACGATGGCGGGCTCTGCCGGTTTCACATTGTCGATGCGCTGGTTACGCTCGTTAAACAATGCCTTGACACGGCCCCACGACGTACCGGCGAGCATGATGTCGCCCACATGGAGCGTACCGTTGCTCACGAGCACCGTTGAGACGTAGCCACGTCCCTTGTCGAGCGACGACTCGATGATCGTACCCGTGGCCTTGCGGTTGGGGTTGGCCTTGAGCTCGAGCATGTCGGCCTCAAGCAGCACCTTGTCCATCAGGTCATCGACACCGATGCCCTTCTTGGCACTGATCTCCTGGCACTGGTACTTACCGCCCCACTCTTCGACGAGGAGGTTCATGTTGGCCAGGTCCTCACGTATCCTGTCCGGGTTGGCTCCGGGCTTATCAATCTTGTTGATGGCAAACACCATTGGCACGCCTGCGGCCTGACAGTGGGCGATAGCCTCCTTGGTGGTAGGCATCACGGAGTCGTCGGCAGCGATGATGATGATGGCGATATCGGTGACCTGCGCACCACGGGCACGCATGGCCGTGAAGGCCTCGTGACCAGGGGTATCGAGGAAGGTCACCTTGCGGCCGTTCTTCAGCGTCACGCTGTAGGCACCGATGTGCTGTGTGATACCACCGGCCTCACCGGCAATCACATTGGTGTTGCGGATATGGTCGAGCAATGAGGTCTTACCATGGTCGACATGACCCATGACGGTCACAATCGGCGCACGAGGTACGAGATCGCTCTCGTCGTCCTCCTCCTCGCTCACGGCTTCCTGCACCTCTGCACTGACGTACTCGGTCTTGAAGCCAAACTCCTCAGCCACCATGTTGATGGTCTCAGCATCGAGACGCTGGTTGATGGAGGCCATGATACCGATGCTCATCAGCGTGGAGATGACCTGCGTCACGGAAACGTTCATCATCGTAGCCAACTCCGACACGGTAACGAACTCGGTGAGCTTCAGTATCTTGCTCTCCTTCTTCTCCTGACGTGCCTCGGCGTCGAGCTTCTCCTGTACAGCCTCACGCTTCTCCTTGCGGTACTTGGCACCACGCTTGTTCTGCGTCTTGCTGGTGAGACGTGCCAACGTCTCCTTTACCTGACGTGCCACGTCCTCCTCGTTCACCTCCAGGGGCTTCTGCGAGCGGTTGCGGTTTTTCTTCTTCTTACCACTGTTCTTGCCAGCCTGCTGGTTGGCAGCGGCATTGATATCCACCTTATTATTATTGATGCGCTGGCGCTTGCCATGATTGCCATTGGCCCCATTGTTGCCATTGGCGGCATTCTGCTGGCGCTTCTCCTCACGCTCGCGGCGCAGCTCCGACTTAGACTTCTTCTTCGGGCGTGTGCTGCTGTTGATGGCGTTCAAGTCGATCTTACCCAGCACGGTCACCTTCGGCGTATTGTCGATACGCGACTCTGTCTTCGTACGGAAGATCTTCGTCTCCTCCTTCTCCGGCTGAGGGGTCTTGGTCACCTCGACCACCTTCACGGCAGCGGGCCGCTTCACTTCCTGACGCTTCGGCTGTGCCTGATGGTTGTCAGCGTGCGCGGTCTGGCCGTTGGCGGCAGACTGTTGCGACTTAGCCTGAGCAGCAGCCGGTGCGGGTTGTGCGTTGGCAGCAGGTTTCTGCTGTGCGGCAGATGTCTGGGCAGAAGCAACTGGTTGTGATGCGGCAGGCTTAGTCTGAGCTGCAGCAGGTTGCGATGCGGCAGGCTTAACCTGCTTCGTCTCCTGCTTGTCAGCAACCGGTGCTTCGTGCTCGGCAGGCTTGACAGCAGCTGCGGCCGGCTGAAGCTTTTGCTCCTGTTGCGGCTTGGGCTGTGCAGCCGGCTGCGGCTGCGAGGAGGCAGCGGTCTGTGTCTTCTGCGCTTCCGTTGCTGCAGGTGCAGCGGATGGAGCGGCCTCTGCGGGTTTATCACTTGTCACTTCCGTGGGCTTCGCTTTGGCTGCACCCTCATTGTTAGGAGTGACTGGGGCTGCAGGCTTCTGACTGACGGCAGCAGTCTCAGCCTTTGCGGTGACATCGGAGTCAGTAGCTGTCTGAGCATCAGAAGCAGGCACCACTTTAGGCACACCCACCTGACTGAGGTCGATCTTGCCCAAAGGCGTGTATTTCTGACGAACGGTAAAGCCCGATGCGTCCCGCTGCTCTTCATTTTTCTTAGCAGACGGCTTCTTCTCTTTTGGCTTTTTAAAGAGTTGCTCAGCCTGTTCGCGGACAGCCGCATCCTGTTTAAAAGCATTCACGAGCGCTTCATACTGCGCGTCGCTCAGCTTAAAACTCGGATCGGCCTTTACCTCACCCAGCTGGCTTCTCTTTTGTAGGAATCCAACTGCCGTCTGGAGTCCTATATTCAATTCACGTAATGCTTTGTTTAATCTGATGCTCATATACTTTTTCGCAAACTCTTTTTAATTCTCTTATTCAAATTCTTTCTTCAACACCTCAAGCACGTGGTCGACGGTCTCTTCCTCGAGGTCGGCTTTCTCAACAAGCATCTCACGTGGGGCATTGAGCACCTCTTTGGCTGTTTCCAGACCGATACCCTTGATGGCATCAATGATCCACTGGTCGATCTCATCGTTGAACTGATCGAGGTAGACGTCATCCTCCTCCGTGCCCTGCTGTGCGTTGTCGTCCACCACACGGTAGACATCGATGGTGTACTCAGTGAGCATGGAGGCCAGCTTGATATTCAGACCGCCACGGCCGATGGCCAGACTCACCTGGTCGGGCTGCAGATAAACCTCAGCCTTTTTGTTCTCCTCATCAATCTTGATGTCGGTCACCTGGGCTGGGCTCAGCGCACGCTGGATGAACAGACGTGTGTTGGCAGTCCAGTTGATGACGTCGATATTCTCGTTGCACAACTCGCGCACAATGCCATGCACACGATTACCGTGCACACCGACACACGCTCCCACAGGGTCAATACGATCGTCGTAGCTCTCCACGGCAACCTTGGCGCGCTCACCCGGCATGCGGGCAATCTTCTTGATGGCAATCAGACCATCGGAGATCTCTGGCACCTCCTGCTCAAGCAGACGCTGCAGGAACGTAGGACTGGTACGTGAGAGGATGATCTTCGGGTTGTTGTTCTCATTGTCAACACGCTCAATGACAGCTCTCACGGTCTCACCCTTCCGATACTGGTCGGCAGGGATCTGCTCACTCTTGGGCAGGATGAGCTCGTTGTTGTCGTCGTCAACCAACAGTACCTCGCGCTTCCACACTTGGTACACTTCGGCGGCAATCACCTGACCAACACGATCCTTGTATTTGTTGTAGAGCTCATCGTGCTCCAGCTCCAGAATCTTGCTGGCCAGCGTCTGGCGAAGGGTAAGGATGGCACGGCGGCCGAACTTGGCGAAGTTGACAGGTTCTGACACTTCCTCGCCCACCTCATAGTCGGCTTCTATCTTCTGAGCATCCGACAGACTGATTTCTTTATTCTGGTCGGCCACCTCACCGTTGGGTACCACCACACGGTTGCGGTAGATCTCAAAGTCACCCTTGTCGGGGTTGACAATGACATCAAAGTTCTCATCGGTGCCGTATATCTTCGCCAACACATTGCGGAAGCTCTCTTCCAGCACGCTCACAAGCGTGGTGCGGTTGATGTGCTTCGTCTCCTGGAATTCACGGAACGAGCCAATCATGCTCAACTGCTCATCGTCTTTTTTTGTTGCTGCCATAGCTTTATTTGAAACTTATTAAATATTTCGTGTATTTTACATTATCCATATTGAACGGGTGGTCGACATCCATCTTCACCGGACGCTTCTTGCCTTCCACCTTCACCTTCTCATTTACGGTGACCACGAAGTCACGACCATCAACACTCTTCAGTATGCCACGCACTTTCTTGCCGTCGGCATCCAGCACCTCGACAGGTTCGCCAACGAAAATCTCGTACTGACGGGCTACCTTGAAAGGCTGACCCAGACCGGCCGAGCCCACCTCCAATTCATAGTCCTCGTCGTCACGGCTGAGATGATCCTCGATATACTGGCTCAGCTTGGCGCAGTCTTCTATCCATACGCCATCAGCATGGTCAATCTCTACGGTGATCTTGTCATCAGGGCTCACTGTGAGGTCAACAAGAAAATACTCCTTGCCCTCCAGCCATTCATCTACTAATTTCTTTACGACGTTCTTGTCAATCATATTAAGCTGTTATAAAAAAATGAGGAACTCGCTCGGAGCTCCTCATTCCACTGAACACTGCAAAGTTACGCAATATATTTTATTCACGCAAGTAAATACTAAAAAACTTTCAACTCAAGCGCCCAAATCCACCCTCTGAGGACC
>Ga0256406_1000899_pt1 | contig 50758 bp, 43 predicted proteins | sample RumenRJG_03DNA_FD_185986 | JGI IMG/M metagenome (GOLD analysis project Ga0256406, IMG submission 185986) | Bovine rumen microbial communities from Lethbridge, Alberta, Canada - RJG_03 | ecosystem: Host-associated > Mammals > Digestive system > Stomach > Rumen | place: Canada: Alberta | collected...
GGAGATAAAGAATTCAGGAAATTCTGATTAACGAGCATATCATCACCTCAACTGAAGTCATGATAAGTTATAGATATTAACTTGATGTACTTGTTCGGGTACATCAACTATTTATTTGAAAATAGCGAAGTTGAAAAAAAAGAAAAACCGGATCATGAGATCTGTCACCATCCGGTATTCTATGGAGCAGACGACGGGAATCGGACCCGCGTATTCAGCTTGGGAAGCTGACATTCTACCATTGAATTACGTCTGCGTATATATTGATTATAGCGAAAAGCACCGTACTTGGAAACATGAAGTTTTCTGACGGGATTTGCTACAATAGAGCCATGTTTGAAATGAAACTAACAGATGCCGTCAATCTGGCAGACTGGTATCAGACACATAAGCGGAATCTGCCATGGCGTGATACAGGAAATCCTTATCATGTATGGGTAAGTGAGATCATGCTGCAGCAGACCCGCATTGAAGCAGTAAAGCCAAAGTATGAGCACTTCATGCAGGAACTGCCGGATATTGCTTCGCTGGCTGCATGTCCTGAAGACAGACTGATGAAACTGTGGGAAGGACTTGGCTATTATGCCAGAGCCAGAAATCTGCAGAAATGTGCGATTGTATTGATGCGGGATTTTCATGGCGAACTTCCTGCGGATGAGGATGCTTTGAAGCATCTGCCTGGCATCGGCCCCTATACAGCAGGGGCCATTGCTTCGATCAGCTTTGGCATTGGTGTTCCCGCGGTGGATGGCAACGTGCTGCGTGTTTTATCACGCTATGTTGAAAACGGAGAAGATGTCCGCCTGCCATCTGTCCGCCAGGAAGCTGAAAAAGCCATCAGGACGGTCTTTGAACAGGATCATGATCCATCCTTTGTCAAAGCATTCAATCAGGGATTGATGGAGCTTGGTGAAACAATATGCACACCCAATGGTGCACCATCCTGTTCCCATTGCCCGCTTTGTGTGTCCTGCCTTGCCAGCAGACATGGCAGCTGGGATCATATTCCGTACCGTTCTTCATTAAAAGACAGAAGGGTTGTGGAACGGACACTGTATATCATCAAAGACGGCCAGCGCTTTCTGCTGCATAAGCGCCCCAAAAGAGGACTGCTGGCAGGTCTGTATGAGTTCCCGGCCATGGATGGCTTTGTGGATGAAAAGAAGATCCTGCACCAGGTGGGGACACTTGGCTTTACGCCCGTACATATCCGTGCACTGCCTGAGGCCAGGCATGTCTTTACCCATCTGGAATGGCATATGCATGCCTGGGAAATTCAATGCGCGCAGGCGGATCTTGCTTTGCCATCTGACTGGATTCTGGTTACAAAAAAGGAACTGGCAAACTGTGCCGTTCCTTCCGCATTCAAAACATATCTTGACTGGTATTCACTGCACGGCTAGTCAGCTGCCCTGACCGGCAAACCGGGTGATCGCAACTGTCTGCTTTTCACTGAGAGAATGTGCAGACTGCGGGGCAAAGCCGCGGTTGTTCCGGCGGCGGGAAGAAGAACGATTCCCAGCTTTTCCTGAAACCCGATGGTTTGCCTGTGCACCTGGCTTTTTAGAAGAAGCTGCTTTCACAGATGCAGATCTGTGCTTTGTGTTCCCTGCATGGGTGCCAGTCTTTGCCTTTGTGTTTGTATGGGCATGTCCAGACGCATTTTGATGTGCGGCTTTCTTTACCGGCTTTGCATCTGCAGGCCGGCTTTTCTTTTCACCATGTGCATGTTTACCGTGTGCATCCGCTGTATGTGTACTGCGGTGATGCACCGGTTTTCTGTTCTGTTTGTGTTCCTGTTTTTCAGGATTTGTTTTCTTCTGTATATCTTCCGTATTAAATGCCTCCTTTTTTCGTTTGACTGCTTCGGCAAGCTCCTTGCTTGTGCCGCCGATCCTTCTGCCATCCTCATAGGTCCATGCGGATGTATTTTCGCCGCCTCGATGCATCAGAAACTGCGCTGCTTCATTCAGGCTGGCAAATTCTGCATTCTGTACAAAGTGCGCCATACCGCTGTCATCTTCACTGACGATGCCTCTTGCCAGGAAATCATCATACATTCTGTGCATGCGGCGCATATCCCGCTGGCCATAGGCTTTGAACACAGTACCAGGCAGCACTTCAATATTCATGCTGTGATGAAAGATTGCCCGGGCATTGGCACTGGGCGAGGAGAGCACCAGGACATCATCCTCGGTACGCTCATCCTGCCGTACATTTTCCTCCTCATACGGATAAATCGCGATGATGCGTTCAGCCAGTTCATCACACCGTTTCAGAATCGTATCCTTATTCCAGACAGGAGACTGCAGGATCTCCGTATTCATACGGATATGCATTGTCTTTCCAAGAATTTTCTTCTTATAGGCAAAGTCTTCATTGCCCATGCGTGTATTGTCATCCTGGGCACACAGAGTCAGATTGCCGATCAGATTGGCATAGAACGCATATTCATCCTCATTTGCCGTACCCGCATGTTTTTTCCACCAGGCATTAGGATGCTGCGGCATGATATGCTCAATATTCAGGCTGGATGTATCGACCTTCACACTGGCACCGTCCTGTTCAATGCGTTCAAGCACCGGCCGCAGGACCATCAGAGAATAGGCATTGATTTCTTTCAACTGGCCCCTGAGCTGTTCGTCAGTAGGCATCACATTGGCATTGGAACGGTTATAAGTCACAAGATCATTGACCGTAATAGCATGGAAGTCACCATGTGTTCTTGTAAATGTACGCATCACACTGCGCAGCAGGATCGGAAAATAGCGGCCAAGCTGTGAGTTGTCCATGCCGCATAATGCTCTTCTGGTCAGATAAGAGTCTATCAGGCGTACCGTTCTGGCAAAAGCAGATTCCGGAATCTGATTCTGCAGATACAGGCGTGCTGCTTCCATCAGAAAGGGAGCAGGCAGACGAGAGGCAGAAACGCGGAATGCAGCACAGGCTGCCTCTGCTTTCTTTCCTTCCATTTCGCCGTGATAAATCCGATCATAGTAGCCTGCATAGCGGTTGATCTCCTGCAGCAGATTTTCTGTGGATTCCTTTCTGCTGTGCCAGTACTGCTTGAACCCTTCATAGACATCTTTCCTGGACAGCAGGCTGTATGTCTTGATGGCAAGATAATAGCGGAAGAACTCTTCCAGACGTCTGGAATCCGTAAACTGCTGCTCCAGCGGCTGCCAGTACATCCTGTACAGCCGTTCCTGCAGGTCATCCGGATGATTCATCAGAATATAATTGCGGATCAGATCGGCAGATGTCAGCGGGGCACCAGCCGCATTGATGGACTCAAAGATCTGCTGGGCATTGTCTCCGGCAGAAAGGGGAAACTCCAGAATGTCGACACGGGACAGCGTATCCAGAATCTGCTGCAGAGAATATATCTCGGCAAGTTTTCTGATCCGCCGGCAGATATATTCATAGTTGCGGTATACATACGTGTCTTTATCGTGCTGGCTGAAAGAGTCCACATTGCCATAGACAAGCCTGGCATACACATCATCACTTGATACTGCCGGCTTCAGCCGCAGTGCTGCATTCTGCGGTGCATGCTTGTTAAACAGATAGTAGTCATCAATGATGCCGGCTGTCTCTTCATCGTTCTTTTCCAGAGCGGTTTTCTTTAGAGCCAGCAGAAAGATAAACGCAGTTGTCAGACGCTGCTGGCCGTCCACAATCTGCAATTGCCGGAATACACCGGAAAGACTTGTTTCCATGTAGATGATGATGCCAAGAAAATGGGATGCATTTGTCTGCACCAGAAGATCCTGGATATCATCCATAAAGCGTGCTGTTTCCTTTTCAGGATTCCACGCATAATTGCGCTGATACACAGGAATCACAAACTGTGAACCCATGTTCGCTTTAATAAAGTCAGAGAGATTGCCTCTGACAGGCTGTTTTTGCATTGTTGAAATTACCTCACGATCAGAGTATTCAAATGGCAGTATAGCGAAGTGAATCTCTGTCTTTTCTTATTTATCACACAGATTGCATGATGCCGTGGTATATCTGCAATCGTATCTTACATACTAAAATGAGAAGGCACCACTACAATGCCTTCTCATTAGCAGGGGTAGAGAGAATCGAACTCCCATCAACGGTTTTGGAGACCGATGTACTACCATTGTACGATACCCCTATTAAAAATGGTGACGAGTACGGGATTCGGACCCGTGAATGCCGCCGTGAAAGGGCGGTGTGTTAAGCCGCTTCACCAACTCGCCACACAAATGGTGCTCATTGATAGTAACATACGCTCCGATCAGATGCAAGATTTATTTTTTCATCCCGATCACGGATTGCACAGCGCACATGGCGTATAGCCCATCTGGATCAATTCATCCCGGCTCTGTCTGCTTTCCTGCCTGTTCTTCTCTTTCATCTTTTTGACAGCAGAACAGCCCGGACGGTGAAACTCCTTTGTGGAAGTGTTCAGGATATAGTAAGTCTCAGCATTTGCGGATGTATCGGATGTATCAGTCTGCGCAGCCTGTGTACTCTGTGCCTGCTGTTCTTCTGTCTGGCCTGGTGTCCAGTTGGTATCCGGATCACATGAGAACCAATAGTTTGTACCATTGCTGTAAACCGTTACTTCACCCTGATCATCTGTACGGAAGATCTGGGCACCGTGATCTTTGAATACCTGCAGTGCCTGGGCAGAAGGGTGGCCATAGCTGTTGCCCTTGCCGCAGCTGATCCAGACATAGGAAGGAGAAACCGCACTGACAAAGGCATCAGAGCTGGAAGTGGAGGAGCCATGGTGGCCTGCTGCATACACATCCGATTTCAGGGTATAGCCAGATGAAACCATATCTGCTTCCTCTTCTGCTTCGGCATCACCGGTGATGATCATGGAAAAGCCGCCATAGGCAATGCGGATGGCAATGGATTTGTTGTTGTCCGATGGCAGGGACATGTCGATCGGGCCAACGACTTGAAAGCTTGCATTGCCAAGTGCATAGGCCTGCCCGGGTTCCGGATGAACGGTGTTGATGCCCTGGGATGCCTGCACAAAGGAATTGTAGATTTTGGAATCCGAGGTTGTATCCGGACACAGAATCGTATTCACGGAAGCGGTATGAAGAACGCCTACCAGGCCGGCAATATGATCCTCATCGTAGTGTGAAGCAATCATATAATCCAGCGAAGTGATATTGTGCTGTTTCAGCCAGGCGACCACATAGGATGAGCGGCTGCGCGGGCCGCCGTCAAACAGCATGGTATGTCCATCAGCCTGAATCAGGATGGACAAGCCCTGATGTACATCCAGCATCACTGCTTCAAACCCGGCATCATCCGTACTTTCCAAGGCAATAGCCGCAGAGGCTTGTGCAGATGATGAAGAAACAGGGACAGATGCGGAAGGAACTGCTGAGGAAGCAGATGGTGCAGAAACAGCTGATGTACCTGCGGCAGTACAGCCGGACAATAAAAGAGAAAGTGTACAGAAGACACCGACAAGTTTCTGATATAGATTACGCATGACGTGACAGAATCCTCTCTTGACACTGCCATGATAACATTGCTGGTTTCCAACTTCAGGCAATCTTCACTTGTCCAACAGACAGTTAACAAAAACTTTACGTATATTTTCTTTGTCCAGGAGGAAGAAAGATGATGAAAGAAACAGAAACATTCCTGCGTACAGAAGAAAAATTTGATCTGACAGAGGAGCAGGCCGCAATATTTCTTGATGAAATCAAGTCACACATCGTGCCGGATGTCTATCTCAGCTATACACTGCATTCTCTGTATTATGATACGGACAATTATGCGATGATTTCCCACTGCCTGAATCATCCCTGTACTGCGAGAAGCTGCGCCTGCGCAGCTATGGCATGATCACGATAAAACAAAGAAAGAGCCTGCAGGACTATGTGGATGCCGTTACAAAATAAGTGGACAAGCCGGGCTAAAATACTATGATTATATAGGTAATCCTAAAGGAGGAGCATAAGATGGTTAACTGGAAAAATCTCGATGAGCTGGCATCTTTCAAAGCACTGAAAGAGCTGCCGGCTGTTGATCTGAAGACAGAAATGACAGGTGAAAAGGGCGCCGAAAGAGTCAAGGCATACACAGTGCCGATGGCAGAAGGACTGTCCTACAATTTTGCTGCAAAGGCTGTCAATGATGATGTTCTTGCTGCACTGCAGAAGCTTGCGGATGAGGCACAGCTGGAAGACAAGTTTGCCGAACTTTACAATGGCGGCATGGTCAATACCGGTGAAAAGAGATATGTTCTGCATCATCTGTGCAGAGGCCAGCTTGGCAATGATGTCATTGCGGATGGTCAGAACAAGAGAGAGTTCTATGTAGAACAGCAGAACCGTATCGCTGCTTTTGCAAAGAAGGTATACAGCGGCGAGATTGCCAATGAGAAGGGTGAGAAGTTCACAACCGTTGTGCAGATCGGCATCGGCGGATCTGACCTTGGTCCAAGAGCCATGTATCTGGCACTGGAAAACTGGGCAAAGGCAAATGGAAAGCTCAAGATGAATGCAAAGTTCATCTCCAATGTTGACCCGGATGATGCAGCAGCTGTTTTGAACAGCACCGATGTTGCCCATGCTCTGTTCATCCTTGTTTCCAAGAGCGGCACAACGCTTGAGACACTGACAAACGAGACCTTTGTCAAGAATGCGCTCAAAAAAGAGGGACTGGATCCTTCCAAGCATATGATTGCCGTCACTTCCGAGGCTTCTCCGCTTGCCCATAATGAAGGCTATCTGGATGCATTCTATATGGATAATTATATTGGCGGCAGATATTCTTCTTCCAGTGCTGTCGGCGGTGCTGTTCTTTCCCTGGCCTTTGGCCCGGAAACCTTCGCTGAATTCCTGGAAGGTATGGCAGCAGAAGACAAGACCGCAAAGGAAACAGATATCCGCAAGAACCCGGCAATGCTCGATGCTTTGATCGGTGTCTATGAAAGAAATGTGCTGAACTATGAATGCACAGCTGTTCTGCCGTATTCACAGGCACTGAGCAGATTCCCGGCTCATCTGCAGCAGCTTGACATGGAATCCAATGGCAAGTCTGTCAACCGTTTTGGTGAACCGATGAATTACAAGACCGGCCCAATCCTCTTTGGTGAGCCAGGCACAAACGGCCAGCATTCTTTCTACCAGCTGCTTCATCAGGGAACCAACATCGTTCCGCTGCAGTTTGTCGGCTTCCGCAAGAACCAGTGCGGTATGGATGATGTCATTGAGGGCTCCACTTCCCAGGCAAAGCTGTGCGCCAATGTGGCTGCCCAGATCGTTGCCTTCGCAACCGGCAAGGATGATGAAAATCCGAACAAGAGATTTGCCGGCAACAGACCTTCTTCTATCATTATCGGCGATCAGCTGACGCCAAGAACACTTGGTGCTCTGCTTGCCCACTTTGAAAACAAGGTCATGTTCCAGGGATTTGCCTGGAATGTCAATTCCTTCGATCAGGAAGGCGTCCAGCTTGGCAAAGTGCTTGCCAAGAAGGTGCTTGCCCACCAGACAGATGGTGCTCTGGCTGCTCTCAGCAATCTGCTGAACATCTAACGAAATCAGCCCGGAATTCCGGGCTTTTTTGTTGGAAACCAAATGTATAAAAGGATTGTTTTGCTATAATATTATACTATCGTATAAAAAGCTGTTTTCATGTTCATTCAGGACACTGATGGTGAACACAGGCCTTTTTATGCGGTTTGATTTGGGAAAATTGAAGAAGATGGAAGAAAAGAAGAGAAGTTCATTTACAGGAAAACTTGGCTATGTCCTGTCAGCGGCAGGTGCTTCGGTGGGACTTGGCAATATCTGGCGTTTTCCTTACCTTGCAGCAAAATATGGCGGCGGCATCTTCCTGCTGGTCTATATCTGTCTGGCATTAACATTTGGCTATACCATGATTATTTCGGAAACAGCCATCGGCAGAATCAGCGGCAAGAGTCCGGTGTCCGCTTTCCAGCATTTTGGCAAAAGCCTTGCCATTAAATTCGGCGGCTGGATCAATGCCATTATTCCGATGCTGATTGTGCCGTATTACAGCGTTATTGGCGGCTGGGTATGCAAATACCTGTTCAACTATCTCATCGGCAAAGATGCTGTGCTGGCAGATTCAGGCTATTTCAGCAGTTTCATCACCAATGGCACGGAAGTCACATTCTGGTTTGTACTGTTCTCTGCCATGACACTCCTTGTGATCTTTATGGGTGTACAGAACGGCATCGAGAAAGTATCCAAGTTCATGATGCCGGTACTGGTCATCCTGGCCGTGCTTGTTGCCATCTATTCGACGACAAGACCAGGTGCACTTGCAGGTGTGAAGTATCTTCTGGTACCGGATTTTTCACGCTTTTCATGGATGACTGTTGTCGCTGCTCTTGGCCAGATGTTCTACTCACTTTCCATTGCTATGGGCATTCTGATCACCTTTGGCTCTTATATGAAGAAAGATACAGATATGGAAGTTTCCTCTTTACAGGTGGAACTGACAGATACCGTTGTTGCCGTATTGGCAGGTCTGATGGTCATTCCGGCTGTGTTTGCCTTCTCCGGCGGCAATACAAAGGAGATTCTGCAGTCCGGTCCATCACTCATGTTTGTGACACTGCCGCAGGTGTTTGCCAGCATGAAGGCTGGACGCCTGATCGGTTTCATGTTCTTTCTGCTTGTATTGTTTGCGGCACTGACAAGTTCCATTGCTCTGACAGAATCTGTTGTGTCAACTTTTGAGGATGAAGCAGGCTGGAGCCGCAAAAAAGGCACCGTTATCATGGCATTCATTCAGTTTGGACTTGGCATTCTGTCATGTCTTGGCTTTGGGCCGCTGGCAAACATTCAGATTCTGCATATGGACCTCCTCGATTTCTTTGATTTCCTGACAAATTCCATCATGATGCCGGTAGCCGCGATCTGCACATGCGTACTTGTGCTGCGCCATGTCGGCCTGAAAGCAATTGAACAGGAAGTCATATACATTGGATCATCTAGATTCAGACTGCGCAGAATCTATGCATTCGTCCTGAAATATCTTTCTATCATCTTTGTCGTGATTATTCTGCTGTCCTCGATTCTGAGTGCACTTGGTGTCATCAGGATCTGATTGTTTTAATACATAAGTTAGCATTATATTGCTAATCATCATCAAAAAACAGTATTAATTGATATAAATAGCAGGGTACTTAGCACCTATAAGCATAAGGTATGCGCTTACATAGCCGGATTTTTCTTTTTCTTTTCTTTTTCTTGATGCTTTATGGTAAAACCTTGTGGCGGAGGAACTAAAGAAGATGAAGTATACAGAAACATATTGCGGACCGATGTGCTATGTGAAGTTTGATGATGCCATTGTGTCTGGAGATTCACTGGAAGAGAAGGCAGCGGCTGCAGCTTCCTGGCTGAGCAGCCTGATTGCCAATGAAGATATTGGCGCCAAGAGTGTGCATGTTTATACCGGCAGCAAACGTTCAGATGTACGTATGGTTGTCCCTGGATCCACGGTGTCCCTGCAGGATATGAAGGGCATGGATGATCCCGAATTGTCCATGATTGTGATGATCGCAGCACCGGAAGTGCTGAATGGAGAAGAGATCTGCGTCTCTGTCAGTATGGATGATATGCGTCCGGAGATTATCTTGAACCAGGAAGCCTGCGGTAAATATGCCAAGCAGCGCTTTGTGCAGGAAGTTCTGGAGGACTGAAAAAATTAAATTTGTGGTTGACCAGATAACGTACCGGGAGTAGGATAAATCCCGGTAAAGAAAAGACATGCTTTTAAGATAGTACAGAGAGACTATGAAGGCTTGTTGTGATCCTGGACGGGATTGTATGCATGGGTGACCTGCAGCTGACATGTGCTCTCTGACATGTCAGCTGTTTTTTCTTCCGGTAAGGAGACAGAAGGAAAATGAAAAAGGGAACTGAGAAGCTTACGAAACGTATGATGGCTGCCCTGGCAGCCGGCCTGCTCTTCGGCATTGCGATGATTGCCCTGCGTGAAACACTGAAGGGAAATGGCCACGAAGCCATCTGGAATGTTCTGAACAAAGTTCTGTTTGCGGATATTTCAGCAGAAGGCAACGAACATGCCATTGGTCTGTTATACATCATTGGACAGTTGTTTGTCAGATCACTGCAGCTGGTCATCGTACCGATGGTATTCACAAGCATCGTGCTGGCCATGATCCGCATCAAGGATGCCAGCAAGCTTGGCCGCATATCCCGCCGTACCATTGGCTACTTCCTGTTAACAACTGTCATTGCCATTCTGCTTGCGTCCACAGTCGGCATGGGGGCATACAATGCCGGCCTGTTCAACCAGAGCGCCGCAGCGGCTATAGACAGTACGCAGGGTACAGAGGCTGCTAATCCGCTGATGATCATCATCAATGCTGTGCCGAACAACCTCGCATCTGCCTTCACCAATAACGGCGGCGTGCTTGCCATCGTTGTAGTAGCCGTCATGTGCGGCCTTGCTGTCAACAAGCTGCGTGACAAAGTCACAGCACTGCCCAAGCTCTGTGAAGAAGTCAGTGACATCATCACAGTTGTACTGACCTTCATCGTGAACCGCCTCGGTCCGGTTGCCATCTTCTGCCTGATTTCCAGAACATGCGCATCCTACGGCATTTCCTACCTCAAACCGGCTATGGCCTATGTCCTGCTCACCGTCGCGCTCCTGCTGATTGTGCTGCTGTTTGGCTACGGACTGTTTGTACGCATCACAACCGGCGTCAAAGCATCCGTCTTCCAGAAACGCATTGCCAAGGTTGCACTGTTCGGCTTCTCCACATCTTCCTCAGCCGCAACACTGCCGCTGAACATGAAGACAGCCACGGAAGAGCTTGGCGTACCGTCTGAAATCGCAAGCTTCGTACTGCCGCTTGGCATGACCGTCAATATGGACGGCACCGCGGTCATGCAGGTTATTGCCACACTGTTCATCGCCGGTGTCAGCGGCTACCACATCACGATGCCGACGCTGATTCTGATCGGCCTGTTGGCCATTGTTGCAAGCGTCGGCACACCGGCTGCCCCGGGTGCTGGTGCCGTGATCCTGTTCACCATCCTCTCCGGTGTCGGCATCAACAACGACATGGCGCTGATGACATACTCCCTCATCCTGGCAATCAACAGACCGATTGAAATGCTGGTTACATCACTGAATGTCGTCAGTGATACAGCCTGCGCAATGGCAGTAGCCAAGAATGAAAATTGCCTGGATACAGAATCTCTGATGGATACAGAAGAGATGCCTGCTGCCCAGACACATGAGCCGAAGTAATAGAAAAAAGCTATTGCTGAAAACAAAATAATCATATTAGATGCCTCATCAACACTTCGCTACAATGGCTGAGAAAGATGAGGCGTTTTTATATGACAAATACGATTCGGGCACCATGGCGGTACGATTTTGTCGGCAGTTTTCTAAGACCGGCATATCTCAAGGAAGCCAGAGAACAGAAAGCAAAAGGGCAGATCAGTGAAGAACAACTGACAGAAGCAGAAAACAAAGCAATTGAGGATCTGATTGCCAAAGAAAAGAAAGCAGGATTCCACATTCTGACGGATGGTGAATTCCGCCGTTCGGCATGGCATCTTGACTTCATGTGGGGGTTTGACGGCATCACGCATGCGCCAACCAAGACCGGTCTTCCTTTTGCCGGCGAGGCAGCGATGATTGATGATACCTGGGTAACGGGGAAGATTGCTTACAAGGGACATCATCCATTTCTGGATCATTTCCGTTTTGTGGATGAGCGCACTGATGAAAATACAGCAGCCAAGCTGACCATTCCGGCACCGGCACAGTTTCTGGAACAGTTTGATATGCCTTTTGCAAAGGAAACAACAAGCCGTGTTTATCCGGATGAGAAAGATCTGATCCATGATATCGTGGAAGCATATGCTGCATTCATTGGAGATCTGTACAAAGAAGGCTGCCGCAATCTGCAGCTGGATGACTGTTCATGGGGACTGCTGGCAGATCCAAGACGTTATCAGTTCTTTGATACGGATGATGCAGGCATTGAAGAAATCAAGGAGCGCTATCTGGATATTAATAATGCTGTCATTGCCAGAGCACCAGAGGATCTGACCATTAATACTCATGTATGCCGCGGCAACTTCCATTCCACATATGCTGCCACCGGAGGCTATGACAGCATCGCAGCCTTCCTGTTTGCCCGTGAGAACGTCAATGCCTTCTATCTGGAATATGATACCGAAAGAGCAGGCGGTTTTGAGCCATTGCGTCAGGTACCGAAAGATAAAAAGGTCGTGCTTGGCCTGATCACAACAAAGTCCGGTGAACTGGAAGATCCGGATCTGATCAAGCGCAGAATCCGCCAGGCCTCAGCCTTCATTGATCTGGACCGTCTGTGCCTGTCTCCACAGTGCGGCTTTGCGTCCTGTGAGATTGGCAACAAGCTTTCTGAACAGCAGGAGTGGGACAAGCTTGCCCTGGTGAAAAAGATTGCTGAGGATGTTTGGAAGGACGCCTGAAGACAAAATAAAACGATCTGTCACAGATGGCCTGTATCAATTGACCGCTGTGCAACAGATCGTTTTTTATGTGTTTCTTTTACTTCCAGCCTTTTTCCTTGATGTAATGATCGAACATATAGTGACCGACACCGCCGTCTTCACAGTCATATTCCGTCACTGCATCCGCACATGCCTTGGTGCCATCGGAGCCATTCTTTAAGCAGACACCCCAGCCGGCATCCTTCAGCATGGCATCATCATTCTCATTGTCGCCAAAGGCAATGATTTCACCCATGTCGAAATTGTTCCAGCTGACATAGCGCTGCAGGCCTTTGCCTTTATCAATACCCTTGTGCATGATCTCCACCGTTCCTGGATAGGTGCCGAAGATCTGATAATTATCACCAAACTTTTCCAGAAAGCGGCTGCGGATGAGATGGTCATAGGCAGGTTCAGCACGGAACAGGAACTTGAATGTCGGCTTTTCACAGAAGCCATCAATATCATCGGTCTTATCAATGAAGTGGAAGCCGTGGCGCTGGGCAGATTCCATCAGCTCACCGCCGATGTACATGGCATTGTGATTGCCGCCGCCTTCCGCATTGACGGCAATCTTGTACTTGTCAATCAGCGGCAGCATCCAGTGCAGGATGGCCTTCATCTCATCGATGCTGAGATAGTCTGTCTGCCAGCTCCTGTTCTGCAGGCGGTCAAATACCATGCCGCCATTCATGCCGACAATATAATCAAACTCAAAGCCAAGTCCCCAATTTCTGCCGGTGTTTTTCAGCTTTTCATCAATTTCTCTTCCTGTTGCCAGGCCAAGCTTTACACCATGCTTGTGGAGAATCTGAAATGCTTCAATAGTAACTTCCGGAAGATCACCGCCCTTGGCAGTCAGGGTCATATCAATGTCTGCTGCCAGTGCCTTGATATTGTTAATCATACTCTCAATCCACCTCTTTTTAACTATATTAACTGCCATCAATCATATCATTTTTCCCATTGCTTTGCGGGGAAAAGCATGGACACTTAGACGCTTCTGTAATGTTTAATCCAACTCTTTTCAACGTCTTAACGCAATCTTAATGCCGTCGGTGTGATCATTAATCCCGTCTTAATTCCATCCAGACGATAATACAAGTGCAAAGAGGGGGGATTGTATGAAACAACTGCGTGAAAGGCTGGAACATTTCTCCACCTTCCAGGTGATTCTTGCCGGCTTTGCCATTGTGATTCTGATCGGCAGCTTTCTTCTCTGCCTGCCGGTATCCAGCATCCAGCATGTCTGGACACCCTATATCGATTCTCTGTTCACATCGACTTCAGCAGTCTGCGTCACCGGCCTGATCGTCCATGATACCGCAACGTACTGGTCGCTGTTTGGCCGTATCGTCATTCTGTGTCTGATTCAGATCGGCGGTCTTGGTGTTGTGACCATCGCCGTTACGCTGGCGATCATGTCTGGACGCCGGATCGGTCTGATGCAGCGCAGCCTGATGCAGAGTTCCATCTCTGCACCAAGCATCGGCGGTATTGTCAGACTGACCAAGTTCATCGTCAGAAGCACACTGGGCATTGAGCTGATCGGTGCTGCCATGATGAGCCCGGTCTTCATCAGAGACTTTGGCGTGATGCGCGGCATCGGCTATGCGGTATTCCATTCTGTATCTGCATTCTGCAATGCCGGGTTTGATCTGATGGGTGTGCGCCAACCATATTCTTCCCTGACCAGCTACAGTGACAACTCTGTCATCTGCATCACGATCATGGCACTGATCATTGTCGGCGGCCTTGGTTTCCTGACCTGGTCAGACATTGTCCATAACGGCATCCATTTCCGCCGCATGCACCTGCAGACAAAGGTGATACTTGTCACCACACTGTGTCTGATCCTGATCCCGTTCCTGTATTTCTTCTTCGTGGAATACAGGGATGGATCAATTGGCAGCCGCATCCTGCTGGCACTGTTCCAGAGTGTGACGCCGCGTACTGCCGGCTTTAATACAGCGGATTACAGCAAGATGAGTGATACTGGCTTAATGATCACGACGATCCTGATGCTGATCGGCGGCGCACCTGGTTCTACTGCCGGCGGCATGAAAGTCACAACGGCAGCCGTGCTGCTTGTGTTTGTGGCCGGTGCATTGCGCAGACATGATCAGGTGACAATGTTCAAGCGCGGCATTGATACCAGCGTCATCCATGATGCCGCTGCGCTGTGCGGCACATATCTGCTGCTGTTTCTGATCGGATCCATGATCCTGTCCGCAACAGAAAATATTGGGATCATGAAGTGCATGTTCGAGTGTGCATCCGCACTTGGCACGGTTGGTCTGACAACCGGCATCACACCGACACTGCATGTGTGGTCGCATCTGATTCTGATTGCATTTATGTATTTTGGCCGGGTAGGGGCACTGACGATGGCATATGCCACAGTGACCAGAAAGCCAAAGAAAAAAGGCACTTTGCCTTCAGAAAGGTTGATGGTGGGTTGATATGAAAAATGTTTTGTTGATTGGTCTTGGCAGATTCGGCCGTTATACGGCAAGCAAACTGTATGATCTTGGCCATCAGGTGATGGCAGTAGATAAAGATGAAGAACGTGTTTCCAAAGTGCTGAACTATGTGACCAATGCGGTCATTGGGGATGGTACAGACAAGGACTTCATTGCCAGCCTTGGTGTATCAAACTATGATCTGTGCATTGTTGCCATTGGCGATGATTTCCTGAGTTCCCTGGAGACAACATCGCTGCTGAAAGATTATGGTGCCAAAAAGGTAGTGTCCCGGGCAACCATGGCATCCCAGGAGAAATTCCTTTTGCGCAATGGAGCCGATTATGTGGTGTTCCCGGAACGCCAGCTGGGTACCTGGACAGCCATCCGGTACAGTTCCGATAATATCGAAAACTTCTTTGAACTGATGGATGGCTATGCCGTGTTTGAAGTCAGGGTGCCGGACAGCTGGGACGGCCGCAAGATCGGCGAGCTTGATGTCCGCAAGAAATATGGCGTCAATATTCTTGGCATCCGCAGACCTCAGGAAAAGATTGATATGAATATTGCCTACGATACTGTCCTGCAGGCAGGGCAGACAATGCTGATCCTTGGCAAACAGGATGATATGCAGAAGATCCTGAAACTGTAAGAAAAGGAAAAGGTGGAGATTATGATTGGGTTGGTATTATTCAGTGCATGTGCACTTCTGCTGTACTTTCTGATTGAGAAGATTTTCAAGATGGTGTCAAAGGCAAATACGGAAGTGCCGGTGACCCGCTATATGGAGCCGCGCCATACATACCGCATTGCCATTGATAATCCAAGCTACTATGGTATTGCTTCCCGTATCTCCAGGGAATTTTCTGAGAATACAGAAGTCATCATGTTTACCGGTACAGCTGGTGAAATTGCAAATGCCCTTGAGGATCGCACGATCGATGTGGCAATTGTCTCCAGCACAGCCGATATGCCGCAGCTTGGCGATTATGATGTCATGTATACAGAAAGCAGCGGCGAGCCGATTACCATTGCCGGCAGCGATGTCCGCCTGGAACCGCTGTCCAATCAGGTCCGTTCCTTCCGCATCATCTACCGCTCACCGCTTGTGCAGGTGGTAGAAAAAGCCGGTATCGTTCCTGCAGCGCATAAGCTCGCTGTATAATAGAGTCATGCTTGCAGAGAAATCCAGCAAAGAACGTCATATACTTGTCTGCCTGTCATCATCCCCCAGCAGTCTGAGCGTGATCCGGGCAGCATCATCAGCGGCAGAAGTCTATCACTGCCGCTTTACTGCGCTTTGCGTACTGCGTCATCTCAATGAGGAAAATCCAGGCCAGGCCGCTAACATTGCCGCAGCAGAGCATGCTGGTGCCCAGGTAACACAGATCCAGGGCAGCGATATCATTTCTTCCATTGCCGACTTTGCCGTCGTTAATCATGTCACAGATGTTTACATCGGCAAGTCAGGCCCATCCCGCTTTCATAAACCGCCATATGCACGGCTGATGAAGGCACTGCCGCATACGGATATCCATGTGATTCCGGATGCCGAAGTCATTCTGAAACCATCCCATCTCCACCAGTCCAGCCACATCCGTCTTTCCCTTGCTGAAACCGGCAAGATGGCTGCCATCATGGGCATCGCTACGATCATCTGTGCATTCTTCTTTCATTCAAAATATTCCAACGACAATATCATCACGATCTATCTGCTGGCAGTTCTTGTCACTTCCGTTGTCACTGCCGAAAGAATCTACGGCGTAGCCAGTGCACTGCTGTTTGTCTTCCTGTTTAACTATCTGTTTATTGAGCCGCGCTTTACGCTGATGGTCTATGATCCATATTACATTGTGACCTATGCTGTCAGTATCATTGCGGCTTTAATTACTTCCACAGTTGCAGCCAGACTGAAACAGAGCACGCGGGTTGCCATGGAAAGTGCGGATCAGTCACAGGTACTGCTGGATGCGTCCGAGCTTCTCCAGCATGCCGTGGATGCTTCTGATATCATCCGGATCACATCCAATCAGCTTGTCCAGCTCATGGGACGCTCCGTGATCTTTTATCCTGTTCAGGACGGCAAGCTGGCAAAGCCGCTGTATTTTCCAGCTTCCCAGCAGGAAGAAGTACTGCCAGATGAAAGTGATGCCGCCAAATGGACATTTGCCAACAACCACCGCTCTGGTGCTTTTACATCCAAATTCCCGCAATATGAATGTCAGTATCTTGCTGTACGGGTATCGGAGCAGATGTATGGCGTCATTGGCATCCGTATGCAGGGACGGCCATTTACGGAGTTTGAAAAAAACATCCTGCTGTCCTTGATCGGCGAGTGCGGACTGTCACTGGAAAACAATGAAAATAACAGGAAACGAGAAAAAATGGAAATTATAGCAGAAAATGAACGCTTCCGTGCCAATCTGCTGCGTTCCGTTTCCCATGATCTGCGCACCCCGCTGACATCCATCTCCGGCAATGCCAGCAACCTTGTCCATCATGCAGATATTCTGAGTGAACAGCAGAAACAGGGAATCTATACAGATATTTATGATGATTCCATGTGGCTGATTGAGCTTGTTGAAAATATGCTTTCCGTGACGCGGCTGGAAGAGGGCAGCTGTCTGCATCCTTCAATAGAAGTCGTACAGGATGTGATTGATGAATCATTGAAGCATGTGGACCGTCACATCAAAGAGCACCATCTCAAGGTCGTGCGGGATACAGACTTCACAATGGCAGAAATGGATGTGCATCTGATTTCGCAGGTCATCATCAACCTCGTAAACAATGCCGTCAAATATTCCCAGAAGGGGTCGGATATTACCATTGAAACAGAGCGCGACCATGGTCTGCTCTGGGTGCGTGTCAAAGACAATGGCCCTGGTGTTGCCAAAGAAGATCAGCCGCATCTTTTTGAGCGCTTCTATACCGGCCATCACAAGATTGCGGACTCCCAGCGCAGTCTGGGCCTGGGACTGAACCTTTGCCAGTCAATTATGCGTGCCCATGGCCAGCAGCTTGTCTATAGCGATAATGTACCTCACGGGGCATGTTTCAGTTTTTCTCTTCATGTAAAGGAGCTTACAGATGAACTCGTTTAAAATCCTGATTGTAGAAGATGATCAGCCGGTCATGAACCTGATTGCGACCACGCTGAAAGTGCATGACTATACATATCTGATGGCACACAATGGCAAAGAGGCAATATCCATGGCTGCCAGCAGCCAGCCGGATCTTGTGCTTCTGGATCTGGGCCTGCCGGATATTGATGGCATGGATGTCATTGCCAGCATCCGCTCCTGGTCACAGATGCCGATCATCGTCATCAGTGCCAGAGGTGAAGATGCGGATAAGATCGCTGCTCTGGATGCCGGTGCCGATGACTATCTGACCAAGCCGTTTTCTGTGGAGGAACTGCTTGCCAGAATCCGGACTACCAAGAGAAGGCTGAACTATGTGCCTAACACACATGAGGAAAGTGTATTCGTAGACGGTGCACTGCGCATTGACTATGCGGCTGCCAGTGTCACCCTGCATGGAAGTCCGGTTCATCTGACACCGATTGAATACAAGCTGCTTGTTCTTTTGAGCAAGAATGTCGGTAAGGTGTTAACCCATGCCTATATCATCCGTCATATCTGGGGCACTGGTGTCGATACCGATATCATTTCTCTGCGTGTATACATGGCATCTTTGCGCAAGAAACTGAATGATCCGGATCTCAGTGAACCGTATATTCAGACACATATTGGCATTGGGTACAGCATGACAAGAGTAGAATAAGGTTGGAAAGAAGGAGACAGATGAAGATTGTAACGTTGGGAGAAATCATGATGCGGCTGACGCCGCATGATCACAGGCGGTTTGTGCAGGCAGACGACTATGGTGCCAACTTCGGCGGCTCAGAAGCCAATGCGGCGGCTGCCCTTGCCTGCTTTGGTGAAGATGCCTGGTTTGTGACAAAGCTGCCAGCCAATCCAATTGGTGATGCAGCGGAAGCAGCTTTGAAGAAAACAGGTGTTCATACCGACGGTATCGTACATGGCGGCAGCCGTCTCGGCCTGTATTTTGAAGAAGAAGCCTGCGGCAGTCGCCCATCCCAGGTTGTCTATGACCGGGCTGGATCCGCCATTGCCCAGGCAGATCTTTCTGACTTTGACTTTGATGCCATCATGAAAGGCAAAGACTGGTTCCACTGGTCCGGCATCACACCTGCTGTTTCCGACAAGGCTGCTGCCCTGACGGAGAAAGCCTGCCAGGCCGCAAAGCGCAATGGTCTGAAGATATCCTGTGATCTGAACTACCGCAGCCGTCTGTGGACGCCTCAAAAAGCTGCCAGCATCATGATCCCTTTGATGCAGTATGTGGATATCGTGATTGCCAATGAAGCAGATGCCGTCAACTGCCTGAACTTCTCCTATGATGTGACCGGGGCAGATGAGAATGTGGATATGCATGAGATCCAGGTGCTGGAAGCGATGCGGCAGCATTTTCACTTTGATGTGGCAGCCTCCGCATGGCGTCAGGGCGCTCATGGCCTGAGCGACCAAAGCGTGCAGGCAGTGATCCTCAAAAATGGCAGGACCTATCTGTCCCATCAGTACAACATTGTGCCGGTGGTAGAAAAGATCGGCTGCGGCGATACCTTTACAGGCGGCCTGATCCACGGCCTGCTTCACTTTGATGATCTGCAGAAAACGGTGGAATTCGGTGCTGCGGCCGCTGCCCTCAAGCATTCCATACCAGGTGATCTGCCACTGTTATCAGAGGCAGAAGTACTTGCCTGTGTACAGAAGGGCGGACAGGGCGGCATGGTCCGTTAATGCAGAAAAGACAGATATGCTTTCAGAGCTGCTGACTGATATGCCAGCGGCCGGAAATAGAAATATACATCACGCACAGCCAGGGGGTCATCGATCCGATAGAAGACCACTTGGCTTTTTTCTGGCTTTGGCACTGTCTTGAGTGTGTTGTCACGAATCAAAGCATAGCCATAGCCATACAGAGACAGAAAATACGTTGTCGGCATCTGGTCGGCATACATCTGGATATGCGGATGGCTTCCAAGACGTCCAAACATCCCCATCACCCTGCCATACAGTTCAGAATCGTGGCGCAGGGAAATATAGGGCAGATCTGCAAAGGCAGAAAGCGAAACCGAAGGACAGTCTTTCTGGCGGTGGCTGCCATTCATGATATCTTCATAGCTTAATACCGCATCCTGCAGTGTGCTGTTAATGGGCCAGGAGGCCGGTACACTGAGGATCAGATATTCCTTCTCAAAGAACTGACGCTGGAAGTCCTCAAAGCCATGCGGATTAACGCTCAGGGCAAGATCCAGCGTCCCGTTTTTTAACATTGCAAGCAGCTGCTGGTTGGAAGTCTGCTCAATCAGATTAATCTGCAGACCGGGATGCAGACGGGAAAAAGGCTGCAGGCTGCGGGGCAGGGAATAGCAGCAGTAAAACGACGTGGTGCCGATGGAAAGTGTTCCTGCTTCCAGATTGCGCAGGGAATTGAAATAGTCATGAATGCTGTTTTCCGTATCTGCAATCTGCTTGGCACACTGCAGATAGAACAGGCAGGCCTCGGTTGGCTGCAGATCATTGGTACTGCGGTCAAACAGGACCGCACCAAGCTCTTTTTCCAGTGAAGAGATCGCCTTGGATAAAGCAGGCTGGGAGATATACAGACTCTTTGCTGCTTTGGAGAAACTGCGCTTCTGACACAGTGCCATGACATAGAGATAATCGTTTTTCATTCGGCATCCTCCGCCTTATAACTTCTGGTTATAAGATTCATGAAATCTATATATTTGTAATTATAGTACATCCGCCGTACGCTTGTTTCAAAGAAAATCCAGGAAGGAGAGATGCATATGGACAAACTGTATGAAACAGGCTGGGAACATGATGCCTGCGGTATTGGCACAATCGTCAATATTGACGGTCATCAGGACCATGCCGTGCTGGATGATGCCTTGAAGATTGTAGAGAAACTGGATCACAGAGCTGGCCGTGATGCCAGCGGAAAGGTTGGTGATGGTGTCGGTATTCTGATGCAGATCAGCCACCGTTTCTTTGCGGATGCCTGTGCAAAGGAAGAAATCCATCTGAAGGAAAGAGGAGATTACGGCATCGGCATGTTCTTTCTGCCGGCTGACCAGCTCAAGGCAACCTTTGCGGAGAGAATGTTTGCGGTCATTGCCCGCAAAAACGGCCTGAAGGTACTGGGCTGGCGGAGTGTGCCGGTATGTCCGGAAATTCTTGGTGAAGCAGCCCGCAGCTGCATGCCCCGCATCCGCCAGGTATTCCTGGAAAGGCCAAAAGAGGTGGAAAGAGGCATCGCCTTTGACCGCCTGCTGTATATCACCAGACGTGAATTTGAGCAGGGCTCAGAAGATACCTACGTATGCTCTTTGTCATCCCGCACGATTGTTTACAAGGGCATGTTCCTGGTGAATCAGCTGCGCCAGTTCTATCCGGATCTGCAGAGCAGCCTGTATGAGACCGCAATTGCCATTGTGCATTCCCGTTTTTCTACCAATACACGGCCAAGCTGGCAGCGTGCCCATCCATACCGTATGATCGCCCATAATGGGGAGATCAACACGATCCGCGGCAACGTTGACCGCATGCTGGCCAGAGAAGAGACAATGTCCTCTGACCTGCTGGCGAATGATCTTGACAAGATTTATCCGGTCATCAATGCCGGCGGCAGTGATTCTGCCATGGTCGACAACACGCTGGAATTCCTTTACTATGCCGGCATGGATCTGCCTCTGGCCATGATGCTAATGGTGCCGGAGCCATGGAAAAACCAGAAAAACATGGACCCGCAGAAACGTGATTTCTATCATTACTATGCCACGATGATGGAGCCGTGGGATGGTCCGGCAGCTGTATTGTTCTCAGATGGCGACCTGGTTGGTGCCACATTGGACCGCAATGGCCTGCGTCCTGCACGCTATTACATTACGGATGACGGCAGGGTGATTCTTGCGTCCGAAGTTGGTGTACTGGATCTCAATCCAGCCCATATTGTTACCAAGTCCAGACTGATGCCAGGAAAGATGCTGCTGGTAGACACAAAGAAAAAGAAGGTCATTTCAGATGCAGAGCTGAAACAGTATTATGCCAGCCGCAAGCCCTATGGCGAGTGGATTAACCTCAACCTGCTGCACCTGCATGATCTCAGAATTCCGAATCATAAAGTAGAGATGTACCCGCAGGAAGAGCGTGACCGCCTGTATAAAGTCTTCGGCTATTCCTATGAGGATGTCAAGGAACAGATCTTGCCGATGGCTGCCAATGGCAATGAGCCAACCATGTCCATGGGCCATGATATCCCACTGGCAGTTCTCTCTGACAAGCCGGAATCTTTGTTCAATTATATCCAGCAGCAGTTTGCCCAGGTCACCAATCCGCCGATTGACTGCCTGCGTGAGAAGGTTGTGACGGATACCACAGTATATATCGGTTCCGATGGCAACCTGCTCCATGATGAGGCAGAAAACTGCCGCGTATTGGAAATCACCCAGCCGATTCTGAGTGAAGTGCAGATGATGCAGATCAGAACACTGCACCGTCCCGGCTTTCAGACCGCCGATATCTCTTTGCTGTACTACAAGCACACATCATTAAAGAAAGCACTGGATGCACTTTGTGTATCGTGTGACCGTGCCTATAACAATGGTGCCAACATCCTGATTCTCAGTGACCGCGGCGTCGATGAAAACCATGTTCCGATTCCATCATTGCTGGCTGTATCTGCGGTCGAAACACACCTGGTCACCACCAAGAAGCGCACCAAGGTGTCCCTGATCCTGGAATCCGGAGAGCCGCGTGACGTGCATCAGTGTGCGGCCATCCTTGGCTTTGGTGCCAGAGCCATCAATCCATACCTGGCTCATGAATGCGTCACGGAACTGATTGACAAGCACCTGCTGGATAAAGATTATCACACAGCCCTGCAGGACTATGACAATGCACTGCTTGCAGGTATCGTCAAAACAGCAGCCAAGATGGGAATCTCGGTTCTGCAGTCCTACCAGTCTGCCAAGATTTTTGAAGCCATCGGCCTGAGCGAAGATGTTGTACACACCTACTTCCCAGGCATCTCCTGCCGGGTCGGCGGTGTCGGTCTGGATGAGATTGAAGCCGATGTGCTTGCCCGTCATGACCATGCCTTTGATCCCCTTGGCCTGGGCGTTGATACAACGCTGGATGCGATCGGCTACCACCGCCTGCGTTCCAACGAGCGTGCCTATGACCATCTGTATTCACCGGATGTCATTGTGACATTGCAGAAGGCAGTCAGAGAGAACAGCTATGAGACCTTCTGTGCCTATACAGATCTGCTGGAGAAGAAAAAGCCCCACCGTCTGCGTGATGAGCTTGTCCTGGTGCCAAAACAGAAGCCGGTCAAGCTGGAAGAAGTGGAACCGGTATCGTCTATTGTCAAACGCTTCAAGACCGGTGCCATGTCCTTTGGCTCCATCTCCAGGGAAGCACATGAGTGCATGGCCATCGCCATGAACACCATCGGCGGCAGATCCAATACCGGTGAGGGAGGAGAGGATCCAGAACGTTTCGGGACAATCCGCAGCTCTGCCATCAAGCAGGTTGCTTCCGGAAGATTCGGCGTTACCTCTGCCTATCTCAACAGTGCCAATGAAATTCAGATCAAGATGGCACAGGGCGCAAAACCAGGTGAAGGCGGCAATCTGCCAGGCAGAAAAGTCTACCCATGGGTCGCAAAGACCAGATTTGCGACGCCAGGTGTTTCCCTGATTTCACCGCCGCCGCATCATGATATCTATTCCATTGAGGATCTTGCCCAGTTGATCTTCGATCTCAAGAATGCCAACCGCAAAGCACGTATTTCCGTCAAGCTTGTCTCTGAGGCAGGCGTTGGCACGGTTGCCTGTGGTGTTGCCAAGGCAGGTGCCCAGGTTATCCTGATCTCCGGCTTTGACGGCGGCACCGGTGCTGCTCCATGGTCTTCCATCCATCATGCCGGCATGCCATGGGAACTTGGCATTGCCGAAGCACAGGAGGCTCTGATTGACAACGGGCTGCGTACAAGAGTACGTCTGGAGACAGACGGCAAGCTGATGAGCGGCCGGGATGTTGCCGTGGCTGCACTGCTTGGTGCAGAGGAATTCGGCTTTGCGACCGGACCGCTGGTCGCTATGGGCTGCACAATGATGCGGGTCTGTGCCAAGGATACCTGTCCATTCGGCATTGCTACCCAGAATACAAAGCTGCGCAGCTGTTTCCGCGGCAGACCGGAAGATGTCATCCATTATATGGAATTCATCGCGCAGCAGCTGCGTGAAGAAATGGCAAAGCTTGGCTTCAAGACAGTTGATGAAATGGTCGGCCGCAGTGACTGCCTCGCCTTTGCGGATGCAGGCAGAGAGCAGGCGGGCTGGCTGCCGGATCCTTCCTATGCAAGTGCAAAAGAGCGTCACTATGATGCGCATGATGTCTATGATTTCCATCTGGAAAACACTGTTGATGAAGCAGTGCTTCTGCCAGCATTCGAGAAGGCATTCAAGCAGAAAAAGCCGCATGCCGAAAGCATTGAAGTATCCAGTGTCAACCGTGCAACCGGCACGATCCTTGGCTCCGTGATTACTGAAAAGTTTGGCGACAGCCTGAAAGATGATACTTATGTTGTCAACTGCACGGGCGGGGGCGGACAGTCCTTTGGCGCCTTTATTCCAAAAGGACTGACTCTGCGGCTGACAGGTGATGCCAATGACCATGTCGGCAAGGGACTCTCCGGCGGCAAGATCGTTGTTGTACCGCCTGAAAACATCAGCTTTGATCCGGCAGTCAATATCATCATCGGCAATGTTGCCCTGTATGGCGCAACATCCGGCAAGGCATATTTTGCCGGCGTTGCCGGTGAGCGTTTCTGTGTCAGAAACTCCGGCGCAACAGCCGTAGCAGAAGGATGCGGCGACCATGGCCTGGAGTACATGACCGGCGGCCGTGCAGTCATCCTTGGCAAAGTCGGCAAGAACTTTGCGGCCGGCATGTCCGGCGGCATCGCCTATGTCCTGGACCGTGACCATGATCTGTATCAGAACCTGAACAAGGAAATGGTGCGGCTGAATGAAGTTACAGACAAGTACGATATCCAGGAGCTGCGGCAGATCCTGGAAGATTATGTCAGAGAAACAGGATCTGCACATGGCCGCATGATCCTGGATCACTTTGAAAGCTGGGTTCCTCAGTTCAAGAAGATTGTCCCGATTGACTATCAGAAGATGATGGCCGTGACAGGACGCTATGAAGAACAGGGTATCAAACATGAGAATGCGGTGCTGGAAGCGTTCTATGCAATGCAGAAAGAAGGTTGATGAAGATGGGAAAAGACAATGGATTTCTGCTGTATCAGCGCAGAGAAAACGGTATTGAAGATCCTTTGCGCAGAATCAAAAACTATCAGGAATTTCACCAGCCGCTGACAAAGGAGCAGCGCCGCCTGCAGGGTGCCCGCTGCATGAACTGCGGCGTACCGTTCTGCCAGTCCTCACTTTTCCTGCATGGCATGACAACCGGCTGCCCGCTGCACAATCTCATTCCGGAATGGAATGATGAAATCTACCGCGGCAATCCTGCCCATGCTTTGGCCAGACTGATCAAGACAAACCCATTCCCGGAGTTTACTTCCAGAGTATGCCCGGCACTTTGTGAAAAGGCATGCCTGTGCGGCGTCAATGGAGAACCAGTGTCGATCAGAGACAATGAATATGCTGTGATTGAAGATGGTTTTGCACTTGGCTTGATGCAGCCGCGCATTCCACAGGTGCGCTCCGGCCGCAGAGTGGCTATCGTCGGTTCCGGTCCTTCAGGTCTGGCTGCTGCAGACAGACTGAACCAGCGCGGCCACCACGTGGAAGTGTTTGAGCGGGATGACAAACCAGGCGGACTGCTGATGTATGGCATTCCTAACATGAAACTGGATAAAAAGGTTGTCGCAAGACGCATTGAACTCATGGAAAAGGAAGGTGTCATCTTCCATACAAACAGTGATGTTGGCAGAACCATCAGTGCAGCTGATCTGCAGAAAGACTTTGATGCTGTTATTCTCTGCTGCGGTGCCAAGCAGGCACGCTCTTTGAAGCTGGAAGGCAGTGAGAAAACAGAAGGTATTCTGTTTGCCGTTGACTTCCTGAAGAACGCAACCAAGGCAGTACTGGCAGAGAAGAAGGCTGAAGGTGCTGTCTCAGCGGAAGGAAAGCATGTGGTCATTGTCGGCGGCGGTGATACCGGCAATGACTGTGTGGCAACCTGCCTGCGCCAGAACTGTGCAAGTGTGACCCAACTGGAAATGATGCCATGCCCGCCTGAGAAGAGGGCAAAGGACAATCCATGGCCGGAGTGGCCCCGTGTTCTCAAGACAGATTATGGGCAGGAAGAAGCCATTGCCGTCTTTGGACATGATCCGCGCATCTATCAGACAACGGTTGCTGCCATTGAGACAGAAAAAGGAAAACTCAAGGCTGTGCACACAGTCAAAGTTCACTTTGAAAATGGAAAGATGGTGCAGGAAGAGGGCAGTGAACAGGTGCTGCCATGTGAGCTGCTGATCATTGCGGCCGGCTTCCTTGGCTGTGAAGCCTACACATCCAAGGCATTCAATCTGGAACTCAACCGCGGCAGAGCGGTCACCGAAAAAGACAGTTACCGCATTAAAGACCATCTGTTCTCTGCTGGTGATATGCACCGCGGCCAGTCTCTGGTTGTATGGGCAATTGAAGAAGGAAGAGCCTGTGCCAGAGAAGTGGATGAAGATCTGATGGGTTATACGAATCTGTAATCAAAACAATGACAAGGAAAAGCAGTTTATGTCCGCAGAGAATTCTCTTCTGACATGAACTGCTTTTTATCGTGCCAAAGAACGCTGACATGATTTCCAAAAAGTCTGCTTCATTTGACAGTATATTATTTTTATAATTTAGAAATCATCTGCGTATTCACAACTGTGATATGTCGCTCTTCAGACCCCAGAAAAAACTCCCTGCAGCAGAGATCTCTGCCACAGGGAGTATATTCTCTCTAGATGCAATTACCACAGACGGTGAATGATCATGTTGCCATTGGTGATCCAGCCGATCGGACATTCTCTGATACCCATGCTTGGATTCATGGCATTGATAACCATACCGTTGCCGGCATAGATGCCGCAGTGTCCTGTCCATGTGATCAGATCACCCGGCTGTGCATCGGCATAGGAGACTGCATAGCCAGCAGTTTCCTGTACATAAGATGTACGGCCAAGGACGATGCCGAAGTGGGCATAGACATACTTGGTCAAACCAGAGCAGTCAAAGTAGTTCGGACCATTGCCGCCCCATACATATGGCAGGCCAAGGAACTGTCTGGCATAGGCAACAACCGCATAGCCGTCGATGGCAGCATCACTGGATTGGGAACCATTTGTAGAAGAACTGCCGGAACTGGAAGAACTGCTGCCGTAATTGCCGGATCCGCCAGAATTATTGGCAGCTTGCTGGGCAGCCTGGGCAGCTGCGGCTGCAGCCGCTTCGGCCTCAGCCTTTGCCTGCTGCTCGGCAATCTGTCTTTCCTGTTCTTCCCTCTGTGCTTCCGTAATTGTATCCGATGCATCCTGCAGGGAAGAGATCAGTGTCAATGTATCATTGGACTGATTCTCCAGATTTGCTTTCTGGTTCTCATAATCCTGTTCGGTCAGCTGTGCTTCATACTGCTTGGCAAGGATATCATCCTGCGCAGTCTGCAGCTCAGTCTGCTTGCTGGACAGCTCCTGCTGGGAAGCAGTCAGCTGATCAATGGCATCATTCAGTGAAACAAGCGTACTGTGATTATGCTCAGTCAGGTCAGTCAGACCCGCCGCAATCTTCAGGAAGTCTCCGAAGGTCTTGGCTCCCATCAGAATATCCACATACTTGGAAAGCCGCATTGTCGACTGTGAATTTTCAATCTGTGTATTGACCTTGGCACGCAGATCCGCAACCTTATCCTGCTGATCTGCAATCTGATCATTCAGATCATCAATCTGTGCATTCAGATCTGAAATCTGTGAGTTCAGTGTATCAATCTGACTCTGATAATCCGCAATCTTAGCCTGATAATCATCAATATTTGTCTGTACATCAGAACGCTGTGCATCAATGGCAAGCAGCTGATCCTTCAATGTAGAAGACTGCGTAGCAGCATACTGCAGGAATGCCTGGCATGCATTTGTTTCATCACTGGTCAAAGAAGAAACATTGGAACACTTTGTAGTCCAGTAATTGATATCGGAATAATCCTCATCTGCCTTTGCCTGCACTGGAAACAGGCAGGCAGTAACAGCGGCAGCGGCGAGAAGGGCGCCATATCGCTTAAATTTCATTCGTAGCTCCTTTCATCATGATTGAACGCATGATACATCGTGCACGACCCATTATAACAAAGAAGCGTGAAGATCGTATGAAAGTGCATCCGGATTTATCGGATGAAAAATACGGGTAAAATTTACAATCATGTCATACATTTTCTGTAAACATGTGAAATTTATTTCCGCAGTCTTTGCCTTTTGTACTAAAATGGCCCATAAGGGGGATCAGGAGATGACTATGCACCGTGTATTCAACTTTGCGGCTGGACCGTCCCAGCTGCCGCTGCCCGTATTGGAAAGAGCACAGAAAGAACTGCTGGACTATGAAGGTACCGGCATGTCTGTGATGGAAATGAGCCATCGTTCTGCTGCTTTTTCAAAGATCATGGATCATACCGAACAGGGAGTCAGGGATGTCATGAACATTCCGGATGACTATGCTGTTCTGTTTCTGGCAGGCGGCGCATCCAGTCAGTTCACGATGATTCCACTCAACCTGCTCAAAGAAAACCGTCAGGCAGATTATGCGGTGACCGGCCACTTTGCAAAACTTGCTTATGAAGAAGGAAACCGCTATGGCCAGATGCATGTTTCCTATGATGGCAGCGGAAATGAATACCGCCATATTCCTCAGCAGAAGGAACTGGACATCCATCCGGATGCGTCCTATTTCCATTATTGTGCCAATAACACAATCTATGGCACCGAATGGCACTATGTACCAGAGACCAATGGTGTTCCCATTGTGGCAGATATGTCCAGTGACATTGCGTCCTGTCCCGTGGATGTTTCAAAATTCGGATTGATCTATGCCGGTGCACAGAAAAATCTTGCTCCGGCTGGCGTGACGCTGGTCATTGTGTGCAAAGATCTTGCCAAAGAACCTGACAGGCTTACTCCGGTCATGTATTCCTATCCACGTGAGATTGCTCATGACAGTATGTACAACACGCCGCCATGCTGGCAGATCTATATGCTCGGTCTGGTCATGGACTGGCTCAAAGACCAGGGCGGCATGGAAGAAATCGGCAGAAGAAACCAGGAAAAGGCAAATCTTCTTTATGGCACCCTGGAGCAGTATCCGCTGTTTCATCTGTATGCTGAAAAGGAGAGCCGTTCCCGCATGAATGTGACATTCTCAACCGGTGATGCTGATCTGGATGCCCGCTTTATTCAGGGCGCAGCAGAACATGGTCTGGTGAATGTGAAGGGACATCGTCTGCTTGGCGGCATGCGTGCTTCCATTTACAATGCCATGGATCTGGATGGCGTCAAAGCACTGTGCCAGTGGATTGAACAGTTTGCAAGTGAGAACAGGAAAGGATAAGACATGTACAAAGTTAAACTATTGAATAATATTTCGCCCAGCGCCAAGACCATTCTGACTGATGACCGCTATGAACTGTCCGAAACGGTGGAACATCCGGACGCATTGTTTGTGCGTGCTTCGGACCTTCACAAGTATCCGTTTGAAAAGAATCTGCTGTGCATCGGCAGGGCAGGTATTGGTGTCAATACCATTCCGCTGGATGAATGTGCTGAAAAGGGCATCGTTGTCTTCAATACACCCGGCGGCAATGCCAACGGCGTCAAGGAGCTCTTCCTGTTTGCCCTGGCTATGGCATCCCGTGAAATCCTGCCGGCAATGGAATGGGTTAAAACATACGACGGTTCTCAGGGACCGATAGAGCAGCGCATGGAAAAGGTCAAGAAACAGTATGCCGGACCGGAGTTTGCCGGCAAGACGCTTGGCGTCATCGGAGCCGGCAACGTTGGATCCAGAGTTGCCAATATTGCCCTTGCCTGCAACATGAAGGTATATGCCTATGATCCATACCTGAGTGCGGATGCCGCCTGGGCCATTTCCCGCCACGTTTTCCGCGTTTCTGATCTGCGCGATATCTTCCGCTACAGTGATTACATCACGATTCATACCCCTTTGACCGATGAAACCAGAAATATGATTGATGACAAAGCCATTGCCCTGATGAAAAATGGTGTGCGGATCATCAACTATGCCCGTGGGGAAGTCGTCAATGAAGATGCTATGATCAAAGGATTGAATGATGGCAAGGTTGCCAGATATGTGGCAGATTTTCCGACCAAACGGCTGATTGAAACAAAGAATACCGTACTGACACCGCATCTGGGCGGCACGACATTTGAATCAGAGTCCAACTGTGCCCGCATGGCAGCCAAGGAAATGGACGACTATTTGACCAATGGCAATATCCGCAATTCTGTCAATCTGCCGGATGTGCAGCTGGAACGCAGCGGTGCATCCCGCATCTGCATCATCCACCGCAACCTGCCCGGCATGCTGGCAAACATGATGCCGCTGTTTGCACGTGACGGCATCAACATTGAAAACATGACCAACAAGTCCAGAGGCAGCTACGCGTATTCCGTCTTTGACGTCAATACGGATGTCCCTGAAAAAGCCATCCAGGAACTGAATGATCTGGATGGCGTCATCCGTGTGCGTGTACTCTGATCAGGAAGCAGAAGGAAGATAGGCACCGCTGAGCAGATCTGTAATGACAGCCGCAAGCTCTTCTTCATTCAAACTGTCCTCATTTTCCAGATAAATCCGCACAATGCCCAGCAGACCGCTGGCAATATACGATGCGGCATACTGACGGTATAAGCCATCATGATCGGGCAGAAAATCAGGACAGTCCAGGAAATGCCGCATCTGCATGTTCTGAACCAGTCCCAGCAGGTGATTCTCATACAGGATCGCAAGCATTTCCCTCTCCTGCATGATATAGCGGCTGTAATCCAGACATACATTTTTAAAGAAATGGTCCTGACAGCGGGATGGCACATACTGTTGATCTCTGCCAAGCTGATAGGCAATCACATTCTCCTTGGAGGAAAACAGGGAATAGAATGTCTGCCTGGACACATTTGCCTTCATACAGATCTCCGTAACGGAGATCTTTTCATAACGCTCCTGTGCAAGCAGATCAAACAGAGCATCCGCAATTGCCTGCTGGGAATGACATGCTGTTTTATTGTTTCCGTTATACATACCAGAAATGTATCATAAAACTTGACAAGTGTCCAACATGGTGTCATCCTATTAGTACATTGACAGATGTCAGTGTTCGGGGATTATCCCCATTTATTTTACAAACGAGTTAGCACTCTATTGATGAGAGTGCGAAAGGAGGCTTATGTTAATCGTTCCTGTATACAACCAGCTTGTACTGCCAGATGCCAATCTGTTCTTCCCGTCAGACAGTTTCCAGGCCGCCGCCGGCAGCCATCTGTCCGCAGGTGAAAAGATCATCTTTGTCATCGCCCGTGAGAACATTCCGCGTACTCAGTACACCGAAGACAGCTTCTACCCGATCGGTGTCACCGGCTACATTCAGGAAGAGAACATGTCCGGCTTCATCGTTGTTCATACTGACCAGCGTGTCAATATCGAAAACATTACGGTCCGGGCAGACCATACACTGATGGCCAATATCTCACGCCGTGCTGATATCGAAGACCTGGATCCGCAGGAAGAGGCAGAGCACCTGGTCAATCTGAAAAAGCTTGTCAAAGACTACATGTCACACTTCCAGTGGGGCAAGTTTGTGGATGGCTTTGTGGATCAGTGGACCAATGAAGGCGAGATCATTGCGGCTCTTGGCATGTGGCTGCCGCTGAAACCGGAAGAAAAGTATGCACTGCTGGCAGAGGACAGCCGCAAAGCACGCAACCGCCGTTATGAAGAAATCCTGTACAGCTATCTGGAAGTTGCCCGCGTAAATGCGGATGCCCAGACTGCCACTGCCCAGGAATATGAGCAGGCGTATAAAGAGCAGGCGATCAAGAAACAGATGGAATATCTGCAGAATGAGCTTGATAAGATGCATCCGGAAAATGTATCTGATGCTGCTCGTTTCCAGAAGAAAATCGAAGAGTCCGGCATGAACCCGACGGCCCGTGAAGAAGCAGACAAGATGCTGAACAGACTCAAGCAGGAAGGTAAGAATTCACCAGAGTACGGCAATATCTATGAATACCTGGATTTTGTCACATCTCTGAACTGGAAGACGCCTTCTGCGAAAAAGATTTCTCTGTCAGAGGCACAGAAAGTTCTCGATGAAGATCATTTCGGCCTGGAGAAGGTGAAGAAGAGAATCATCCAGCAGATTGCTGTGATGAATCTGAAACATTCCCAGTCCGGTTCGATCCTGCTGTTTGTTGGTGCACCTGGCACCGGCAAGACATCCATTGCTGCCTCGATTGCACGAGCACTGCACCGCAAATATGTACGTGTATCGCTTGGCGGTGTGCGGGATGAGGCAGATATCCGCGGCCACAGAAGAACCTACATCGGGGCAATGCCAGGCCGCATCATGGACGGGATCCAGAAAAGCGGTGCCAGCAATCCTGTGATGGTATTGGATGAAGTAGACAAACTTGGTGCTTCCTACAATGGCGATCCAGCCAGTGCACTGCTGGAAGTGCTGGATCCGGAACAGAACGCCACCTTTACAGATCACTACATGAACGTGCCATATGATCTGAGTCATGTCTTCTTCATCTGCACAGCCAACAGCATCGACAACATTCCGGAACCGCTGCTGAACCGTATGGAAGTCATCCAGTTCAATGGCTATACGGCATCCGACAAGTTCCAGATTGCCAGAAAGCATCTGCTGCCAAAGGCTATGTCTGCCATGGGCATCAAGGACAAGGATCTTGAGGTGACGGATGATGCCATCCGGGCAATGATCGCTTCCTATACGATGGAAGGCGGTGTCCGCGGCCTCAAGAAAGTACTGGATACGTTATGCCGCAGCTGCGCTGTTGAAATTGCCAATGGCCGCAAAGATACGCTTGTGATCAATCAGGATAATCTCAAAGCGTATCTCGATGCCAGACCCATTCACCATGACCGTGTTCTGAAGAATGATCAGCCCGGTATTGTGACAGGGCTTGCCTGGACAGCAGCCGGCGGTGAAATCCTGTTCATTGAATCACTGATGATGAAGGGAACCGGCAAGGTGACAGTCACCGGCCAACTGGGCGATGTCATGAAAGAATCTGTTTCCATCGCCATGTCTTTGGTCAGACACAGATTCCCGGACAAAGCAGATGTGTTTGCCAATCATGACATTCATATCCATGTGCCGGAAGGTGCAGTCAAGAAAGACGGACCTTCTGCGGGTGTCACACTGACGACGGCACTGGCATCCCTTGTCACCGGTCATCCGGTAGATCCTTCCATTGGCATGACTGGTGAGGTGTCGCTGCGCGGCAAAGTCATGGAAATCGGCAGTCTGCCTGAAAAACTCATGGCCGCTGCCAGAGCGGGCGTCAAGACCGTTCTGATCCCGAAGGATAATGTCGATGATCTCAAAGATGTACCACAGGAAGCCAGAGACGCATTGAAGATTGTCCCGGTTGATACCGTGGAAGATGTTCTGAAGTACACCGGCATCATTGCATAACTTACAAAACACAAAAAGACCTCCCGGACAGAGCAGAAGAATCTTCTCTGTCCACGGAGGCCTTTTTCCTGTATGCATGATTACTGTGGATATACCATATGGGCATCGTCAATATTCTGCAGTGTCTTTTCCAGATACCGCTTTGCCCACCATTTTGCACTGGCAAGATTCTGATCCAGATAGTTGCCGCACTCAGCCGGCTTTGCACCAGGAATTTCACCCTCAAAGGAAACAATAAACGAAAACATGCGGGTAATGACATCCACAATATCCTTTGATTCCAGATCACCGGCAAAGATGACATAGAAACCTGTCCGGCATCCCATTGGCCCAAAGTAGACCGTCCGGTCTTTCCATCCGGCATCATTGCGCAGAAAGGTAGCACCCAGATGTTCAATCGTATGCACCTCAGCCGTATTCATGACAGGCTCTTTGTTAGGGGCAGTCAGCCGCAGATCAAACGTTGTCAGCACTTCACTGCCGACTTTATCTTTTCTGGATACATAGACTCCCGGTTCCAGCTTCAGATGGTTGATCGTAAAACTTGCAATCTTTTCCATATTCTGTATTCTCCTTTATCTCATGATTTACATTTCTGATGACAGCAGTTTTCCCATGCTCTGGCACACTGGGTGCGCAGCTGTTTCTTCAACTGTACATAGGCTTTGATCTCTGATGTCAATGGCTTTCTTCCTTCATTCAATGCATCATACACACGGATTGATGGCTCAATCAATTCTTCCTGCACAGATACCGCTTCATCCTGTGGCAGTGAGATCTTGGAAACTTCCATCTGATACAGGCCAGAGGGCGGATTGCCATTGCGGTCGAGAATGCCTTTTTCATTTTCATCCATCTGCTTTTCAACCATCTTGACGCCAAGCCAGGGTGCCAGCAGAATTTCTGCTTCTTCTGCTTTGGCATAATGGGGAAGAACAGCAGACAGGTCAATGGCATATGTGCCTTTTGGAAGATCTGCTTCCAGCAGCACAATGCCATCCTTGTCGCCATAGGCTTTCAGAAACTGTCTGGCCGTTGAGGTGGAAGTAAAGGCGATGGTATGACCTGCCTGAGAAATCTGCCCAAAGTCATACAGACGCTCTACCCTGCGCACATGGCATGGCCGGGAAAGAGGATGGGACTGCATCAGACCTAACAGAGCAGCACATGCCCCGTCCTGTCCAAAGACTTCCTGCCATCTTGACAGCAGGGCAGGATTGAGATGCTTGTTCTCTTTTGCCTTGATCATTTCATTTTCGATCCCATCAAAGAAGATGGCATTCAATGTGACATAGGCTTTGGAATCTGCCCACAGCGGATCATTTCCTGTTACATCACCTTCATACCACCGCAATGCACGCAGCTCATCCATACCCATGCCTCCAGCTTGCATACATTTTATCCGGAAACCAATCTTTTTTCAGGGAATCCGCGTTTTTTGCGGGCATAGAGAGAAGGAAGCACAGCAAGGAGGACAAAAGATGAATTCCAATCACACAACATTGATGCATTTGAAACACGAGTGCGGGCAGTACAGCAGCTATGTCGTGCAGCTGCAGATTCTGCGTGACAGAATCAGAATGGCACGTTCCAATGGCAGTCCGTGCAGTACGGAGGTTGAAGCACTGAACAAAGTAGATGAGAAGATCGCATCCATTGAAAACATGCTGGACAGGATTGAAATGGAAAATGGCATTGAAAGCCGGATTCTGCTGTGGCGCACTGTCATCGGCCATGAGGATCTGCGCCATGTGGCAGTTGAAAAAGGCATGGATCCCATAGAACTGAATACCTGCATTGAAGATCTGCTGTTTCATGATCTGATCTCACAGACACACCTGTCTATGGAGACAGCTTATGCATAAGCCGCTGCTGCTCGGGGTTTTCATCGGGGCTGCCATCTGGCAGCTGGACAAACAGCCCGCACTGATTGAGGCACGGCTGTTAACAGATACAAAGCCGGCTGCCAATGTCCGCCTGCTTGTCAGCCAGCAGAAAGACTTCAAGGAAGAATCGGTATGCATCACAGATGACAGCGGCACGTTTCAAGTGCCGGTGGGATCTTTCATCCGTCTTGAAAAGCCGCTGGCCGGCTATTATGACCTTGCAGAACCTGTGGAAATGACACAGAAGAAAGAGATCACACTGCAGCCAATCCAGGTTTCTGTGAGTCTGGAAGATGCCACCGAGACAAATGCAGTCACAGATCCGGTTTTTATCCTGCAGGATGAGGAGAAGGAAACAGAACTGCTGGTGAAAGATGGAACATTGGAGATTGGCAGTCTGATTCTTCCTGATCATTCCTATACATTGCGCCAGAAAGAGAAAATCCAGAATGTGTCTGCTTTTCCTGACACAGAAATCTATATGGATTCCCGTCATCCAGAAAAAAAGGAAATTACGCACCGGTATGAAGATACCGCAGTGATTGAGGTTCCACAGATTCCGGGGCTGTCCGTTTCCTTCTTTGCGGATGAAAAAGGAGAGCATCCCATTGATACAGACAGCGGGCTTGCCAAAGGTACATGGTATTACCGCAGTTCCATAGATGATCCATCATACTACCAGGACGATACCCTGCATGCCATTACAGTTGATCCATCCCGGCACGAAACTGTCCGGCTGGAAATCTCATTGGAAAAACCGGTACTGTCCATTTCCATTGACAGCGGACAGTACCATCTCTGGCTGGAAAATGAGCAGAAGGAAAAAGTGGCAGAGTGGGACAGTGATGAGCAGATTCATGATATCCCTGTCCACAGAGACAGTACATATACCCTGTATTCTTCACCGCTTTCTGACTGCTACGCAATCGATCCTATAGAGGTATCTGTTCCACTGCATAAAGAAAGAGATCTGCATCTTGCCATGGCAGGAAAACCATTTTCCTTTGCCGTTTCTGTGCGTAATCAGACAACGCGCCAGCTGCTGGACAAGTGCGAAATCCGCGTGGAAAACCTCAGCCAGCACAGTGAAACCATTCTTCCGGCAAAGCCGCGTGTATTTCTTAGCGGCCTGAAAGAACATGACCTTCTGCGATTGACACCGGTCAATCTGCCTTCTGGCTATGTCTCTGCAGGCAGCACAGAAATCAAGGCAGAAAAACTGGAAAGCTTCGATGTCATGCTGGATGTGATCCCGTATGTTCTGACAGACTTTCAGCTGCCGCAGTCGGCAGGGTATGAACTGTTTGCAGACAAAGAATGTACGCTGTCCGCCTTCGATGTGCTGCGCCATCCGCTGATGGGATGGGAAAATTTGATGCTGAAAGACGGGACATATTACCTGAAACAGACAGACTGCGGACTGGATCAGTATCCGGATCAGGAAATCCATCCAATTGTGATCGATTCCCAGAAGACAAGTGCACGCACAATTGCCATAGCCGCACAGCCAGTCATCGTCAGCCTTGCCGTCAAAGATTCTGACAGTGATGTACACGAGGCACAAGTACAGTTGCTGGATGAAAACGGCGATATCGTATTTGAAGGTGCTCCCGGACAGATACAGCTGCAGCGCGGCAGGGTGTACTCCCTGCAGTTAAAAACATTGCCGGCAGGCTATACAGGCGGCCGTGCCATCCGTTTCCGCATGCCTTTACAGAAACCGGAAACAGATATAGAGCCAGTGCTGAAACTGCAGTCTTTTGCGTCTGTTTCGCTCAAAATGGAAGCAGCGCCTGGCGGTGCTGCAGTGGCTTTGTGCACCAGAAAGAATTTGTCCAGTATGGCCAAAGATATCCATGGCCAGTATGCAAGAGGGCGCACAGATGACAATGGCATGATTCACTTTGAAATGCCTCAGGGTACGTATTATGTCATGATGGAACAGCCAGGCAGATATCATTACCGTACAAAGAAAACTGTGTCTGTTGAGGCACAGGCAAAACAGACTGTGCAGGTCTTTCTGCAGCTGCAGCAGGCATCCCTGCAGGTAGAACGGGTGGATGAACAGGGAAGACATGTTTCCGGCGCTGAGATGGCTTTGCTTGATCTTGCCGGTAATCAGCTTGTCAGCTGGACAAGCAGCGAGCAGGCAGAACGCATTGGCATGGGCATCGTTTCACCAGGAGAAAGCTATCAGATTGCAGAGCTTTCTGCCCCGGATGGCTATCAGCCATATACAAAGCCGGTTCTCTATACCGTTCCCATTGATGAACCAGAGCAGGAAGAAACCATTACGATCCAAACAAAGCTGCAGACAGGAAAACAGGAAAAACAGAAGCAGGCTGAACCGGTGAAAGACATGGAACAGATTGTAAAGGAACAGAAGCAGAATAAAGGAATCATGGCAGCTGCGGCACTGGCAGGCGTCACAGGTATCCTGTTTGTATGTAAAAAGTTTCATTAAAAATGCGTTGACATACATTTTCACTGAAACTACAATGAAAGCACAAAAGCAGGGAAGAGAAAAAGTAACACAGACTGAAGCTGCAAGAGAGTTTCCGCTTTGGTGAAAGGAAATACGGAGGTCTTTGTGAAAACACATCTTGGAGCTGTTCTTCTGAAAAAAGTAAGAAGGTCCGTGAGTGCACGTTACAGCACAGGAGTATGATAGTACTTCATGAGGCTGTTGATCGTGAGATGACAGTGAAATTGGGTGGAACAACGTTGCGGACGTCCCTTGCGTGGGATGTCCTTTTTGTTTACAGGAGAGATGAGAAAGATGAAGATGATTGAAGCACCGTCCGGTCTGCGGGATCTGACATCAGCACAGGCTCAGAAACGCCAGCGGCTGCAGCAGAAAGTAGAAGCTGTGTTTGCCAATGCCGGCTATCAGCAGATTGTCACGCCGGATATTGAGTTTTATCAGACGTATGCAAGGGCATATGCCAGTCTGAAAGACACGGAAATCTATAAGTTCTTTGACCAGGACGGTCAGATCCTGACCCTGCGGACAGATATGACCGTGCCGATTGCACGTGTTGCGGCCAGCAAGTACCGTGATGAAAAACCGCCGTTTCGTTTCTTTTATGGGGAGAATGTATACAAGGTACGCCAGTCCTTTGCAGGCAAGCGCAATGAAGTGCGTGACTGCGGTGTGGAACTGATCGGAGAGGACAGCCAGAGTGATCCGGAAATTCTCAGCCTCGCCGCTGAAGTGCTCAAACAGCTTGGATTGAAAAACTATATTCTTGAAATCGGCAATTCTGATTTCTTCCGCCTTGCGGCAAGACTCTGCAGGATCTGTAAAGAAGATACTGCTGCGATGGCAGACCTGGTCGACCGCAAGGCGATGCCTGATCTGGAAACGTTTGTAAGCTCGCTGTCACTGTCAGAGCCGGAAACCTCTTTCTTCACGCAGCTGCCGCTGCTTTCCGGAACAGAAGAATGTCTGGAAAAAGCCCGGACACTTTGCTTTGACAGCCGTCTGGAAGCAGAAGTGGAGCGTATGAAGGAACTTGGCGAAATGATGAAACGCCTGGATCCGGAAAGCCATGTCGCATATGACCTTGGCAAAGTCCCGCATCTTGACTATTACACCGGTATCATCTTTGAAGCCTATGCCGATGGCGCTGCCACCGCGATTCTCTCTGGCGGCCGTTATGACGACCTGCTTAAGAAGTTCGGCCGTGACCTGCCGGCATGCGGCTTTGGCATCAAACTGGACTACCTGCTGGACCTTTTCGACGATGAGAATACAGAGGTACGGCGTCTGCGCTATCCAAAAGGACAGATTGAGGCTGCTCTGCAGAAAGCAAAACAGCTGCGCCAAGACGGCCCGGTTGTTCTGGAAGCCGCGGATGTAGAAAAGATGGAGGTGGTATTGTGAGTCTCTCGATTGCACTGACCAAGGGAAGACTGGAACAGCAGACAACCGCGATGCTGGCCAAAGCCGGATATGGTGTTGAAAAACTGCAAAACAAAGGACGCGCTCTTGTCTTTCCAGATACCCGCAAAGATATCCGCTATTTCCTGGTGAAAGCCAATGACTGCATCACCTATGTTGAACATGGGGTGGCAGATATTGGCATCGTAGGCAAGGATACCCTGATGGAAGGCGGCAGTGATTACTATGAAATGCTGGATCTTGGCATTGGCAGATGCCGCTTCATCTGTGCATCACTGCCGGATCACAATCCCCTGACCAAAAGCGGCCACATCAAGATCGGCTCCAAATATCCTGAAGTAACCAGGCAGTATTTTCTGAACAAAGGCAAAGATGTAGAAATTATCAAGATTGATGGCTCAGTGGAACTGGCTCCGATCCTGGGACTGTGCGATGGCATTGTCGATATCATGGAAACCGGTACAACACTCAGGGAAAACGGGCTGGTAGTCTATGATACCGTCTGTCCCATCAGCGCAAGGGCAATCGTAAACAAAGCCGCATTCAAACTGAAGCGGCCGGAAGTCATGGCATTTCTGAAAGATCTGGAAACAGTGAAGGAGGCAGAAAATGTTAAGTGAAATCAAAGCAGACAATCCAAAGCAGCTGCGTGCGTATCTGGACAGCCGCACAAGTGATATCTCCAGTGACATTCTTCTGAAAGTCAATGAAATCATCAAACGTGTCAAACAGGAAGGCGACACTGCCCTGAAGGACTATACCCGTCAGTTTGATGGTGTCGAGATTGAGAATTTCCGTGTCTCTGAAAAAGAAATCGATGATGCATGTGCTCTGACAGACAAGAAATTCCGGGAAGCTTTGACAAGAGCCAAAGACAATATCACTGCTTTCCACATGGCGCAGAAGACAAACTCCTATCTGATGGAACGGGAACCTGGCGTCTATCTGGGTCAGCGGGTATTGCCGCTGGCATCGGTTGGCATCTATGTCCCAGGCGGCCGTGCCCAGTATCCTTCCTCCGTACTCATGAACGTCATCCCCGCCAAAGTGGCAGGCGTCAAGCGTATTGTCATGGTAACTCCGCCAGGCAAAGACGGCCGTCTGAATCCCAATATTGCCTTTGCGGCAAGACTGGCCGGCGTCTCTGAAATCTATAAAGTCGGCGGTGCTCAGGCCATTGCCGCACTTGCCTGGGGAACAGAAAGCATTGCCCCGGTAGATAAGATCACAGGTCCTGGCAATATCTTTGTCGCCGCAGCCAAGAAACTTGTCTTTGGCAGAGTTGATATCGATATGATTGCCGGCCCCAGTGAAATCCTTGTTATTGCGGATGATGGCGCTGATCCTGCCTGCTGTGCAGCAGATCTTCTTTCCCAGGCGGAACACGATCCGATGGCATCAGCCATTCTGCTGACGACATCCCGCTCTTTCCTGGATCATGTCAACAAAGAACTTGAAAGGCAGCTGGAAACACTGCCAAAGAAAGAAATAGCCAGTGCTTCGATCCGTGATTATGGCAGATCGATTGTTGCGGAATCACTGGAACAGTGCATTGCCTATGCAAATGCCATTGCTCCGGAACATCTGGAACTGATGATCAAGGACCCGATGCCGTATCTCTCTCAGGTCAAAAATGCAGGCTCCGTATTCCTTGGCTATGATACTTGTGAGCCAATCGGTGACTACTATGGCGGAACCAACCATGTGCTGCCAACCGGCGGCACAGCACGCTTTGCCAGTGCCCTTGGCGTTGATGCCTTTGTCCACCGCTCCTGTTTCCTGCACTATTCAAGAAAGGCTCTGCAGCAGGATGGAGACGATATTATGATTCTGGCAAAAGAGGAACAGCTGGAAGCCCATGCCAGGGCAGTGGAGGTGCGCAATGGGAAAAACTAATGCCTATACAGCCGCAAAGCGGGATGGCAGAATCCTGCTCAATGCGAATGAAAGCAGCCTGAATCTTTCTGCACAACTGCTGCAGAAAGCAGCTGACATTGTCACAAAGATTTCCTACAACCGCTATCCGGATCCTGCTGAAACAGAATTGCTTTCTGCCTTTGGCAAAAAAATGGGTATTTTAGAAGACTGCCTGCTGGCTGGCAATGGCAGCGACCAGATGCTTGGCTATCTGATTACGACATATCTTGGCAAAGGAAAGACTTTACTGACATTGAATCCGGATTTCTCCATGTATCAGTACTATGCCAGCTCCATTGATGCAAAGACGGTTGGATACAATCAGGACGAAGGCGGCGGCGTCAAGATCGATGATCTGATCGCTTTTGGAAAAAAAGAAAATGCTGACATGATCCTTTTCTCCAATCCCAATAATCCAACCGGATCCCTGATTCCCCGTACGGATATCGAAAAACTTGTGCAGAACTTCAAAGATATTCCGGTCGTCATCGATGAGGCGTATATGGACTTTGCGGATGATGAATCGGTACTGCCATTGATTGATCAGCATGACAATCTGTTTGTAACAAGAACGCTGTCCAAGGCATATGGACTGGCCGCAATGCGGGTAGGTTTTCTGGTTGGAAATGCCGACAGGATGTCAGCTTTGAAGGCAGACTTTGTACCATATGCAATGAACTCTTTGTCAATGGCGATTGCGGCTGCTCTGATTCCTGAAATTGATGTGGCAGGTTTTGTAAAAGACATCAGGATACAGCGGCAATGGCTTTATCAAAGACTTTCCGGTTGTAAACGGCTGAAAGTCTGGCCATCCCAGGCAAACTTCATCTATGGAAAAGCAGAGGATCTGGATGGACTGCTTGCCTGCCTGCAGGCAGAAGGCATTGTGATCCGCACATACAATGGGACTTCGTATTTCCGTATTTCCATCGGCACCCAGGAAGAAAATCAGCTTGTCTGGAAAGCCATTGCGTCATATGAAGGAGAAAAATCATGAGAAAAGCAGAATATCACCGTGTGACCAAAGAAACAGACGTCTATGCCAGCATTAACCTGGATGGCACAGGAAAAACAGATATTGATACCGGCATCGGTTTTCTCAATCATATGCTTACACTGTTTGCCTTCCATGGCGGCTTTGATCTGGTCGTGAAAGCAAAAGGGGATCTTGACGTGGATGATCATCACACCATTGAAGATATCGGAATTGTGCTTGGCATCATTGTCAAAGAAGCACTTGGCAGCAAGGCGGGCATTGCCAGATACGGATCCTTTTCCTGCGTCATGGATGAAGCACTGGCAAGAGTGGACCTGGACTGTTCCGGACGGCCGTTTATTGTTTTTCATGGCAATTTCGACCGTGAAACAGTCGGTGCCATGTCAACAGAAATGGTACCGGAATTCCTGCGTGCCTTTGCCTTCAATTCCCTGATCACTCTCCATGTCAATATCCTGTATGGTGAAAATGACCACCATAAGATTGAGGCAGTCTTCAAGGCACTTGGACATGCTCTTAAGGCTGCTGTGACAACAACCGGCGGCGGTGTCTTCAGCACGAAAGGAAGTTTAGCATGATCGGCATCATCGATTATGGAGCAGGCAACCTGTTTTCTTTGAAACATGCCCTGGCTGATCTTGATGCCAAAACTGTTGTATCCGGCGACCCAGCTGTCCTTTCTGCCTGTGACAAACTCATTCTGCCAGGAGTTGGTGCCTTCGGCGACGGTATGGCCATGCTGAAAGAAAACGGTCTGGATCAGATGATTCTTGCACAGACCGCCAAAGGAAAGCCGCTGCTTGGAATCTGCCTGGGTATGCAGATGCTGTATGAAAGCAGTGAAGAAGACGGCTTTCACAAAGGACTCGGCCTGCTGAAAGGAAACATTATCCGCCTGCAGGGCGATGATATCCGTATCCCGGAAGTCGGCTGGAACCTGCTGGAACGAGTGAATCCACACCCCATCTTCTCTCTGTTGTCCGGGCATCCGTATATGTACTATGTGCATAGTTACTTCGCTTCCGGTACGGATCCTGCCCAGGTATTCGGCATCTCAGCGGATGGGAAAAACAACGTGCCAGGCCTGGTTGGCAGAGATCATATTCTTGGCTGTCAGTTCCATCCTGAAAAAAGCAGTGATGACGGCAGAGCAGTACTGCGTTATTTTGCGGAGGCAGACATATGATCATCCTTCCGGCTATTGACATCATCGACGGGGTACCGGTCCGTCTTGTCCAGGGTGACTACAGCAGAAAGACAAAAGTTGCCAGTTCCATCAAAGATACGGCGGTTACATTTGCGCATCAGGGCGCTTCCTGGCTGCATATGGTGGATCTTGATGGGGCAAAGGCCCAGCATCCGGTAAACTCAGGTGCCATTCTCGACGCCGCCATCGCAGCCGGCATTCATACAGAAGTCGGCGGCGGAATCCGTACCATGTCTGATATCCGCCTGTATCTGGAAGGCGGTATTTCCAGAGTCATCCTTGGCACCGCTGCCCTGGAGAATGAAGAGCTGCTGAAAGAAGCACTTGCCCGTTATGGCAGCCGCATTGCTGTTGGCATCGATGCAAGAAATGGCATCGTGGCACTCAATGGCTGGCTGCAGTCATCAGATCAAACCTATCAGTCTGTGGCTGAAAAGATGGCGGAACTTGGCGTACAGACAATCATCGCCACCGATATCAGCCGGGATGGCACTATGCGCGGCATCAACACGGCAATGTACAGCGAACTGTGTCAATTGAAACATGTGAATGTGATTGCCAGCGGCGGCGTTGGCAGTATGGATGACCTGCAGGCACTGACACATACGGGAGTGGCAGGCGTGATCTGCGGCAAGGCATTGTATGAAGGCAGAATCAACCTGTTTGAGGCAATTGCCAGATATGAGAAAAAGGAGGGGACATGCTGACAAAAAGAATCATTCCATGCCTGGATGTCAAAGATGGAAAAACAGTCAAAGGCATTCACTTCCAGGGATTGAAAGAAGTTGGTGATCCGGTTGAAATGGCAGATGTCTATAACAGACAGGGTGCTGATGAACTGGTTTTTCTCGATATTGCGGCAACCCAGGAAGGCAGAAAAACAATGGCAGACATGGTGGAAAAAGTAGCTTCCCGCATTGCCATTCCCTTTACGGTTGGCGGCGGTATTGGTTCTTTGGAAGATGTACACCGCATGCTGTGGTCTGGTGCAGATAAAGTGTCCCTCAACAGTGCTGCAGTCCGTAATCCCAATCTGCTGCAGGAAGGTGCACGCCGCTATGGCAGTCAGTGCATGGTTCTGGCTCTGGATGCCCGCCGCAGAAAAGATGACACTGGCTGGAATGTTGTGATTGAAGGCGGCACGCTGGATACCGGGATCGATGCCATTCAGTGGGCAAAGGATGCCGTTGCCATGGGGGCAGGTGAAATTCTGTTAACATCCATGGATGCCGATGGCACAAAGAAAGGCTATGATCTGCCATTGTGCCAGGCAGTGCGGAAAACAGTCAGAGTACCGATCATTGCCAGCGGCGGCTGTGGCTGTCTGGAAGACTTTGGCGGCCTGTTCAAGGCGGATGCAGCCGATGCCGCATTGGCCGCTTCGCTTTTCCACTATGGCACATTGACGGTAAAACAGGTCAAGCAGTATCTGCAGAAAGAAGGGATTCCGGTACGCCTATGATGAAAATTGACTTTGAAAAAGGCAATGGCCTTGTGCCCTGCATTGTGCAGGATGCCACAAGTAAAAAGGTGCTGATGCTTGCCTACATGAATCAGGAAAGCCTGAAGAAAACAATGGAAACCGGGCTTGCTGTATTCTACAGCCGCAGCCGGAAGGAACTGTGGACAAAAGGAGAAACAAGCGGCAATTTCCAGCATGTGAAAAAGATTCTGGTAGACTGTGATGAGGATACCATCTTATTACTCGTAGACCCGGATGGACCGGCATGTCATACCGGCCATACAAGCTGTTTTTACCGCAATATGGAAGGAGAAGAAGTGGATGAGTGAGCTTGAAAAGATGTATGGAGTCATTCTGGACCGCAAAGAGAATCCGGAAGAGGGCAGCTATACCAATTATCTGTTTGACAAAGGACTGGAGAAAATTCTGAAAAAAGTAGGAGAAGAAAGCACCGAAACAGTGATCGCAGCTTTGTCACAGAGCAATGAGGATCTGATCAACGAACTGAATGATCTTGCCTACCATCTGCTGGTGCTGATGGCTGCCAAAGGTATTACGCCAGCAGATTTTGACCGTGTAGCAAAAGAGCGTGAGGCAAAGCAGCATAATCTGAAACCAGAACGCCGCAAAATCGAAAAGTATTAGCACAATGAGCCTCCTTCCCGTACAATAGGGAAGAAGGTTTTTTGTATGGAAGATTTTCTGACTGTATTCCAAATGATTGGTACGGCTGCCTTTGCCATCAGCGGTGCCATTACAGCTGTCCATGCCGGCCTTGATCTGTTCGGCATCATTGCCCTTGGCGTGATGACTGCAACTGCCGGCGGTGTCATCCGTGACATCATCCTTGGCATCTTTCCGCCGATTGCATTCGTCAACTCCATGTATGTCCTCACGGCGGCATTGATTTCTGTTGTTGTTTTTCTGATTGCCAGAGATGAAATCCGCTCCGGCACCTCCATGAACAACCATTCTTTCCGGGTAATCCTGCTGCTAGGAGATTCGATCGGCCTTGGTGTGTTCACAACCGCAGGCATGTATACTGCCATCACCAGATTTTCCGCAGACAATGGATTCCTGGTCATTTTCTCCGGTGTTGTCACTGGTGTAGGCGGCGGCTTTCTCAGAGATGTATCCATCCATATCCTGCCGGAGATTTTCTCCAAGCATGTTTATGCCGTGGCTTCTATTGCCGGGGCACTGATTTCTTTGTATCTGTTCCGCCACAGTGATCCCTATACAGCGATCTATATTGGCACCGGCATCATCGTGCTCATCCGCCTGCTGGCAGCCCGCTACCGCTGGTCACTTCCAAGAGTGCAGTCATAAACAGCACAATAAAAGACAGCCGCAGCTGTCTCTTTTTTTGTATCAGTCACCAAAGCTGATGCCGATCGACTTGGCTTCCTTGATGATCTCTGCATTAGGATCTACATATTTCAGCTTGCCAGCGACCTCTGCCAGCGGAACGGTTGTCATCTCACGATTCTTATAGGCAACCATGACGCCATACTTCTTCTTCAGAATCAGTCTTGCAGCCTCTGCACCAAGCCTTGATGCAAAGACACGGTCATACGCAACCGGCGTGCCGCCGCGCTGAATGTGGCCGAGAATCGTCACACGCACTTCACGGCCGGTCTTCTTGGTAATCTGATCTGCCAGTTCATACGAAACAGAAGGGAATGTATACTTTTCCAGCTTCTTGCGGTAATCTTTCTTGCTCAGCTGTGCATCCTGCTTGGAAATAGCACCTTCTGCAACAGCCATGATCGTAAACCGCTTGCCCTGACGGTCACGCGTTTCAATCACATCAATAATCTTATCCAGATCATACGGGATCTCCGGCAGCAGAATGATATCAGCACCACCGGCAATGCCCGCATTCAACGGCAGCCATCCAACTTTGTGGCCCATCACTTCAACAATGAACACACGGCCATGTGAGGATGCAGTTGTATGAATCTCATCAATGCAGCGTGTCGCAATATCCACAGCGGACTGGAAACCAAATGTCATATCTGTGCCCCACAGATCATTATCGATTGTCTTCGGCAGGGTGATCACATTCAGTCCTTCTTCAGAAAGAAGGTTGGCAGTCTTGGCAGAGCCATTGCCGCCCAGCATAACCAGGCAGTCAAGCTGCAGCTTATAATACGTCTGCTTCATGCACTCCACTTTGTCACGGCCATCCGGCAGGGGATTGTGAATCTCCTTGAATGGTGTTCTGGAAGTGCCAAGAATCGTACCGCCGACAGTCAGAATATTCGAGAAATCATCTTCTGTCAGAAGGCGGAAACGGGAATTGATCATTCCCTTGTAGCCATCCTCAAAGCCATAAAACTCTACCGGTTCCTTGGCATTGTTCATCACACCCTTGAACACGCCGCGCATCGCAGCATTCAATGCCTGACAGTCACCGCCGCTGGTAAGCATTCCAATTCGTAACATGATTACCTCCCGGTCCCCAATGGACCATTTTTTCCTCTGCTCTTATTGTAGTGTTGTACAGTCAGCATCACAAGCTCTGATCTGCAGCAGCTTCCAGCGCTACCTGCATCATCCTTGTAAAACTTTCTTCTCTCTCCTGCGCGGTTGTTTCCTGATGTGTCACAAACGAATCTGACACTGTCAGAATTGTCGCCGCATTCTTATGCAGAACTGCCGCATTGGCAAACAGGGCAAAGCTCTCCATTTCCACAACCTTGCAGTGATGATTTAAAATCACATCCTGCAGATAGCCATCGTTGGCACGGTAGAACACATCCGAAGAATGGGTCGTGCCTTCATGCAGTTCAATGCCAAGCTTTGCGGCTGCCTTTTCCAGCTTTGCATTCAATGCAGCAGAAGGATACAGCGTATGGGCTGTATTGCCGCCCTGCACAAGTGCATAGGTGCTTTCCGAATAAGCCGCATCTGCCAGGAAGACATCAAACAGGTTCAGATCAGCAGTATAAGCACCGGCAGAACCAACCCGGATGATGTTGTCGACATCATAAAACTTGAACAATTCCCAGGAATAGATGCCAATCGAAGGCATGCCCATTCCACTGGCCATGACGGTAACCGGAACGCCATGATAGTTGCCGGTATACCCCTGTACACCGCGCACATTGTTAACCAGCACAGGATTGTCGAGAAAGTGCTCAGCAATGAATTTAGAACGAAGCGGATCACCCGGCATCAGAACGGTTTTAGCGATCTGTCCAGGCGCTGCACTGTTATGAGGTGTTGACATTTCACAAAACTCCTTTTTCTCAATTATAGCAGAAATCATGCATGCAAAAGACAAACCGTTGCCACACATCCTTAGGCACATAGTATCATGATAGGGAAAGGAAGTGTGCACCATGGAAGAAATGAATATACGGGAACAGGCAGCCAGAGCAGTGGAAGAGATTCTTGCCCAGGCCCATCTGAAACCAGGGGATATCTTTGTGGTCGGCTGCTCAACAAGTGAGGTGCTTGGTGAAAAGATCGGCACCCACAGTTCGATGGATACAGCCGCGCAGCTGTATGAAGGCATTGCCAGCGTCCTGAAGAAACATGATCTCTACCTGGCTGCCCAGTGCTGCGAACATCTCAACCGGGCACTTGTTGTAGAAGCAGAATGCATGGAAAAATATGATCTTGAACAGGTCAATGCGATCCCTCAGCCAAACCATGCCGGCGGTGCTTTTGGCACCCAGGCATATGCGCATATGCATCATCCGGTACTTGTTGAAAGCCTCAATGCCAGAGCATCTGCCGGCATTGATATCGGCGGCACCCTGATCGGCATGCATATTCATCCGGTCGTGGTACCAGTCAGAATTTCATTTGACCATATCGGCGCCGCGCATATCATCTGTGCCCGCAGAAGACCAAAGTATGTTGGCGGCCAGCGCGCCATCTATGACGAAAATCTGATGTAAAAAAAGGTGCTGCTACAGCAATTATGCTGTGACAGCATCTTTTCAGAAATCTGTTTACTTTACGCCCTTGGCACCCTTGACACCCTGAGCAGAATAGGTTGCCAGCAGGTTTGTCTCATATGAGAAGGTCATACGGGATCTTCTTCTTTCTCTGTCCAGTGCCTGCTGCACAAGTCTGTCCATCAGCTGCGGGAAAGATACACCGCCTGCTTCCCAGAGATAGAAGGCAAGGGAACCTGGAATGGTATTGATCTCATTGACATAGATATGCTTTGTTTCCGCATCCATCATGAAGTCGATGCGGCATACACCAGAAGCACCCAGCACTTCAAATGTCTGTCTGGCATACTTCTGAATCATCTCGGTTTCTTCTTTGCTTAACGGCGCCGGCACTCTGCGGGCAGTGCTTGCCATACCCTTGGAAGCACCGGACTTGACGCCGCCCTTGGCAGAACCCTTGGCGTTGCCCATATACTTGTCCTTGAAATCAAGCATATTGTCTTCAGCAGACTGCTTGGTAACCTCTTCCAGCACAGAAGCTTCACAATGGTGGCCATCACCCAATACAGAGCAGTTGATCTCACGCATCGGTTTGACAACCTTTTCCGTAATGACTTTCTCATCATACTGGCGGGCATCTTCAAAGCAGGACAGATACTCTTCATCATTATGGGCAATGGCAATACCTACCGAAGAGCCTGTTCTTGCCGGCTTCAGAATCACCGGATAAATCAGCTGATGTACCTTTTTCAGGATTTTATCCTGATGCGTATCCATCTCAGAGCCATAGACCCAGAACCAGTCAGTCATCGGCAGACCGGCATCGTGGAGAATATGCTTCATGAGAACCTTATCCTGACCGACTGCGGCCCCATACAGATCGCAGCCTGCATACGGCACTTTCAGCATTTCAAAGAAACCCTGAATGGTGCCATCTTCACCATTGGTGCCATGCATCACCGGGATGGCGACATCAATCGTGCCAAGATTCTTCGGCCCGAACATCGAATGCTTGACCGGCAGAATCTGTACCTGATTGTCTACATTGGCAAGCATGACCTGTGTGCACTTGGACACAAGGGCATTCAGGTCACGGAAATTGCTGATGTCATTCAGCAGATCAGACACATACAGCTTTCTGTTTTTGGCAACATAAACAGGAATTACATTGTATTTTTCCGGGTCCAGGGCAGCCATGGCCTGATGGCCGGAAATCACGGAGACTTCATGCTCGACGGACTCGCCGCCGAAGAAGACACCAACATTCAGTTTCATAGTCAAAACCTCCGGAAGATATTATATCCTGAATTGCACATTTTGCAGGATGGAATCAGAAATGAGGGCACAGGATGCTAAAATGTCAGTGAGAGAATACAAGAAAAGCCCGTCTTTAGAGCATAGCACCATGAATCTTTAGGAGTCCTTATTAGTCAAATCATTCATTCAGCCCTATTTCATGGGCTTTTTTTGATGCGTGAAAATTTGACAAATTAATTTTTTAACTATTCTATATATGGTGTTATGGTGCTATAATATAAGAGGGTGCTCTATGGCCTATTTTCTTAAGAAATCTAACCTGAAAAAAGGTGTCTATCTGCAGATCTACGAGTCTTTCTACAACCCGAAAAGGAGACAGACCTGCCATCGTTCTTACAAGGCTTTGGGCT
>Ga0256406_1000901_pt1 | contig 50709 bp, 40 predicted proteins | sample RumenRJG_03DNA_FD_185986 | JGI IMG/M metagenome (GOLD analysis project Ga0256406, IMG submission 185986) | Bovine rumen microbial communities from Lethbridge, Alberta, Canada - RJG_03 | ecosystem: Host-associated > Mammals > Digestive system > Stomach > Rumen | place: Canada: Alberta | collected...
TCTTCCAGCGGCGAAGATCCCGTTTTTATATAATAAATGCTGTTTTCAGCGCTCCTGCAGTACGGCGAACTGCCAGCCGAGCAGCGTAACCGTATTGCCGAAGATATGGAGCGGCTTCCCGTTCGTCATGATGATTTCATAGGCTTTGTTCTCATCGGGAAGCTCCACATTCTGGCATTCCGCCTGGAAATTAGCCATGACGAGCAGCGTGCAGACGCCGTTCCAGCGGAAATAGGAGATCAGATTTTTCTGGTTCTCCTCATAGGCAAGAAATTCTCCGTTGGAGAGCACATCCCAGTATTCTTCGTTCGAGCGGAGACGGATCAGCTGACGGTAGAAGTTCAGAACCGAATCCGGGTTCTCTTCCTCATCCGCCACATTGAAGGCGGGCGCGGAACGGAGCGGTGTCCACGGCGTTCCGTCGGTAAAGCCTCCGTTTTCGGAGCCGTCCCACCGCATCGGCACACGGGCATTGTCTCTGGAAAAAGGCGCGACAGCAGCCAGAGCCTCCTCGTCGGACAGGCCGGCTTCTTGTGCCGTCCGGTACTGATCCAGTGTCCATACATCACTCACCTTTTCAATGGAGGGTATGTCCACATTTTCTGTGCCCAGTTCCTGTCCCTGATAGATGAACGGCACACCGCGCAGAAGCATATAGGTGCCGGCGAGCGCCTTCTTCGCGTCGTCGCTGTGGCATCCCCAGGCGTCCTGCGGCAGATAGCGGCTGACGCCGCGCGGTTCGTCGTGGTTTTCAATGATGTTGGAAAGTCTTCCGATCTCGCGCACCGATCGCTGTGCACCGAAGATGCAGCTCTTATATTCTTCCGCACTCAGATATGCTTTGGATCTGTACCATCCGAGTTCCGATTTTCCGAAGACCTCGCCGGAAAAATCAAACATGGAACTGAAGCATCCGTTATCTGTGCCGATGAAAGCGGCCAGCTCTTCCGGTCTTGCGTCAAAAATCTCGCCGACCGTAAAGGTATCATGCTGATCGAAGACCTGCTCCTTCATTTCACGGAAAAACTGATCAATGCCGGTCTGTTCCTTCAGCATGGCCGAGACGGAGGCAAGCCCGTCGTCTCTGTCTGCCGGATAATCATGGAACGGAAGAACCTTTTTGATGTTGATGATCGCGTCCATGCGGAATCCGGAGACCCCTTTGTCCAGCCACCAGTTCATCATCTTATAGATTTCCGCACGGAGGTCGGGATTTTCCCAGTTCAGATCCGGCTGCGTCTTATCAAAAAAGTGCAGATAAACCTTGTCCGGATGGCCCGGAAGCGGTTCCCAGACCGGCCCGCCGAACTCGGAGCGGAGATTGCACGGCAGGTGTTCACCGTCCCAGTCTTCGATATAGAAGAACCTGCCGTAAGGACCGTCAGGATCCTCGCAGGCTTTTCTGAACCACTCATGCTGATCGGAGCAGTGATTGACCACGATATCCGTGATCACATGAATATCACGTTTTGAAGCCTCGGCCAGAAGCTCCTCGAAATCCGCCATGGTTCCGAAGCGGGGATCGATGCTGTAATAGTCCGAGATATCATATCCTTCATCAACCAGGGGAGAAGGATAAAACGGAGATATCCAGAGAATGCCGATCCCGAGGTCGTGCAGATAATCGAGTTTTGAAGTAATGCCCTTCAGATCGCCGATGCCGTCTCCGCTGGCATCCATAAAACTTTTTGGCCAGATCTGATAGGCTGTTTCGCTTTTCCACCAGTCGCCTGACATAAGAAACCTCCATATAGCCGTGGATTGGTATGATCCCGCATCGGCTCCTGCACCGGCGTCATCCTGCGGGACGCGCATATTATATCACCGGGCGCCTGCGGCATCAACTCCGGGCTGTTTTCACGAAAACTTTGCACATTGCGGAGAATCATAGTAGTATAAATATGCCATGAATATGATGAATCTGGAAAATGTAAGCAAATCTTTTCAGAACAGAATACTTCTCGACCATGTGACGGTCGGGATCAGTGACACGGACAAGATCGGTGTCATCGGGGTGAACGGAACGGGCAAGTCGACGCTGCTGAGGATTGCGGCGGGAGAACTTTCCCCGGATGAGGGACAGGTCGTGAGGAACGGCAGGCTCCGGATTTCGTATCTGCCGCAGACGCCGGTATTTGATAATACAAAGACCATCCTGGAGAATGTTGCGTCAGCAATCACCGGCAAGACCGGTCACTGGGACACAGAGGGCGAGGCGAAGGCCCGCCTGAGGGATTTCGGCATTGATGATCCCGACGGTTCCCCGGCTCTTCTTTCCGGCGGTCAGAGAAAACGGGCTGCTCTGGTGGCGGCAATTCTCACGCCCTGTGATCTTCTGATCCTGGATGAGCCGACAAACCACCTGGACCATGCCATGATCGAGTGGCTGCAGGATTTCCTTGCGGCATTCAGAGGGGCTGTCCTGCTGGTAACGCACGACCGCTATTTCCTCGATCAGGTAACGAATCAGATTCTGGAAATTGACAGAGGCAGTGCTTACCGCTATGAGGGCGGCTACTCAAGGTATCTGGAAGAAAAACAGAAAAGAATGGATTTTGCCGTCGCCGCGGAGCGTAAGGCGGCAGCACTCTACAGAAAGGATCTCGCCTGGATGATGCGCGGGGCCCGTGCGCGCTCCACGAAGCAGAAGGCGCATATCAGACGGTTTGAGGAGCTGAGGGACCGCGATCAGATCGTGGAGGAACGGCAGGTACAGCTGAATTCCCTGCCCTCGAGACTCGGCGGCAAAACGATCATTCTCAGCGGCATCGGCAAATCTTATGACGGCCGTGTGCTGTTCCGGGATTTTACCTATACCTTCGGCAAAACGGACAGAATCGGCATCATCGGTCCGAACGGATGCGGCAAGACGACGCTGCTGAAGACCATCGTCGGACAGATTCCGCCGGATGAGGGCTCCGTGGAGATCGGCCAGACCGTCCGGATCGGGTATTTTTCACAGGAAAATGAAAATCTGGATCCGTCGGAACGTGTCATTGACAGTGTACGGGATATCGCGGAGGTCATAAAGACATCGGAGGGACCGGTCACGGCATCCGCCATGTGCGAGCGGTTCCTTTTTGACGGGGAGGTGCAGTACTCCCTCATTGAAAAGCTTTCCGGCGGGGAGAAGAGGCGGCTCAGCCTTCTCCGCGTGCTGATGGGCAACCCGAATGTGCTGATTCTCGACGAGCCGACGAACGATCTGGATATCCAGACCCTCAGGATTCTGGAGGATTATCTGGACGGCTTTGCGGGAATCGTCATTACGGTATCCCACGACCGGTATTTTCTGGACCGCGTGGTGACGAGGATTTTTGCCTTCGAAAAGGACGGGGAGATCCGGAGAAGCGAAGGCGCATATGAAGAATATCTGGCACGTGTAAGAGCCGGAGAGGCAGAGAAAAATGAGACGCGCGTCAGAACGGGCGGTGCTGCCGGAACAGAGGACGGACTGACCGCGAAAGAGCGGTATGCACTGGAGAACAGGCAGAGCCGCAGGAACCGGCTTTCCTACAGAGATCAGAAAGAGTATGACACGATCGAGGAAGTGATTGACACGCTGGAGAGAAAAAGCCGGGAGATCACGAAGGAGATGGAAGAAAACGCGGACGACTATATAAAGCTGGGAGAACTTCAGAAGGAAAAAGCCGAGACGGACGCGAAGCTTGAGGAGCGGATGGAACGGTATCTGGAACTGCAGGATATGGTTGATTCGTTCTCTGATTCATAAATAATTCAGAAAAAAGGAGACGGGCTATGAGTTATGATGATAAGGTGATCCGGTGCTTTCTCACGGGCCAGATGCAGCTTTTTCCCGAGCCTGTGGCCTCTGATGAAGAGGAGGCAGCGTGCTTTCTTGAAGAGGTGGACGCAAAGGTGGCAGCATCGGCAGCCGAGGTGAGAAAGTATTTTAAGGACGAGGGTGTCGATCTGGAAGGAGAGGACCCGTTAAGTCAGTCCGAGGTTTTTGACATCGGGGACGGTCGGTATCTGATCGTGGAAGCCTGAGGAGGAAAAAAGTTGGCAAGTGAAGAATATCTGATCAGGAATACAACACAGGAACAGCGGAAAAAAATCGTGCAGGAATCTCTCGGCGTGACAGACGGGTTGTGCGACGGCTGCATGCAGGGCATTATCGACCGCTATGATGATTACATTTACGGCAGGAAGGAACTCGAAGAAATCAACGCTTCCTTCATGCAGGCATACGGCTACAATATTGATGACGGAACCGAAAAGAACAGAGGCAGCTGCGGGCTGGTGGAGTGACAGATGGAACAGTTTATGAACCGTTCGACCAATATAGTTCCGTTCGGCTACGAATGGCTGTACCTTGAAATCAATCTGTTCTGCGTGGCGCTGCTGGGCATGATGCTTTTTACTTCATGGAGGTACTACAGGCAGAAATATGCCGGAAGCCTCATCGGCGTGACGGTATCGGCATGTGTTTCTTTTCTGTGTGACGGTCTGTGGGTCCTGATGCTGGACGGCGTCATACCGTATCAGAGGGTGATTTTTCTGCTGCTGAAGGACGGGTATTTCCTGAGTATCACATCGATGTGTTACCTCTGGATGTATTACACCGTCATCAGCCTGTTCGGCAACAGGACGCAGGTGCGCAGGAAACTGAAGAGGGCATCTGTTCTGTGCTATGCCGAGATTTTTCTCCTGATCTTCAACTGGGTGATACCGGTGCTTTTCAGCGCGAATGCCGCGGGCAGATATTTCAGGGGACCGCTCTTTGTTTTCCAGTACATGTTCGGGTATGTCTATGCGGTCACCGCGGGCTTCATTGCCTTTCAGAGATCTTTTTCGGAAGAACAGTATGCGGACCGCAGGGAACTCAGGTTATTTGCGGCCTATCCGGTGGCGCCGGCCGCATCGGGGATCATTCAGTTTTTTGTACCGTTTCTTCCGACACTGTGCTGTGTGATTACCGTGCTGGTCATGGGTATTCATCTGAGAATGTACAGTGAGATGATCTCACTGGATCCGCTGACCCAGCTGAACAACCGCCGCCGCTTTTTCCTGAAAGTCAGACAGAAGGACAATGCAAGAGACAGATCGTTGACGTACTGGATTTTGATGATGGATATCGATTTCTTCAAGGAAATCAATGACAGGTACGGGCATCCCGAGGGCGACCGCGCCCTGAGACTGACGGCGGATGCCGTAACCCGGGCGGCCCAGAGCATGAAGCACAGGGCCGTCATTGCAAGATACGGCGGCGATGAATTCATCCTCTTCGTCGAAACGGAAAAGGACGAAGAGATCAGCAGACTGCGCACCGGAATAGAAAATGAGATAACGGAAGTTCAGAAAACTGAGAAACTTCTCTATCAGCTGAAGCTTTCCATCGGCAGCAGGAAGTGGGAGGAAGGCGAGCCCCTTTCGAGGACAATAGAGGCAGCGGACGATGCTTTATACGAGGTGAAAAGAAAGCATCATACAGACCGGCAGAGGTGAACCTGTACACAGCACAGACCGGACATTTCCTGAACTGCCGGAGCCTGCTTTTGGTGAAAACGGAGAAAAAAATACAGAAAATCCGGCACAGGTCACAATTTGAACACAATCTGCTGTTATTATCTTTTACAGATAGTTGATCTAACCACTCACTATCTCCCCCTCATTTGAAGAAGCACCGGCTCAGCTGCCGGTGCTTCTTCTGCTTTAAAAGAATCTTTCCTTGTGTTATCCTTATTTCTGGGTTTCTGACCAGAGATAAGAAAACGATGAGGTTAATATGATATGAAGAATTTAAGGGATCTGATGGCACAGACTGACTGTGAACTCGTGCAGGGAAATGCCGACATTGCCATCAGTGATATCGTTTATGATTCGAGGAAAGTGACGGATGGCTGTCTGTTTGTCTGCCTGAAGGGCGCGGTCTCCGACGGACACCGCTTTGCCGGAGATGCCGCTGCGAAGGGCGCAGCCGCGATTCTGGTACAGGATAAGGTCGAAGTACCGGAACATGTGGCGGTGGTGCGCACGGACAACACGCGCCGCGCGCTGTCACTCATGGCGCAGTACTGGTTTAATTTTCCGGCGAAGAAGCTGAAGACCATCGGAATCACAGGCACCAAGGGCAAGACGACCACGAGTTACATGATTCAGTCAATCCTTAACGCGGCCGGCCACCGCTGCGGTCTGATCGGCACGATTGAGGCCATTACCGGAAAGAGAACTGTTCCGGCAGAGAATACGACACCGGAATCCTGGCTGATTCAGGAATACATGTCGGAGATGGCAGAGTCCGGCTTTGACAGTGTCGTGATGGAGGTTTCCTCTCAGGCACTGAAGATGGACCGCGTCGCGGGCATGACCTTTGATTTCGGCATTTTCACGAACATTGCACCCGACCACATCGGTCCGAATGAGCACAGCAGTTTTGAGGAATACCTGGAATGCAAGAAGAAGCTGCTCCGTCAGTGCAGGATCGGCGTGGTGAACAGGGATGATGCCCGTTATGAAGATATTGTCAGCGGCAACACCTGTGAAATTCTGGAGACGTACGGATTCGCAGAGGAAGCAACGCTCCGTGCGGTCAATGTGACCATGCTCATGAAGCGCGGCATGCTCGGCATCTGTTATCAGACGGAGGGAATCGTGGAGATTCCGGTGGAGATTGACATCCCCGGCCGCTTCTCCGTCTACAATTCCCTGGCCGCGATCGCCGTCTGCCATCACTTCGGCGTGTCGCCGGAAAATATCATGGAGGCGCTGACACATGCCAGGGTAAAGGGACGGGTCGAGATGGTCAGAATCTCCGACAAATTTACCCTGATGATCGATTACGCGCACAACGCCATGGCGCTGGAGAGCCTGCTCTCCACCCTGAGGGAGTATCACCCTTCCAGAATCGTGTGTCTGTTCGGCTGCGGCGGCAACCGCGACCGCGAACGCCGTTTCATGATGGGAGAAGTGTCCGGACGGATGGCTGATTTTACGATCATTACGTCAGACAATCCCAGAAATGAGGAGCCGCAGGCCATCATTGATGACATTGAGACCGGCATAAAGAAAACGGACGGTCAGTACATCAAGATCATCGACCGGAAAGAGGCCATCGCCTGGGCGATTCACCATGCGGAGCCGGGCGACATCATCGTGCTTGCCGGCAAGGGACACGAGGATTATCAGATTATCAAGGGAAAGAAGTACCCGATGGATGAGCGCGTGCTTATCCGCGAGATTCTTGAAGAGGACAGAGCGGCCGGAAGGACGGTGTAATGCAGGCGGTATATGCGGATGTCATCGTTGACATAACGGAAGCCAGCGCCTCGAAATCCTACCAGTATCTGATTCCGGAGAAGTGGCGCGATGAGGCGGAACCGGGCCGGGCCGTGACCGTTCCCTTCGGCAGGGGCGGAAGAACGGTGGACGGATACATCATATCTACCGGAGATACACCGAAGCTTGATCCGTCAAAAATCCGTGAGATTGCCGATATGCCGGAGAACCGGATGACCATCGAGTCAAGGCTGATCAGGCTTGCTCTGTGGATGCACCGCACCTACGGCTCGAGCCTGAACAATGCACTGAAGACGGTCCTTCTTGTCAGAGACAGGGAGAAAGAACCCGTCCGCGAGAAGATCACGCTTGCGGTGAGCGCGGAAGAGGGCAGATGCCTGCTTTCGACATATGAAAGAAAGCATCAGAGTGCGAAGGTGCGTCTGCTCTCGGAACTGCTGAACGGCGGCACGACCGACCGGACCGATGCGGCGTCAAGACTGAAGGCACCCCGTTCCACGGTGGACAGTCTGCTCCGCGACGGCGTGATCCGCATCAGTGCCTGTACCATCCTTCGGGGTTCGGAACCGGAAGAGGATGCAGAGGATGAGGCGGAACCGGCACTCTCTGAAGAACAGCAGGATGTCATCCGTTCCATCCGGGAAGAATGGGACGGCGATGACCGGCCTTCGCTGCTGCTCGGCGTGACGGGCAGCGGAAAGACCATGGTTTACATGGAACTGATCGACGGGATCCTGAAGGAAGGACGCCAGGCCATTGTCCTGATCCCGGAGATCGCTCTTTCCTGGCAGAATGTGAACCGCTTCCGGAAAAGATTCGGAAAACAGGTCACCATCATGAATTCAAGGATGAGCCGCGGAGAGCGCGCTGACCAGTACGAAAGGATGAAGCGCGGAGAAGCCGGAATCGTGATCGGCCCCAGGTCCGCGCTTTTTGCGCCTTTTCCCGATCCGGGACTGATCATCGTAGATGAGGAACAGGAACGTTCCTACCGGAGCGAGACGGCTCCGAGGTACGATGCGCGTGAGGCGGCCATCGAGCGCGGCCGTCTGGAGCACGCTCATGTGCTGTTCGGGTCCGCCACGCCGTCTGTTGATACTTATTACAGGTGTCAGACGGGACAGTATGCGCTCTTCCGGCTCCGGCAGCGGTACGGCGGCGCCAGTCTGCCTTCTGTCAGCGTCATTGATATGAGAGAGGAACTGAGGCACGGCAGCCGGTCGGATATTTCGGCGCAGCTTCTCTCGGCGATCGAGGATCGCCTGAAGAAAAAGGAACAGGTCATCCTGTTTCTGAACCGGCGCGGGTTTTCGGGCTTCGTGTCCTGCCGCTCCTGCGGAAATGTCATCAGGTGTCCGCACTGCGACGTATCCCTGACGCTCCATGCCAACGGGAAGCTGATCTGCCATTACTGCGGTTACGAGCAGGACATGGTGAAACGCTGCCCGGTCTGCGGATCCCCGCATATCAGCGGTTTTCACGCCGGGACTGAAAAGGCGGAGGAGGAGCTGCACAGGATTTTTCCGACGGCGCGCATTCTCCGGATGGATGCGGATACGACAAAAACGAAGAACGGGCACAGCCGGATTCTTCATACCTTTGCTTCCGGCGGCGCGGATATCCTGATCGGAACACAGATGATTATCAAGGGACATGATTTTCCCAATGTGACGCTGGTCGGTGTGCTGGCGGCGGACCAGTCTCTTTTTGAGAGTGATTACCGCGCGGCGGAACACACGTACGGCCTTCTCGTTCAGGCGGCAGGACGCGCCGGGCGGGGCAGAATCGCCGGTGAGGCCATGATTCAGACTTTCAATCCCGATCATTACAGCATTCAGGCTGCAGTGAAGCAGGATTACGAGAGTTTTTACAGCACGGAAATCGCCGCGAGGAACATGCTCGACTATCCGCCGGCGGCGCAGCTGCTTGCCGTCCACGGCTCCGGAAAAAACGGAGAAAGACTGCACACGGCCATGGCCCAGCTGCTGAAATTCCTGAAGGAGCATGTGCGGAAGGACATCATGCCGCTCGGACCGGCACCGGAGGTTATTTCCAGAATCAACGACGTATACCGGGAGGTACTGTACATCAAGGCACCGACAGAAAAACGCGCGGTGGAAGTGCGGCAGCTTCTCGAGAAATTTATTGAGATCAACAGCGGTTTTCACGGACTTATTTTTCAGTATGATCTGAACGCCTGACAGACAGGCGCGGAGCATAAGCAGGAGGTAGAAAATATGGCAATCAGAAAACTCAGATACGAAGGAGACCCGATCCTTGAGAAGGTATGCAGACCGGTGGAGAAGATGACGCTTCGTCAGAAGATCCTTGTACAGGATATGTTTGATACCATGTATAAGGAGATGGGCGTCGGTCTGGCTGCACCGCAGGTCGGTGTGCTTCGCAGAATCGTCGTCATCGATGTGGACGGGGAACACCCCTATGTATTTGTAAATCCCGAGATTGTGGAGCGTGACGGTGAGCAGACCGGCGACGAGGGATGCCTGAGCATTCCCGGAAAGGTCGGAACCGTGACACGGCCGATGCACGTCAGAGTAAAGGCCTTTGATGTGAACATGAAGCCTTTTGAACTGGAGGCGGAGGGACTGCTTGCCCGGGCCTGCTGCCATGAATTCGATCATCTGGACGGCATTCTCTATACGGCGCACTGTGAGGGCCCGCTTCGGGATGCCGGGGAATCTCCGGAAGAAGAGGAAGATGCGGGAGACGCTGACACAGAAGGCGCTGACACGGAGTGAGAAACGCCCGTTCCCCGGTCCCGGAACATGAGACGTAAGGGGAATACGGCGGCAGAGCGGCTGTGCCGCAGGAAGAGATACAGAAAATGAAAGTGATTTTTATGGGAACGCCCGATTTTGCCGTCGGTACGCTTGAGGCGCTGATCGAAGCCGGTCACGAGGTGGCCTGCGTGGTGACAAAAACGGACAGACCTGTCGGCAGAAAGCAGATACTGACGCCGTCTCCGGTAAAAATCTGTGCCCTGGAGCACGGCATTCCGGTCCTGCAGCCCGCCAGAGTGAAGGGCAACAGCGAATTTTATGAAGAACTGAAAAAAATCGCGCCGGATGTGATCGTGGTAGCCGCATACGGCAAAATCATTTCGAAGGAAATTCTGACGCTTCCGCGGTACGGATGCCTGAATGTGCATGCCTCGCTGCTTCCGAAATACCGGGGTGCAGCGCCGATTCAGTGGGCGGTGATCAACGGAGAAGAAAAATCCGGCGTCACCATCATGCAGATGAATGAAGGACTGGATACGGGCGATATTCTCGCCGTGAGGGAAGTTCCTCTCGATCCGGAGGAAACAGGGGGCTCGCTGTTCGACCGCCTGTCGAAGGAAGGCGCCGGGCTGCTGACAGAAACGCTGCCCAGGCTGGAGAGAGGAGAGATCCGTCCGGTTCCGCAGCCGGAGAAAAGCCCCACGGCATACGCGAGGATGATCCGGAAGGAAGACGGCAGGATTGACTGGACGAAGGATGCAGTCAGCCTGGAGAGACTGGTACGCGGCATGAATCCCTGGCCTTCTGCCTTTACCTCGATGGAAGGCAGAAATCTGAAAATCTGGTCCGCCGCGGCGGACCCTTCGGTCTCGGAGGAGACCCCGGGAACGGTTCTCTCTGCAGATGAAGGAGGCATAGCGGTGCAGACGGGTGGCGGCGTCCTAATGGTCAGAGAACTTCAGCTTGAAGGGAAAAAACGGATGAAGGCCGCAGATTTTCTGCGCGGTCACAGCATCGGCAGGGGTGCGGTTCTCGGCACCTGAGAAGGAGGCGGATTTGCGATGTATTACGGATCATACGGCGGATATTATTACGGCTTTGACTGGACGTATCTGCTGATCATTGCGGCATTTCTGATTTCGCTGATTGTGCAGACGACCATGCAGAGCACCTTCCGGAAGTACAGCCGGATCGGAAGCATGGCAGGTATGACAGGTGCCGATGTGGCACGGCAGATTCTGGACAGCGAGGGACTGTATCAGGTGCGTGTCATCCCCATCAGCGGAAATCTGACGGATCATTACGACCCCCGAAATAAGACCGTGGGACTTTCCGAATCTGTCTACGGACAGAGATCCATTGCGGCGCTCGGCGTGGCGGCTCATGAGTGCGGGCACGCGATTCAGGATGCGCAGGACTATGTGCCTCTGAGAACGAGGTCCGCGCTGGTTCCGGTGGCCAACTTCGGCTCTCAGTTCTCATGGATTCTGTTTTTTATCGGCCTGATTTTTTCATCACAGCTGCTCTGTGAGGTCGGCATTCTGCTTTTTTGCCTTGCCCTGCTGTTTCAGCTGGTTACGCTTCCGGTCGAATTCAATGCTTCGCACCGGGCACTGGTCAAGCTCGGCAACATGAATCTGATGAACAGGGATGAGGTGAAAGGCACCCGTAAGGTGCTTACAGCTGCGGCCATGACCTATGTGGCGAGCGTATGCGTGTCTCTTCTGTATCTCCTGAGGATGATCATTCTTTCGGGAGGAAGAAGACGTGACTGAACATCAGAATGTGCGCCGGATGGCGCTTCAGACTCTGCTTGCGGTCCGTGAGGACGGCGGGCAGAGCCATTTCATCATGAGAGAAACACTCGATGCGAATCCCCGGATGACGGAACAGGAGCGCTCCTTTTACCGGAGACTGACGGCGGGCACGCTGGAATATACCCTGAAGCTGGATTACATCATCAACTGTTTTTCCAGAACCCGTACTGAGAAGATGAAACCGGTGATCCGTGAGATTCTCCGCATGGCCGTCTATCAGATCAGCGAGATGGATGCCGTTCCTGACAGCGCGGCAGTCAACGAGGCGGTGAAGCTGGCGCAGAAAACCGGGTACCGGGGACTTTCGGGATTTGTCAACGGTGTTCTGAGAGCTGTTTCCAGGGATCTTCAGAAAGTGAAGTACCCGGACCGCTCGGACATGGTTTCTTATATGGAGATCAGGTATTCCATGCCGGAGAACCTTCTGAGGGCGTGGATCGAAGAATACGGCGTGGAAAAGACAGAGAACATCTGCGCCGGATTTTACAGAAAGCGCCCGGTAACGGTGCGGCTCCGCGGGGAAAACGCCGGAAAAATCCGGGAAGAACTGCGGGACGGAAGAACGTCTTCCGGTCTGAAGCTCTTGCAGGCACCGTATATCGGCGATGCCTTTTATCTGGCATCGGAGGGAAGTCCTGCCGGATATCCGGAATTCACTGACGGGTCGCTGATCGTTCAGGATGTGAGTTCTCAGATCGCGGTCAGAGCCGCAGGCATCAGAGAGGGCAGCACGGTTCTCGACCTGTGTGCGGCGCCGGGCGGAAAGACGGTACTCGCCGCGGATCTGACCGGAAGGGACGGACATGTATTTTCACGTGATATCTCGGAGAAGCGGGCCGCACGCATACGGGAGAACGTAACGAGATGCCGTCTCGAAAACGTCACGGTGGAAGTGAAGGACGCGCGTGAGGAGGACGGCCTGCAGGCGGATGTGGTGATCGCCGATGTGCCATGCTCGGGATTCGGCGACATCGGACGGAAACCCGAGATCCGTTACCGCGTCGATGAGAAGAGGATCAGGGAACTGACGGTGCTGCAGCGTGAAATTCTTTCCTCCGCAGTCCGTCATCTGAAACCGGGCGGGACGCTGCTCTTTTCCACCTGTACCTTCGGACATGCGGAAAACCGGGATAACTTTTTCTGGCTGCGCGACACCTTCGGACTGCAGCCGGTGCCGCTGACAGACAGGATTCCGGAGGAACTGCTGAAAAATGAAGATATCAGGCGCGGGGCGGCGGAAGGGTATGTACAGCTTCTGCCAGGAGACGCGGAATGTGACGGATTTTTCTTTTCGTGCCTGAAACAGATCTGAGAAAGGATGTGCCGGAAACGGATACACAGAAGAAAATGACGGATGCGACACGCATGGAAGGTGCGACAGACATGGACATCAGAAGCATGATGCCGGAGGAAGTCCTTGCCCTTGTGGAAGGGGCAGGGGATAAAAAATTCCGCGCGGCGCAGCTTTTTTCATGGATGCATCAGAAGGAAGCAGCTGACTACGATGAGATGACGAATCTGCCGAAGGCACTCAGGGCAAAACTGGCCGCGACGTACCCTCTGGTTCATCTCACCATGGTAAGAGAACAGGTCTCCGCCATCGACGGCACGAGAAAATACCTTTTTGCCCTGCCAGACGGCAACGTGATCGAAAGTGTCTGGATGCAGTATCATCACGGCAATTCAGTGTGCATCAGCTCTCAGGTCGGCTGTAGGATGGGCTGCCGGTTCTGCGCCTCTACGGTGAACGGACTGGTGAGAAGCTTAAGACCTTCGGAAATGCTGGAACAGGTGTACAGAATCGACAGCCGGATCCGCGAGACCGAAGGCCCGGACGGCCACGTGTCCAATATCGTGATTATGGGCAGCGGCGAACCGATGGAAAACTATGACAGTGTGGTGCGCTTTATCCGTCTCATCAGCTGTCCGGAGGGAAGAAACATCAGCCAGAGAAATATCACAGTATCGACCTGCGGCATTGTGCCGGGCATCAGAAAGCTGGCGGATGAGGGACTTTCAGTCACACTGGCCATTTCGCTCCATGCGCCGGACGATGAAAAGAGGAAGAAGCTGATGCCGGTGGCAAACCGGTACTCCATTGCGGAGATTATGGATGCCTGCCGGTACTTTTTCCGGAAGACGGGCAGAAGAGTGACTTTTGAGTATGCGCTTGCGGAGGGACAGAACAATGCCGCGGAAGATGCCGCGTCACTTGCCTCCCTTCTGAAGGGCCTGAACTGCCATGTCAACCTGATCCCGGTGAATCCCGTGAGGGAGAGAACCTTTGTCAGGCCTGACCGCACGGCAGTGCTGCGGTTCCAGAAAGAACTTGAAAAATACGGAATAAATGCTACTATAAGAAGGGAAATGGGCGCTGATATAGACGGTGCCTGTGGACAATTACGAAACAGCTATCTGAACGATAGTCAGGAGAGCGTTGAATGAAAGTTTATTCGACTACTGACATCGGCCGGAAGCGACATACGAACCAGGATTTTATTTTTACATCGGAAGGTCCGACAGGCAACCTCCCGAATCTTTTTGTGGTTGCGGATGGTATGGGAGGACACAACGCCGGTGATTTTGCAAGCCGTTACGGTGTGTCCGTCTTTGTTGAAACGGTCCGCAGAGATAAGAATTTCAACCCCGTGAAGATCATGCGCAACGGCATAGAGGCTGCGAACCGTGAGGTGCTGAAGCAGTCCAGGTCGGATCCTGCCATGGCGGGCATGGGGACAACCATGGTCGTATGTACCGTCGTGGGCGGCTATGCGTATATCGCAAATGTCGGGGATTCACGGCTGTATCTGGCGGATGACAACGCAATTACACAGATCACGCAGGACCATTCGCTGATCGCGGAGATGGTTCGTCTTGGGGAGCTGACCCCTGAACAGGGCCGCAATCACCCCGATAAGAATATCATTACCAGGGCGGTTGGAACGAGCGATGAGATCAGGATCGATTTTTTTGATATCCGGGTCACAGAGGGGAATCAGATACTGATGTGTTCGGACGGACTGTCCAACATGGTGGAAGACAGAAGGATTCATGAGATCCTGAGGGACAAAGGCACGAAGGACAAGGCGCGCGCGCTGGTTGACGAAGCAAACGCGAACGGCGGCAGAGATAATATTGCCGTGATCGTGATAGAGTCATAACCGGGCCGACGAGGTGAGAGTATTATGCTAAAAGAAGGAGTTATTCTAAGCGAACGCTACGAGGTTATGTCGCGGATAGGGGCCGGCGGCATGGCCGATGTGTATAAAGCGCAGGACAGGAAGCTGAACCGCCTGGTGGCCATTAAGGTCATGAAGCCGGAATTCCGGGAGGATACCGGTTTTGTCGCGAAGTTTCAGAAGGAAGCGCAGGCTGCGGCAAAGCTTTCCCATCCGAATGTGGTTAATGTCTATGATGTTGGAGAAGACAGGGGACTCTACTTCATCGTCATGGAGCTGGTCGAGGGAATCACGCTGAAGAATTATATTGCCAAGAAGGGCAAGCTCAGCGTCAAGGAAGCGACAAGCATCGCGATTCAGGTTTCACTCGGCCTGGAAGCGGCGCACAACGTGGGTATTATCCACAGAGATGTAAAGCCGCAGAACATCATGATTTCCACCGACGGAAAGGTGAAACTCTCTGATTTCGGTATCGCCAAGGCCATCAATTCCAATACCATCACGGCCAATGTGATGGGATCGGTGCATTACAGCTCTCCGGAACAGGTGCGCGGCGGATTTTCCGATGCACGGAGCGATATCTATTCACTCGGTATCACCATGTATGAAATGGTTACCGGTCGTGTGCCGTTCGACGGTGACACAACGGTGGCGATCGCAATCAAGCATCTTCAGGAGGAGATTGTTCCGCCGTCAATCTATACGCCGGACCTTCCCTATTCTCTTGAACAGATTATACTGAAGTGCACCCAGAAGGATCCGGACCGCAGATACCAGAACGCAGGCGATCTGATCGAGGACCTGAAGAAGTCGCTGATCGATCCTCAGGGCAATTTCGTAACGGTGGCACCTCTTGCCGCACACGCTGAAACAGCGGCCATGACGGACCGTGAGATGCAGAACATCCGCAGTTCGGACGGACCTCAGCAGAGGAATTACAGAAAGAGCCCTGCTGCGGAGCGGGATGACTATGATGATGACGACGATGAGGATGATGACGACGAAGGCAGTTCCGGACTGGAGAAGGCGCTGACCATCGGCGGCTATATCATCGGTGCCGTCATTATTCTGATTCTGATCCTTGTGATCGGCAATATGGCGGGCGTCTTCCATTTCGGCAAGAACAAAGATACGGCAGCGGTGTCGACATCATCGGCACAGGCCACCTCAGAAGCAGCATCATCATCTTCTTCCTCTTCTTCTTCAGAGGAGGCACCGGTTACGGTGCCGGATTTCAGCGGCAAGACCGTTGACGAGGCGACGCAGAGCGCCAATGCGAAGGGCATCGGTATCTATGAGGCTTCCACGGAGGCTTCTGATGATGTGCCGGAAGGACAGATTATCAGCCAGGATCCTGTGGCGGGATCTCAGGTGGCAAAGGGCACGACGATCAACGTAACCGTCAGCACTGGAGAGGCAAAAGTAACCATTCCCGTAGGTATTGCGGGTTCCAGCCAGTCTGATGCCGAGGATCTCCTGGACGGTCTGGGTCTGGTGACGGAGATTGAACTCCAGTATGACGAAAACGTGGAGGTAGGCGATGTCATTTCGTGCGATCCTGCGGAGGGCACAGAAGTGTCAAAGGGTTCCACGGTCAAGCTGTATATCAGCAAGGGCGAGGATGATTCCGACAAGGTTTCCGTTCCGGCTGTGATCGGCAAGACAGAGGAGAACGCAAAGCAGATGCTTGACAGCGTCGGGCTGTCCTATACGGTCACCACAACAACGGATGAGAGTCAGGAAAACGGTGTTGTCATTTCCTGCAGTCCTGATGTCGGCGAATCCGTAGATAATGGTACAAGCGTAACACTTACGGTGAATTCTCTTCCGGATACTTCGTCATCATCTTCGAAATCCGGCAAATATGTATGCTACAGTCCGCTTTCACAGCCTTCGGGATATAACGGCGGCTCGGTGAAGATGGTACTGGTTCAGGGCAATCAGTCCACAACCATCTATGACGGAGATAATCCGTGGTCGAACGGCGGCACATACAGCACTCCGATTGAGAGCACATCCGGTGATACCGGAGAAATTGATGTGTATGAGGACGGTGTGCTGATCGCCAAATATCCGAACGTTACGTTCCAGGCAGAATAATGCAGGTCAGAAGCTGCCGCGATGATTCGCGGCAGCTTTTTTTCACGGGATTTCAGGACCGGACGGAAGACAGAAATGCAGGGAAGAATAATCAGAGGAATTGCCGGCTTTTATTATGTGGTTTCAGAGGGACGGATCTGGACCTGCCGGGCCAGAGGAATTTTCCGCAGGAAGGGGCAGAAGCCGCTGGTTGGTGATTTTGTCACGATTGAGATCACGGATGAAACGGCGGGAGAGGCTAATGTGACGTCTATCCTTCCGAGAAAGAATGCGCTGATCAGACCGGAGGCAGCCAATGTGGACCAGGCAATGGTTTTCTTTGCGCTGAAAAATCCTGATCCCGATGCCGTACTTCTGGACCGCTTTCTTGTCTGCATGGCCTACCAGCATGTCCCGGTCATCATCTGTTTCAATAAGGCGGATCTGGCAGACCCTGCCGAGAGCCGGGAATGGACGACGCTGTATGAGTCCTGCGGCTATGAGATCCGTATCATTTCCGCAAAAGAGGGCACAGGCACAGAAGAAGTGCGCTCGCTGCTCTGCGGGAAGACGACCGTTGTGGCAGGCCCCTCGGGCGCCGGCAAATCTACCTTTGCCAATCAGATGCAGTCTCTGCTTCATATGGAGACAGGGGAGCTTTCTCAGAAACTCGGCCGCGGAAAGAACACGACGCGGAGGGCGGAACTGCTGATGGTGGATGAGCATACATTTTTCTGCGATACCCCGGGTTTTACCTCGCTTGATCTGCCCGGCATGGAGCCGGAAGAGCTTCAGGGCTGTTTCCCTGAATTTGCGCCGTATGAGCCGCTGTGCCGTTTCACACAGTGTTCCCATATCACCGAACCTGACTGCGGCGTGAAGCAGGCGGTCGTGGAGGGAAAAATCAGCCGCCGGCGGTATGAGAGCTACGGCATGTTCTATCAGGAACTGAAAGAAATCAGAAGGAGAAAATACTGACATGGGCCGGATTTATGAGCTTGCACCGTCGATTCTGTCGGCGGATTTTCTGAAACTGGGTGATCAGCTGGAGACGCTTGAGCGCTGCGGCGTGAAATGGCTTCACATCGATGTGATGGACGGACAGTTTGTCCCTCCGGTTTCTTTCGGAGAACCGGTGATCCGCTCGATCCGGAAGGAAGGAAGCCTGTTTTTTGACTGTCATCTGATGACGGAGGAGCCGGCAAGGTTTATTGCAGGTATGAAGGAGGCCGGCGCCAATGGCATGACGGTTCATGCTGAGGCCTGCCGCCATCTGGACAGAACGCTGGAAGAGATTCACAGCGCCGGCATGAAGACCGGTGTGGCGCTGAATCCCGCGACACCGCTTTCTGCACTGACATACGTGCTGGACAAGACGGATATGGTGCTGATCATGACGGTGAATCCGGGATACGGCGGTCAGGCTTATATCAGGGGAATGACCCGGAAAATCCGGGAGACGCGCCGCATGCTTGATGAGGCAGGGTATCCCGACGTTCCCGTAGAGGTGGACGGCGGCATCAGACAGGATAATATCGATGAGGTGCTTGAGGCAGGTGCGTCGGTGATTGTCTCGGGGTCTGCCGTATTTAAAGGTGATATCTGTGCCAATGTCAGAGGGTTCACAGAAAAAATCCGGGCGTTCCGTGCGGCACAGAAGCTGAGTTAAGGAAAGGACAATGAAGGAAAAAAGAGCAGAGGGGAAGACCGTTCTGATTCTGAGCGGAGGTACAATCGATGAGGCAACGGCCCTTCCTGAGATAGAAAAAATCCACGCCGACAGTATCATCGCTGCCGACCGGGGACTGCTTTTCTGCAGCCGCAGCGGGATCATGCCGGACAGGATTGTCGGCGATTTTGACAGCCTTGAGGAGGCATGCGATACCGGCCCGGAGCTGCTCCGGGAATACCGGAAGCGGGGGATCCCGATTGACCGGTTCAACCCGGTTAAGGATACAACGGATACGGAGATTGCGCTTGAGAAGGCGCTGGAGGAAGGAGCCACCAGAATCTGTCTGTTCGGGGCAACCGGAACGAGGGCGGATCACACACTGAGCAATCTGCTGAATCTCGTCAGACTGCGCGACCGCGGGGTGACGGGGGTGATCATTGACAGCCACAACCGCGTGACGATGCCGGCCGGCACGGAGATGACCATCCGCCGGGACAGCCAGTACGGCAACAGGATCTCTCTTTTCCCCGTGCGGGGCGAGGTGACCGGCCTTTCCATCAGCGGCGTGAAATACCCGAAGGAGAATGCCGTGCTTGTTCAGGGGGACGGCGGCCTGTTTGTAAGTAATGAAATTCTGGAGGATGTCTGCGAGATACGGTGGCAGAGCGGTGCACTGCTTGTTATGGAGACGAAGGACTGATCCGGAAAATAAATAAGACCGCATGAGGGTCTGCGAAGGAGAAAATCATGAAGACGTATGCATTTGGTGTAGATGTGGGCGGAACGACCGTAAAGATCGGCCTTTTCAACGTGGCGGGCGATCTGCTTGAAAAGTGGGAGATCCCGACGGTAAAGGACAGAAACGGGGCGCAGATTCTGCCGGATATCGCGGCTTCCATCCTGAAGAAGCTTGACGACAGAGATATTGAGAAGGATGACGTTGCGGGTGTCGGCATCGGTGTGCCCGGTGCGGTTCTCCGTGAAAGCATCGTGAACCGATGTGTCAATGTCGGCTGGGGCATCAGGGATGTGGCAGCGGAACTGTCCGAAGCCCTTGGCGGACTTCCGGTAAAAGTCGGAAACGATGCAAATGTCGCGGCCCTCGGAGAAATGTGGAAGGGCGGCGGAAAAGGCCACAGAAATATCGTGATGGTGACACTGGGTACCGGTGTCGGCGGCGGCATCATCATTAACGGCAGAATCGTTTCCGGAAACTTCGGCGCAGGCGGTGAAATCGGCCATATGTGTGTCAATCATGCGGAGACAGAGCGCTGCAACTGCGGAAGAAGAGGATGCCTGGAACAGTACGCTTCAGCCACCGGCATTTCCAGACTGGCAAAGGCGTATCTGAAGGCGCATCCGGATGAGGAGACGCCGCTCCGGAAGAAGGAGAATCCCAGCGCCAGAGATGTCTTTGATGCCTACAGGGACGGAGATGCCGTGGCCACAGCCATAGCGGAGCAGGTGGGAGATTACCTCGGACGCGGACTCGCCAATGTGGCTGATGTTGTCGATCCTGAGGCCTTCGTTATCGGCGGCGGCGTATCAAAAGCCGGAAAAATCCTGATCGATCTGATCAGAAAATATTATCAGCAGTATGTATTTCATACTTCAACAGAAACGGAGATCGCACTTGCCGAGCTCGGAAATGACGCAGGCATCTATGGATCCGTGCGAATGATCCTGGGAGACTGATCTGCTTATTTCTGCTTCTTCCCTTCAACGCGTCTTCGTGCTAAAATACTGAAATGAACTTTTATTAAGGGAGGGAGAAAGATGAGTTCAGGATCTGCAAAGGGATTTAAAAAGGTAATACAGAAATACAATGACACAAGTCTGATACTGAGGATTCTCATCGGCATTATCATCGGTGCGGTTCTGGCACTGATCTGGCCGGGTGCGATCAGCTGGCTTCCGACGCTTGGCGATCTGTTCGTAGGCGCGCTGAAGGCCATCGCGCCGGTTCTTGTCTTTGTGCTGGTGGCTTCGGCACTGGCACAGGGCACGGGAAAGCTGGACAGAAGATTCGGCACGGTGATTTTTCTTTACATGCTGACGACGTTTCTGGCTGCATTCGTTGCGGTTGTGGCAAGCTTCATGTTCCCGCAGACCATGGTGCTGGAAGAGGCGGCAACGGCCGATTCGATTCCGCAGGGCATCGGCGAGGTTATTCATAATCTGCTGATGAATGTCATTGCCAATCCGTTCGGCGCGCTGGCAAATGCCAACTATATCGGCATTCTTTTCTGGGCGGCAATGTTCGGATCGGCCATGAAGGGTATCGCGGCTGAAGGCGGCAAGCAGTTCATGAAGAACGTGGCGGATGCGGTTTCCCTGATTGTACGCTGGATCATCAATCTGGCACCGTTCGGCATTCTCGGGCTGGTTTATAACACGGTATCCACCAACGGACTGGCGATTTTTACCACCTACGGCAAACTGCTTCTTCTGCTCGTGGGATGCATGGCTTTCGAGTCACTGATTGTCAACGGTATCGTTGCTGCGGTCGCACTGGGGCGGAATCCTTATCCGCTGATTCTCCGGTGCCTGAGGGAGAGCGGTATCACGGCGTTCTTCACCAGAAGTTCTGCGGCCAACATTCCGATTAACATGGGACTCTGCAAGCGGCTGGGTCTGGATGAGGATATGTATTCCGTATCCATCCCGCTCGGTGCGACGATCAATATGGACGGCGCGGCGATCACGATTACGGTCATGACGCTGGCGTGTGCTCATACGATGGGCATTACCGTAGATATTCCCACGGCGCTTATTCTCTCTGTTATTGCAACGCTCGGAGCCTGCGGTGCGTCCGGTGTGGCGGGCGGATCACTGCTTCTGATCCCGATGGCCTGCTCACTTTTCGGCATTCCGAATGATACGGCCATGCAGGTAGTTGCGGTAGGATTTATCATCGGTGTCGTACAGGATTCCGTGGAAACCATGCTGAATTCCTCAGGTGATGTCGTGTTTGCTGCGATTGCTGAGTACCGCGACTGGCTGAAACAGGGCAGACGGCTTCCGGGCTTCATTTATTCCGAAAAAGAGCGCAGACAGATGGGAATCACCAAGGATTTTCCGGGAGATACCGCAGATGCCATGCGTGAGCAGAATATCGCAGCTGACGCGGAACTTGAATACAAATAAGACGGGGAGATAAGAGGATGGAAGAGAAACCTTCTGGAAAGAGAAAAATCCTGAACATCGTTGTCATCTGCGCGATTATCGTGCTGATGATTGTTGCGGCCTGTGTCACGACAGCCGATTCGGTGCAGCAGTCCTTCTGGGCGCTGGTTCCGCCGATCATTGCCATTGTTCTGGCGCTGGTGACGAAGGAAGTTTACAGTTCCCTTTTTATCGGCGTGATTTCCGGTGCTCTGCTGTATTCCGGATTCAGCTTTGAGGGAACCATGCTTCATGTATTTGATGACGGCGTGATCAGCGTGCTGTCTGATTCCTACAATGTCGGTATCCTGATCTTCCTGGTCATTCTGGGCATTCTCGTATGTCTCATGAACCGGGCGGGCGGTTCCGCGGCGTTTGGTGAATGGGCAGGCAGACATATCAGGACAAGGGTCGGCGCTCAGCTCGCCACCATCTGTCTGGGCGTTCTGATCTTCATTGACGACTACTTCAACTGCCTGACGGTAGGATCTGTCATGAGACCTGTCACCGACAAGCATCACGTATCCCGGGCAAAGCTTGCGTATCTGATTGATGCGACGGCGGCTCCCGTGTGCATTATCGCCCCGGTTTCTTCGTGGGCGGCGGCTGTTTCCGCCTATGCGCCGGAAGGAACCAACGGCATCGGTCTGTTTATCCGGACCATTCCCTTTAACTTCTATGCGCTTCTGACCATCGCCATGATGATCATGCTGGCAGTGACCAGAACAGATTACGGCCCGATGGCGATTCATGAGAAGAATGCTGTTCTGAACAATGATCTGTATACGACGCCGGACCGTCCGTACGCCAATGCGGAGGATGACAAAATCAGCACAAAGGGCGGCGTGGTCGACCTGATCCTTCCGGTTGTCGTTCTGATTATCGCCTGTGTGATCGGCATGATCTACACCGGCGGATTCTTTAACGGAGAGAGCTTCATTGATTCCTTCGCAGCCTGCGATGCCTCCAGAGGTCTGGTTTACGGTTCCATCATTGCGCTTCTGTTTACGATCGTTTTCTATCTGGTTCGGAATGTGCTGTCTTTCAGTCAGTGCATGGAATGCGTGCCCGAGGGCTTCAAGTCCATGGTCGCACCGATTCTCATCCTGACCTTCGCCTGGTCTCTGAAAGCCATGACGGACAGCCTCGGCGCGAAGGAATTTGTGGCGGCGCTGGTGAAAAATTCAGCGGCGGGCTTTATGAACTGGCTGCCTGCGATCATTTTCCTGATTGCCGTCTTCCTTTCCTTCTCGACAGGAACTTCATGGGGCACCTTTGGTATTCTGATTCCGATCGTGATCAATGTGTTCCCGGCCAGTGATCCGATGATGATTATCGCCATGTCTGCCTGCATGGCAGGCGCTGTGTGCGGTGACCACTGCTCACCGATTTCCGATACGACAATCATGTCGTCCGCTGGTGCGAGATGTAATCATCTGAATCATGTGACGACACAGCTTCCGTATGCGATGACATGTGCAGTGGTATCCTGTGCTACCTATATCGTGGCTGGATTTACAAAGAGTGCGCCGATTTCCCTGATTTTCGGACTGGCGGTGCTTTTCATCATCATCATGGTGATCCGCAGACGAGAGGATCCTGCCATAAGAGCGGCAAAATTATAAACGGCAGCCCTCAGCCGTAGACACTGAAAATCATGACGGACAGAAAAAGCCCGGAAACGGATACCGTTTCCGGGCTTTTTTTCTTTTTTCTTTCAGGTGTGATCCGGCGCCGTCACTGATCGTGAGCACCGGCCGTTCAGTTCTCCTTCAGTGACATCTGGTGCAGCAGTTTCTGCTTCATATCAAAGAGCCTGTCGGACAGATCCACATAGACGTTCTGCGGGTTGGTCAGACGCATCGTCTCATCCCACAGGGTCTGCTTTTCTCTGGTGCAGATCGCCTGAATCTCCATCGTGGAAGGAGAGCTGTAGACGTACTGCCCTTTCTGGAAGATCGGAACGAGCATCTCACGGACAGTGTAGGTGCCGCCCTTCAGCGTTGTCTTCTTCCATGTGGCATTCGGGTCAAAAATCGTCAGATCCTCTGAAGGATCGAATTTCTCATCCGCAAGGCAGATAAGGTCGGCGCGGATTTTTCCGGTTTTCTTGTCGTAGAAGCGGTAAACGGTCTTGTTTCCCGGATTTGTGATCTTCTCTGGATTCTCCGAGAGCTTGATCTTCGGCGTGAATTCCTTCTCACCGCTGTTTTTGATCGCCGCGAGCTTGTATACGCCGCCGAAGGCAGACCAGCCGTTGGAGGTGATCAGGTTTGTACCTACGCCCCAGGAGTTGATTTTTGCGCCCTGCTGCTTAAGAGAGGTGATCAGATATTCATCAAGGTCGCTGGAAGCGGAGATGATCGCATCGCCGAAACCGGCGGCGTCAAGCATCTCATAGGCTTTCTTGGAAAGATAAGCCAGATCGCCCGAATCAATGCGGATGCCGTAGCCCTTCATGGGAAGGCCGGCTTCTCTCATCTCACGGAATACCGTGATGGCATTCGGCACGCCCGAACGGAGCACATCGTAGGTATCGGTCAGAAGAATGCAGGCATTCGGATACATTTTCGCGTAGGTGCGGAAAGCGGTGAGCTCGTCAGGAAAACTCATGATCCAGCTGTGAGCGTGGGTTCCCTTTACAGGCACGCCGAACAGTTCGCCGGTCAGCACGTTGGATGTGCCGATGCAGCCGCCGATCACCGCGGCACGCGCGCCCCAGGTTCCTGCATCCGGGCCCTGTGCACGTCTGAGACCGAATTCCATGATGCCGTCGCCCTTCGCCGCATAGCAGACGCGGGAAGCCTTGGTGGCAATCAGACTCTGGTGATTGATGACATTCAGAATGGTCGGTTCCATGAGCTGTGCCTCCATGATCGGGGCAACAACCTTGACGAGAGGCTCTCTCGGGAATACGACCGAACCTTCCGGAATGGCGTAAATGTCACCGGTAAAATGAAATCCGCGGAGATAGTCAAGGAAGTCGTCTTCAAACAGATTCAGACTTCTCAGATAATCGATATCCTCTGCGGAAAAGTGAAGATCGCGGATATATTCGATCACCTGCTGCAGTCCGCAGCAGATGGAATAACCGCTGTTGTAAGGATTCTGGCGGTAAAAGGCGTCAAAAACTACGGTCTGATCGGTGGGATTCTTGAAATATCCCTGCATCATGGTCAGCTCGTAGAGGTCGGTCATCATCGTCAGATTACGTTCCTGCACCATTTCAGGTACCTCCATATCTCTGTACATTGCTTCCCCGGCAGGCCTGTACCATGACCTGCCAGGTGCCGTCTCCGGCACAGCAGAATTCTGTGTCCGAGTATAGCACCGCATAAAGTAAAATACAAACAGTTCAGACTTATCCGGTACCGCGCCGGAACGCCTCAGCGTAAGGCTGAAAATCTGTGTCTGCAGAAAAATCGCCGCTGCCCTCGCGAAGAAGGCAGCGGCGCTGTCACCCGTTTGTCGGCGGACTGTCATGCACTAAGTCAGTGTTCCAGATCGTAATAGGCATAGATTTCATATTCATCGGGCTTTTTTGTGTCACCGATCGTATCCGGTATGCCCATTTTCCAGGGACCTCTGGGTCCGTTTTCATCCTCCATGACCGCTGCGAAATTCAGCATCGCTGCACCGATATCCAGATAGGTGTCATTTTCCGTAACCATTTCCTCCTTCCGCGCCAGCAGAATAAGGATTTTATTGCTGAAAATAAAACGGTATGGCTGACGGTTCAGGAAACTGGGCGCCAGCGTAGCGGCATAAATGGCATGGTCAACCTGAGGAGCAATTCTGTTTTCGCTCCAGTCCGCTTTATTGCCCCAGACACCATAGTATGCGATATCATCCTGTGCAATTTTCGGCGCAACATGTCCCTCGCGCTCTCTGTAGTGAACGTTGGACGGATTAAAGATGTCGAGTCTCTTCAGACGGTGCTCCTGTTTGCCGAAGCCTGCTGCGATCAGTGCAACGATCTCTTTCGGAGAATCAATTCGGAGAGCCGTCTTCACATAATCGCTGTCATTGACCGTGATCCAGCAGCCATCTATGCCGAGCTCTGTCATGGAGAGGATCAGATCCTCGGTCAGATAGCCGGCATTCACCATATAATTCTCGTCCTGATCGGACAGTATGACGATGTAATCCGGCGCCATGAAGGAATTGCCGCCGTATCCCGCAAGCCCTTCCAGGCGGACACCTGCATCGCCGTCTGCAATCATCATCTCCACATCAATTTTCGGGTTGAGCCGCTTCGTCTCAAAAAAAGCCCGCCGGATCTGGTCCTTCTGCTCTTCACTGAGTTCTTTTCTGCGGAATTCGCGCGTGGACTGACGCTTTTCCATCTTCTCCATGTAGTTCATAACATCCCTCCTCCTGTACACGGTGAATACGCTGCATACACGAAAAAGACCGCATCCCCCGATACACGCTCCGGCCGCATCTGTTCACCGTATATTTTGAAAATTTAATAGATTATTATATATTGTATTCCATATTAGCGGAACTGTCCATTATTATTCTGTGTTCGGCCTTAATACAGCACCGCCGAGCATGTCCTTCTGCCGTTTCCACCTGAAAGGAGGGGCTCTGTCTTATCCTTGTCTGCAAAAGACCGGGCATCAGTGATATAATCTGATCATCTTTCTGGTGTACCTGAGATTGAAAACGAAACCGGAGGAGAGATTCATGAGGATCGGAGACGGGCTGATCAGAGCCTTTGTGAAAAACAGTGAACATACGGAAGATGCCGGGGTGAGAGCGGCGTATGGCACCCTGGCCGGTGTGACGGACATTCTCTGCAATGTCTTTCTGTTTGCCGTCAAATTTACGGCAGGTCTGATCATGGCTTCGACCGCGGTCACCGCAGATGCCTTCAATAATCTGTCGGACGCCTTTTCGTCCGTTGTCAGTCTGGTTGGCGTGCGCGTCGCTTCCCGACCGGCTGATGAGGAGCATCCCTTCGGGCACGGCAGGATCGAATATGCGGCTTCGCTGATTGTCGCCGTGGTGATCATTGTCGTAGGCGTCGAATTCTTCAGAACTTCCGTGGACAAAATCCTGCATCCGACAGCGCTTACCGTCAGTGTAACGGCGGTGATTTTTCTTGTGCTGTCCATCCTGGTCAAATTCTGGATGTATCTGTTCAACCGGAATATCGGAAAAAGGATGAAGAGCACACTGTTTTCCGCGACGGCTGCCGATGCGGCTTTTGATATGCTGACGACAGCGGTAACGCTGGTGTCGGTCGTGGTGTATGCGGTGCTCCGGGTCAATATCGACGGCATCTGCGGTCTGATCGTATCCGTTGTCGTCATCTGGGCCGGCATAGGCATCGCAAAGGACATGATCAATCCGCTGATCGGAGAGCCGATGCCGGAGGAATTCAGGGAGCGCATGGAAAAAACAGTGACGGAGATACCGGGCGTGGAGGGCGTTCATGACCTCATTGTCCACAATTACGGTCCGGGCCGTTACATGGCAACCATCCATGCGGAAGTTTCGCGCAAGATGTCGCTTGATGAAGCTCATGCGATCGCGGATAAGGCGGAGCGGAAGGTGAAAAAGGAAATGAATGTGTTTCTGGTCGTCCACATTGACCCTGTCGAAATCCACGATCAGAAGGTCATGGAGATCCGGGAAAAAATCAGCGGGATCATAAAAGACACCGACCCTTCACTCAGCTTTCATGATTTCCACGTGAAGCACGGCAAAACCGACAGGAACGAACTGGAGATTACCTTCGACCTGTGTGTGCCGTACGCCTACAGCGAGGAGAAGGAAAATGAGACGGCGTACAGGATCATGGACAGTATGCGCAGGGAAAACCCCCGCTGGCACTGCGTCATCACCATCGACAGAGGCATGGTGCCGGAGACCAGTATTTCCAGCGCCGGCCGCGACTGAACTGCCATGATGGATCGTTACTGTTCACTCTTTGCCAGCCGCTGTCACACATGGAGACTTCCAGCCTCGACACGCTCGCGCTTGTCCTCGGCGCAGCGGTGATAAATTCGTCCTTCGCTACGCTCGGACTCATTAACCACCGACGCCTGCGGAGGTCTCGGCCTGGGAGTCTCCATGTGTTCCGTGGCTCTGGCGTACGTCTGAACTGTAACGATGGATCGGAAATTTAGACTTGCCTCGTATTTTGAATTATGATATGATACCTAAAGTGTCAGCAATGCTGTTCACAGGCAAGCGGCCCGGTGGTCAAGAGGTTAAGACATCGCCCTTTCACGGCGGTAACATGAGTTCAATTCTCGTCCGGGTCATTCGCCGATGTGGCTCAATTGGCAGAGCAGCTGATTTGTAATCAGCAGGTTATCGGTTCGAGTCCGATCATCGGCTCGTTCATTAAGGACCTTTAGCTCAGCTGGTTAGAGCAGTCGGCTCATAACCGATCGGTCCCGGGTTCGAGTCCCCGAAGGTCCACGACGGTTGTAAAAAACCATATTTTCATCATTGCAGTACTGGCCCAGTGGCTCAGATGGTTAGAGCGCCGCCCTGTCACGGCGGAGGTCATCGGTTCGATCCCGATCTGGGTCGTCAGGAAAGCATTGGGAGAAGTGCAGCAGCGCTTCTCCCGTTTTTTTACGTAAAGGGGAGAAATTTTGAACGGGAGAAATAACTGGTACCGTCTGGATAACGACGCAAAAATCATTCCGGCCAGTGTCAGTGGTGCGGATACGCGTGTGTTCCGGCTGGTCTGTGAGCTGAATGAGGAAGTAGATCCTCACGTCCTTCAGCAGGCGCTGGACAGGGCCCTTGAGGCTTTTCCGTACATGAACTGCTGTCTCAGAAAAGGCATCTTCTGGTACTATATGGATGAGCTGGATCACGGCGCCGTCGTACATGAGGAATACACGAGAGCGCTGAAATCGCTGTATGTGCCGGGCAGAAGAAATCTGCTCTACCGGGTGGTATATCGAAAGAACCGGATTATGCTGGAGATGTTTCATGTGCTCGCGGACGGAACCGGTGGCTTTATGTTCTTCAGTGCCATCATCACGGAATATCTGGTGCAGAAGCACGGACTGGACAGAAGCCTTGTCGCGGGAGAAGGCTTCGGACCCTCCATAGATGAGCTCCGTGATGATGCGTTCAGCAGGTTCTATGAGAAAGAAAAAAAGAAAAAACGGAATTATCTGAAGGAAATGTTTCCGACGACGGCCTATCACCTGAAGGGAACCTACGATGAAAACATGGATGCGCACCTGATCGAGGGCACTTCCTCGGTGCGCCGGATTCTCGACATCTGCCATGCGCATCATGTGACGCTCGGCGTATTTGTCACATCGGTCTGGATTGAGTCCATTCTGAGGCAGATGAAGCGTTCGGAATATGATCATCCTGTCGTTGTCAGCGTACCGGTGAATCTGCGCCAGTTCTTCCCGTCGGAAACATCAAGGAATTTCTTCGGGGTCATCAATGTTTCCTATGATCCTGCTTCTTATGACGGGACGCTGGAGAGCATTCTGCCGGTGATCGGGGAAGAATTCAGAAAAATGCTTCTTCCCGAGAATGTACAGCAGACAATGAACTCCTATTCGGCGCTGGAGCATAATCTTGCGATCAAGCCCGTGCCGCTTGCGCTGAAGGACCTGACGGTGAGAGGTATCAAGTACATGATGGACAGAGGGGTGACGACCTCCGTTTCCAATGTGGGCAAAGTCGACATACCGGAACCGCTTCATCCCTATATCCACAAGTTCTGCAGCTTCATGGCCTGCAAGACCGTATTTCTCTGTATCAGTACCTTTGAAGACTGCATTGTGTTCGGTGTTGTCTCCGCCTTTGAAGAGCATACGACGGAGAAGTTTTTCTTCCGCCGGCTGACAGAGCTGGGTGCCGACGTTGAAATTGCAAGCAACGATTATTATGCCTGAGCAACCTCAGGGACAGAAGAAAGGACTGTGTTATGCAGGAGTGCAGCCGGTGTCATGTGACCATCCGGGGGAATAAAAAAGCGTGTCCGCTCTGCGGAGGTCCTCTGACAGGGGAACCGGAGGAAGAGGTATACACACGCGTCGCAAAACGCAGAATTTCCAGATTCGGCGTGGTGAAATGCGCCGCTTTTGCGCTGATTGTCTTTCTCGCCGCCATGGCGGCACTGGATATGTTTAAGGGAGAGATGTATTCCTGGATGCCGCTCGCGATCATCTGTGCCGTGATTGGTTTCCTGGATATCGTCCTCGTCATGTATTACCGGGGCAACCCCCTGAAGGTGATTTCATGGGAGATGTATATCGGCACGGCAGTCAGTGTCATTGTAGATTATTTTACAGGGCAGCACGGATGGGCCGTGACCTGGGTGATTCCCTCCGCATTTCTGGCGCTTGTGATCGCCACGGTATGCGTGGGTGCCGGACTGCAGCTGAGTCTCGTTGATTTTATCCTTTATCTTCTTTTTGATACGGTGGCATCCACCGTGATTCAGGGACTGATTCTCTTTTCCGGAGTGAACCGCTTCCGTTATCCGATGATCATCAGCTTTTTCGTCTGCATTCTTTTCTTTGCGGGCGTGCTGATTTTCCGGTGGAAGGATTTCCGGATGGCGAGCAGCCGATATTTCAATATGTGATCAGGGATTTTATTCCCGGACGGCAGGAGGTATGAATGGCACAGGAATCCAGACGCGCGGCCATCGCGAAAAATCTGAAAAATGCGCTTCCCGCTCACCCGCCGCTTGAGAAAGTAGGAGATGCGGTCGACACGGCGATCAGCATCGGCATCGAGCGCCATTTCGAGGCGCCTCTTCTGGAAGGCGAACCGGAGCTGTACAAGTGGTACAGGATTACCATCCCGGAAGGAATAGCCGGAGACGGCTCGGGCTATTTCATTTATATCAAGAAGGCGGAGAGCAGCCATCTGTGCGTGTTTCTTTCCGGCGGCGGCGTCGCATGGAACAGTTACATGGCGGCACGGCCTGTGACCGGCGGCAAGGTCGCCGCCGGGCTTCCCAATTACTACTGGAACAATCTGCGTCCCATGACGCAGATCATGAACATCAACGGCGGGATCACGGAACTGAACAATCCGGAGAACCCGTTCGATGACTGGAATTTTGTCATAATCACTTACGCGACCGGCGATTTTCACACGGGGAACAATGACTTCTGCTACAGAGATGAAAACGGGCAGCAGCAGGTGCTGCACTTTCATGGCTGGAAAAATCTTCAGGCCGGTCTGACAAAGGGTAAGGAATATTTCCCGGATCCGGACAAGCTTCTGATTGCCGGGGATTCGGCGGGAGCCTTTGCCGTGCCTGCCGTAACAGGAATGATCCTCGAGGATTTTTACCCGGAGACATCCGATGTAACGCTTCTGTCCGACAGCGGGCAGCTGCTGTACCGAAACTGGCGTGAGACGACGGAGAAAGTCTGGAAGTCTCCGGCCTGTGTTTATGAACCGGTCAGAACGGACAATATCACCGTCGACTGGTACCGGAATCTGTATTCCGTCTGGGGCGGCAGGCTCAGGTATCTCTATGCGGGGTCGACCAGGGATTATCTGCTGAGTGCGTATTATAATGATGTGATCACGCACAAATATAAGACGACACCGGCAGTGCAGAACAGGTATTACCGGCACATGCAGGAAATGATCCGTCAGCTGAGGGAGATCAATCCGGCTTTCGGATTTTTTATCTACCGGTGGCAGAGCATGTCACTGCAGATCGGCGGGACGGTCCACACGGCGGTGCGTCACAAGCGTTTCTATTTCCGGACGGCCGGGGGAAAAAGCATGGCACAGTGGCTCGGCGATGCCGTCAACGGTATGGTTTATGATGTCAATATGGAATTCATGAACGGACATCAGACGCATCGCGTGCGCAGAACGGAATCCGCCGGTGAGGATGACTGAGAGGAGCGGATGCCGCTGATGAAAATGACCGGGTATGTACGTATAAAGAATGGCCGGTGCCGCAGCGCGGAGCTGAAAGAAGAAAGCACCGGGAAGAACAGGAGATACGACAGATTATGGATATGGGAAGAAATTCTAAATTCAAGGACGGCATCCGCATCGCAGCTGCGGTCTATCTGATTTATCTGGCAGTGGAAATCATTCAGGACGGACTGATCGGCGGACAGATGCAGGGAAAAATGAGGATCGTCGGCATCATTGCCGTGATCGGTTTCATTGCCTTCGGCGTTGTGGTTTCCATCTGGTCAGTGAAGGACCTGATGAAGATGGACGAAGAAGAAAAAACAGAGCAGGCAGAGCAGGCGTCCGGAGAGGCAGAACCGGGAGATACAGCGCCCGGAGAGGCGAAACCGCAGGATACAGAATCCGGTGACGGGAAATCCGCAGCGGCCGGATCCGGAGATGAGAAATCCGGCGGGGCGGAATCCGGAGAAGAAGGATCCAAAGAGCGGGAATCTGCACAGGAACCGCAGAATAAAACGGAAGCACCGCAGAAAAAGAGCGCTGCCGGCACGGATTCACCGAAAAGCATCTATGAGCGCGCCATGATGCATACCGGCAGTGAAGAGGATAAATCGTAACAAAAAATTAATAATTTTGTCCGGGGTACAAGATGTGGATGCCTGCGGGAAAAACAGGCCTCACATCTTGTTTGAAAACAGATTTACAGACGCTGAAATGCCGGATTTTTCAGAATTGTGCGAACAATAATCAATTGCAAAAGCCGGAACGGCTGATATAATGAAGAGCAGTATTAAATCGTTTTTGAAGGGTGAATTGCTTTTATAATCCATGGTAAAGGCAGTTGTTATTCATGATGATAAATGCAATTCAGCAGTTTATTTCGTACCTGCACAATGACAGAGGTACATCGTACAACACGGAGGTTTCCTACGAAAGAGATCTGAAGCAGATGGCTGAGTATCTCTCTGACGCAGGAGTGGAGAATCCTGAGGATGTGACGGAGACGAACCTGAATTCCTACATCCTTTATCTGGAAAGACAGGATAAGTCGGCGGCGACGATTTCAAGAAGCATCGCTTCCATCCGGTCCTTCTATCATTACCTGCTGCGGAAGCATCTGGTGACAGATGATCCGACAGAACATCTGAAATCTCCGAAGGTGACAAAAAAAGCACCGGAAATCCTGACAGCTGATGAAGCTGCGAGACTTCTGGCACAGCCGGACAGACGGACAGACAAGGGCGTACGCGACCGTGCGATGCTCCAGCTTCTGTACACGACGGGCTTACGGGTAAGTGAACTGATTCACATGACGACGGGGGATGTGAATCTGGAAATGGGGTACATTACCTGTACGGACCGGGGCAGAAAGCGGGTGATTCCCATCGACCGCGGCACCAGGATCATTCTGGACGAATATATGAGTTCAACGAGACAGCGCATGCTGAAAGGAAACGACAGCGATGCGCTGTTCACAAACTGTTCCGGAAAGCCGATGAGCCGTCAGGGATTCTGGAAGGTCATCAAATATTATGCGGCGGAAGCGGGCATTCAGAAGGACATTACACCGCATACGCTGCGGCATTCCTTTGCTGCACATCAGCTGGAGAAAGGGACGGATGTTCACGATCTCCAGGTGATACTGGGTCATGCGGATCTGACAACAACGCAGATGTATGCCAGAATGATGTAAGACGGTGAGGAAAATGCCGGCCGTACGTACCGGTATGCTGTGACCGGCATGGGAATCCTGTCTGCTGTGACCGGCATCAGGATGATGCTGATCCGATGGCGCAATCCGGCTGAAAGAAAATGACAGAAAACGGAAAGGCTCTGAGGCATCGCACTCAGAGCTTTTTTATGCTCTCGAAAAACGTTGCAGAATTCGTCAGAAATAGGTAACATCAGAGTTGCCCGGGCGGAATCGTCCGGGCAGGGAGCAGAACAGGTATGAAATTATCGACAAGAGGAAGATACGGACTGCGGGCTCTGATCGATATTGCCGCGCATCAGGATGAGGGTGCGGTATCCGTGCAGAGCATCGCACGGCGGCAGGCAATTTCCGAAGGGTATCTGGAGCAGCTGATACGTCTGATGAAAAAGGGCGGCCTGGTCGTCAGTGTCCGCGGTGCCGGCGGAGGATACAGAATCGCACGGCCGGCGGAAGAAATTTCGGTCGGAGATATTCTGCGATGTCTGGAAGGAAGTCTGGAGGCCGTGGAGTGTCCGGCACTGGATGGCAGCGACTGCAGCGCGGCTGACGAATGCGTCACCAAGTTTGTATGGGACAGAATCAACCGTGCCATTGCAGAAGCTGTGGATTCCGTCATGCTTTCCGAGCTTGTGGAGGAAAGCAGAAAGCTGAAGGTGTCGCCGGAGGCAGAAATCATCAGAAAGGAGCAGAGCATCCGCCCGTGATCATGCGGCGGCCGTAAAGACCGGGATACCGCGGATTTTCCGCCAGATGCGTGACTGATATTACTATGCTGATATACCTTGATAATGCTGCAACAACAAAAATGGCACCGGAAGTCCGTGAAGCCATGCTTCCCTGGCTGACCGAAAAGTTCGGCAATCCGTCGGCAATCACGAGACCCGGAGAAGACGCAAAGGATGCGGTGGCGAAAAGCCGCAGACAGACGGCGGCACTGATCGGTGCCGAACCGGAGGAAATCTATTTTACATCCGGCGGAACGGAGTCGGACAACTGGGCGCTGACGGCTGTTTTTGACAGGATGTGCAGAAAAGGGCGTCATATCATTACGACGGCCATTGAGCATCCGGCGATCCTCAGGACCTGTGAATATCTGGCGCAGACGAGGGGGGCGAAGATCACAGTTCTTCCGGTAGACAAATACGGTTATGTACGGCCGGAGGACGTGGAAGCTGCCATAACGGATCAGACGATTCTGATCAGTGTCATGACGGCCAACAATGAGATCGGTACCATTGAGCCGGTCCGGGAGATTGGAAAAATCGCCCACAGCCATGGCATTCTGATGCACACCGATGCCGTTCAGGCATTCGGCCAGATTCCTGTCAGCGTGAAGGAGCTGAATGTGGATCTGCTCAGCGCCAGCGGCCATAAGCTGAACGGACCTCAGGGCACGGGAATCCTTTATATCAGGAAGGGATTAAAGCTCGGCGCACTGATTCACGGAGGCGCGCAGGAACGTAACCGGCGTGCCGGAACGGAAAATGTTCCCGGTATCGTCGGACTCGGGGCGGCGGCGGAAAGAGCCGCCAGACGTCTTCCTGAAAAAATCAGAAAAGAGACGGAACGCCGGGATTATCTGATCCGGAGAATCAGGGAGGAAATCTCCCACGTTCATCTGAACGGTCCGGACCCGTGCCGGGACGATGATTTTTCCGGAAAGGAAAAATCAGACCCGGAAGAGAATAAGGCGGCTCAGGAAGAACTCACCCGGGAGGACAGAGATCTGCTGACCTTTACCCGGGAGGAGAGGGAATATTTTCACTTTCCCGAAGAGAACGGGGCACAGCCGGAGGAGGAAGACTTTGCGGAAGAATTCCGCGATGATTTCTTCAGTAAAAAAGCACCGGAGGCGTCGGATGACGATTTCAGGAAGAGCTGCCGTGAATCTTTCCGTCAGGAACAGAAAGACGTTCCGTCCTGGGAAAAGCATTTCCTGTCCGGCGTAAATAAAAAAGAAGAAAAAACAGCCGCCGCGGGGGTCTCAAGAGCCGAATCGTACACCAGAGCCATGTGGGGACTGGACGACGGCAGCGGACCGGATCGCTCTGATGCGGGAAATCACATGACAGAATGGCGTTCCGGAGCTGCAGGAAAGGCAGAAGACACGCGCACCGGCGCGGGCGGATGGACCGGCGGGACGGCAGAACCCCGGAAAAACGGAGCCGTCACGGATGGAAACCCGGCCGGACGGCAGCCTCAGGAAACAGAATCAGCGCAGCCTCAGCAGGCCGCAGAAAAGAATCAGCCGCCGAGACTTCCGAATAATGTCAATTTCAGTTTTGAATTCACGGAAGGGGAATCCCTGGTGATCATGCTTGATATGAAGGGCATCGCCGCGTCTTCGGGCTCCGCGTGTTCTTCAGGGTCACTGAGCCCTTCTCATGTGCTGAAGGCTGTCGGTCTGTCCGATGATCTGGCGCAGGGCGCGGTGAGATTCACCCTTTCGGAGGATACCACGGAAGAAGAACTGGACAGGACCGTGGACGTGCTGAAAACATCCGTGGAACGGCTGCGCGGTATCTCCACCAATTTCGACGCATACCTGCAGGGCATCCGTCCGTCGGAGACCGGATCATAACCTTCGGAAATACAGAAAGTGATACAGAAAGTGATACAGAAAGAGATTCTGAAATGAGTGATAAGAAAACGGCAGTAGTCGGCATGTCGGGCGGTGTGGATTCATCGGTCGCAGCATATCTGCTCAAACAGCAGGGGTACGAGGTGATCGGCGTGACCATGCAGATCTGGCAGGAGAAGGACGGCGTCACGGCGGAAAGGGAAGGCGGCTGCTGCGGCATATCCGCTGTAGACGACGCGCGCCGCGTGGCGGAAGTCATCGGTATTCCCTATTATGTGATGAATTTCCGTGACATTTTCAGGGAAAAGGTCATGGATTACTTTTCTGCCGAATATCTGAAAGGGCGGACGCCGAATCCCTGCATTGCCTGCAACCGGTACGTCAAGTGGGAGGCGCTTCTCAGAAAGAGCATCGCCATCGGAGCCGACATGATCGCAACCGGGCACTATGCCAGGATCAGAAAACTGGAGAACGGGAGGCTCGCGATTGCGGGCTCTGCTACGGAGGCAAAGGATCAGACATACGCACTGTACGGTCTGACGCAGGAACAGCTCGCCCATACCATTCTCCCGATCGGAGACTATGACAAGCCCACCGTCAGAAAAATCGCCGAAGAAGCCGGACTCCCCGTGGCACATAAGCACGACAGTCAGGAAATCTGCTTTATCCCGGATGACGACTATGCGTCCTTCGTAGAAAAAGATACCGGCGTTCATCTGCCGGAGGGAAATTTCGTCACAAAGGACGGCAGAATCCTCGGCCGGCACAGGGGCATCATCCACTATACCGTCGGACAGCGGAGAGGACTCGGGCTGCCGATGGGAGAACGGGTCTTTGTGACACAGATCCGACCGGAGACAAACGAGGTTGTCATCGGAGGCGCGGAGGATGTCTGCACAGACACCGTCCGTGCGGATCATCTGACCTTCATGGGCATTCCGGATCTGCCCTTCGGCCATCCGGAGCGCTTCATCGGAAAAATCCGTTATAATCACCGCGGTGCGGCCTGTACGGCGGAAAGAACCGGGGACGATGAAATAACCTGTGTGTTCGACAGTCCGGTCAGGGCGCCCGCGCCGGGTCAGGCACTCGTGCTTTACCGGGACGGATGGGTAGCCGGCGGAGGTATTATAAAGTGACAGGGTGAGAACAGTAACCTTCTTTCGACAAACGCTTCAATTTATGACTTGAATTCATGAACGTAATTCTGTATTATAACTAGTGGTAGTTGTTAAACTTTAAACACAATAAACTACACATATATTTTTTAGGAGGATCTAGATTATGGCAGTAAGAGTTGCGATTAACGGTTTTGGCCGTATCGGCCGTCTGGCATTCCGTCAGATGTTCCAGGCAGATGGATATGAAGTAGTGGCGATCAACGATCTGACCAGCCCGGAGATGCTTGCATACCTTCTGAAGTATGATACCACTCATGGCAGATACAACGGAACCGTTGAAGCAGGTGAGGATTCCATCACCGTTAACGGCAAGAAGATCACCATCTACAAAGAGAAAGATGCTGCAAACCTTCCTTGGAAGGAACTCGACATCGACGTTGTTCTTGAGTGCACCGGATTCTACACCTCCAAGGAGAAATCCATGGCACACATCAACGCAGGTGCTAAGCATGTTGTTATTTCCGCACCGGCCGGCAAGGATCTGAAGACCATCGTTTACAATGTAAACCACAAGACCCTTACTGCTGATGATCAGATCATCTCCGCAGCTTCCTGCACAACCAACTGCCTTGCTCCGATGGCTAAGGCTCTGAATGACCTCGCTCCGATCGAATCCGGTTTCATGACCACTGTTCATGCATACACCGGTGATCAGATGATCCTTGACGGACCGCAGAGAAAGGGCAACCTTCGTCGTTCAAGAGCAGCTGCTCAGAACATCACACCGGCTTCTTCAGGTGCTGCCAAGGCAATCGGCCTTGTTATTCCGGAACTGGACGGCAAGCTGAACGGCGCTGCACAGCGTGTTCCTACCGCTACAGGTTCTACCACCATCCTTGACGCTGTTGTTGATGCCAAGGTTACCGTTGATGATGTCAATGCACAGATGAAGAAAGAAGAGACCGAGTCCTTCGAGTACAACACCGATGAGATCGTTTCTTCCGATATCATCAACAGCACCGCAGGTTCTATCTTCGATGCTACTCAGACCAAGGTTCTGCCGATGGGCGACAAGACCCTCGTTCAGGTTGTTTCCTGGTATGATAACGAGAACTCCTATACCACTCAGATGGTTCGTACCATCAAGTATTTCGGTTCTCTGATCAAGTAATCTGACCTGCAGAGGTTAAATCCAACACTGAACCAATGGAGGGGTCCGGTCCGCTTGGACCGGATCCCTCTTCTGATGCGGAGATTTTTCCGTATTCCCTGCTGCGCCACATAAGGCACGGCGGGCAGTATTCCCTTACAAACATAAGGCTTCCGGCGGACGGAGCGGAACGGCTGCCCCGCGGACCGGAAATCCGGAAAAGGAGATAAACATGGCAGGATTAAACAAGAAAACAGTTGACGATATCAATGTGAAAGGCAGGAGAGTTCTCTGCCGCTGCGATTTTAACGTTCCGATGAAGGACGGCCGGATCACCGACGAGAACCGTCTCGTTGCAGCGCTTCCGACCATCAGAAAACTGGTTGCTGACGGCGGAAAAGTAATCCTCTGCTCCCATCTCGGCAAAGTAAAGACCGAAGAAGACAAGAAGACCAAATCTCTGGCACCGGTAGCAAAGCGTCTGTCCGAGCTGCTCGGCCAGGAAGTAAAGTTCGTTCCGAGCCCGGTTGTTGTTGACGACACCGTACGTGCAGCTGTTGATCAGATGAAGGACGGCGACATCATCCTTCTTGAGAATACCCGTTTCCGTCCGGAAGAGACAAAGAACGGCGAGGCATTCTCAAAGGATCTCGCTTCCATTGCCGACGTATTTGTTAACGACGCTTTCGGTACAGCACATCGCGCACACTGCTCCAATGTCGGTGTCACGAAGTACGTTGATACCTGCGTTGTCGGCTATCTGATGCAGAAAGAGATCAGATTCCTCGGCAATGCCGTTGAAAACCCGGTTCGTCCGTTTGTTGCCATCCTCGGCGGTGCCAAGGTTGCAGATAAGCTGAATGTGATCAACAACCTTCTCGAGAAGTGCGATACGCTGATCATCGGCGGCGGCATGGCTTACACTTTCCTGAAGGCAAAGGGCTATGAAATCGGAAAGTCTCTTCTCGACGAGTCCAAGATCGATTACTGCAAAGAGATGATGGACAAGGCAGAGAAGCTCGGCAAGCAGCTCCTTCTTCCGGTTGACACCGTTGTTATCCCTGAGTTCCCGGATCCGATCGATGCTCCGGTTGACACAAAGGTAGTTGACGCAGACAAGATCCCGGCTGATATGGAAGGTGCTGATATCGGACCGAAGACCATCGCGCTGTACAGCGATGCTGTAAAGAATGCGAAGACGGTTGTATGGAACGGACCGATGGGCGTATTTGAGAACCCGATCCTCGCAGCAGGTACGAAGGCTGTAGCAGCCGCACTGGCTGAGACGGATGCAACCACCATCATTGGCGGCGGCGATTCTGCAGCAGCAGTTAACCAGCTCGGATACGGCGACAAGATGACCCATATCTCCACCGGCGGCGGCGCTTCTCTTGAGTTCCTTGAGGGCAAGGAGCTTCCCGGCGTTGCAGCAGCAAACGACAGATAATATTCGATTTTTCCTGTAAGGAAAGCGCAGCGCGCAGAAAGCGCGCTGCAGGTTACAGATCATAAAAAGGAGAAGTGTATTATGTCAAGACGTAAAATCATCGCAGGCAACTGGAAAATGAACGAAACACCGACCGAGGCAAAGGCTCTTGTAGAGCTGCTGAAACCGCTGGTAAACAATCCGGATGTGGATGTGGTATATGGTGTTCCGGCCATTGATATCACGACAGTTGTGGAAGCAGTAAAGGGAACCAATGTACAGGTTGCAGCTGAGAATATGTATTTTGAGGAGAAGGGTGCCTACACCGGCGAGATTTCTCCGGCCATGCTTGTAGATGCCGGCGTTAAGTATGTGATCCTCGGCCACTCTGAGAGACGCGGCTACTTCCATGAGACCTCTGAGGAGATCAACAAGAAGATCCTGAAATGCTTTGAACATGGTCTTACCCCGATCATGTGCTGCGGCGAGTCTCTGGAGCAGAGAGAGCAGGGCATTACGATGGACTGGATCCGTCAGCAGGTAAAGGTCGGCTTCCAGCATGTTACCGCTGACCAGGCAAAGACAGCTGTTATCGCATACGAGCCGATCTGGGCGATCGGAACCGGCAAGACAGCTACGGCTGATCAGGCAGAGGAAGTCTGCAAGGGCATCCGTGACTGCATCGCTGAGATTTACGACACCGATACAGCAGAAGCCATCCGTATTCAGTACGGCGGATCCATGAAGGCTGCCAACTGCAAAGAGCTTCTGGCTAAGCCCGATATCGACGGCGGACTGATCGGCGGCGCTTCCCTCAAGGCAGAATTTGCCGAGATCGTTAACTACAATAAGTAATCCGGCGGCGTACCGCGCCGAAACAGCTTGACTCTGTGCGTTTTCACAGATAGAATGAAAATGTTGGTTATAATGTATTTTTACATATAAATCTTTCAATTCAGGAGGAAAAAAACAGATGGCAAAGAAATGGATCTACCTGTTTACCGAAGGCAACAAGGACATGCGCGAGTTGCTCGGTGGTAAGGGTGCAAACCTTGCCGAGATGACCAATATCGGTCTTCCGGTTCCGCAGGGTTTTACCATCACTACTGAGGCCTGCACACAGTACTATGAAGACGGCAGACAGATCAATGATGAGATCAAAGGACAGATCGCAGAGTACATGGACAAGCTGGAGCAGATCACCGGAAAGAAATTCGGCGATGCTGAGAACCCGCTTCTGGTTTCCGTTCGTTCCGGCGCCCGCGCATCTATGCCCGGTATGATGGATACGATCCTTAACCTCGGCCTTAATGAAACTGTAGTAGAGACTCTTGCAAAGAAGTCCGGCAATCCGAGATGGGCATGGGACTGCTACAGAAGATTTATCCAGATGTTCTCCGATGTCGTTATGGAGGTTTCCAAGAGCGAGTTCGAGAAGCTCATCGATGCCAAGAAGGCTGAGAAGGGTGTAAAGAACGACGTTGACCTTGATACCGATGATCTGAAAGGTCTGGCAAGCCAGTTCAAGGCTAAATATAAAGATACGATCGGTTCTGACTTCCCGTCTGATCCGAAGGTACAGCTGATCGAGGCTGTAAAGGCCGTATTCCGTTCATGGGACAACCCGCGTGCGAATGTATACCGTCGTGACAACGATATCCCGTATTCCTGGGGCACCGCTGTTAACGTACAGATGATGGCATTCGGTAACATGGGCGAGACCTCCGGATCCGGTGTTGCTTTCACACGTGACCCGGCTACCGGTGAGAACAGATTCTACGCTGAGGTTCTGATGAACGCACAGGGCGAGGACGTTGTTTCCGGTGTTCGTACCCCTATGAAGTTTGACGAGCTGAAGAAGACCATGCCTGAAGTACATGATCAGCTGCTTGATATCGCAAAGAAGCTTGAGGATCATTACAGAGACATGCAGGATATGGAGTTCACCATTGAGGAAGGCAAGCTTTACATGCTGCAGTGCCGCAATGGTAAGAGAACGGCAAAGGCAGCGCTGAAGATCGCCAATGACCTCGTAAAAGAGGGCAAGATCACGAGAGAGCAGGCTGTTCTTTCCGTAGATCCGCACAACCTGGATACCCTTCTTCATGGTTCCTTCTCCAAGGCAACGCTGAAGAATGCCGTTCAGATCGGCAAGGGACTTCCGGCAGCTCCGGGCGCAGCTTCCGGTGCGATCGTTCTGACCGCTGAGAAGGCCAAGGCAGCAGCAAAGGAAGGCAAGAAGGTTGTTCTTGTACGTCGTGAGACCTCCCCGGAGGATATCGAAGGTATGAAGAGTGCTCAGGGTATTCTGACAGCACGTGGAGGCATGACCTCTCATGCAGCTGTTGTTGCCCGTGGCATGGGCGCATGCTGCGTAGCAGGATGCTCCGATATTGTATTCTCTGAGGATGAGCAGAGCTTCACCCTTGGCGGACACACCTACAAAGAGGGAGATGTGATCTCCTTCGACGGTTCTACCGGTAACATCTACGACGGCGCTCTGGAAGTTCAGGAAGGTGCCATCGAGGATGAGGATTTTGCCACCATCATGAAGTGGGCTGATGAGTTCAGAACCATGAAGGTTCGTACGAACGCTGATACGCCGGCTGATGCTGAGAAGGCAGTTGAGCTCGGTGCAGAAGGTATCGGTCTGACCCGTACAGAGCATATGTTCTTCCAGGGCAACCGTATCGATGCATTCCGTGAGATGATCTGCTCTGATACAAAGGAAGAGAGAGAAGAGGCTCTGGCAAAGATCGAGCCGCTTCAGCAGGGCGACTTCGAAGGCCTGTTCACCGCTATGAAGGGTATGCCGTGCACCATCCGTTTCCTGGATCCGCCGCTTCATGAGTTCGTTCCGAAGACGGAAGAGGATATCAAAAAGGTTGCCGATGCAAAGCATAAGACCGTTGAGCAGATCAAGGCACGTATCGCCGGACTTCAGGAGTTCAACCCGATGATGGGTCATCGTGGATGCCGTCTGTCGATCACCTTCCCGGAGATCGCTGTTATGCAGACCACCGCTGTTATCCGTGCAGCCATCAACGTAAACAAGGCTCATCCGGACTGGAATGTTGTTCCGGAAATCGAGGTTCCGCTTGTAGGCGACGTCAAGGAGCTGAAGTTCGTTAAGAAGTTCATCACCGAGACTGCTGAAAAGGAAATCGCAGCTGCAGGCGTAAAGCAGGAGTACAAGATCGGTACCATGATCGAGATCCCGAGAGCAGCGCTGACTGCCGGAGAGATCGCAAAGGAAGCTGACTTCTTCTGCTTCGGTACCAATGATCTGACGCAGATGACATTCGGATTCTCCCGTGATGATGCCGGCAAGTTCCTTGATTCCTACTATGATAACAAGATTCTTGAGAATGATCCTTTTGCAAAACTGGATCAGACCGGCGTCGGCAGACTGATGAAGATGACCGTAGAAGACGGAAAGGCAGCCAATGCCAATCTGCACATCGGCATCTGCGGCGAGCACGGCGGAGATCCGTCTTCCGTTGAGTTCTGCCACAACATCGGACTTGACTATGTATCCTGCTCACCTTTCCGTGTACCGATCGCAAGACTGGCAGCGGCACAGGCAGCTATCAAGAGCCGCAGATAATTTCTGCTTCGGCTTCTGAAGGATCATCCGGAGTTTTCCCGGAGACCTCAGGTCAGATATTCAGGAAGGCTTCTGTACACGATACGTGTACAGGAGCCTTTTTTTGTGCGGTCAGACGGCCACATACGGTTACAAAGCGATCGGATGCGGCAGACGCCGGATGCAGAGATAAAACCTGAGAAAGGGTTGACCGGCATCACTTCAGCGCATATACTGACAGAGTAATCATGAATAACCTGCTGGGGGAGCGTGAGCTGAGAGTGCGCGGATTTTTCGCGCAGACCCTTGAACCTGATCCGGGTAATGCCGGCGAAGGGAAGCCTTGCATAAGACAGGCGGACTTTTCCGGTCCGTCCGTGATACGTTCCTCCCCGGGAAAGAAAAGAGGAGGATTTTTTATGTCAGTATTTGCTGTTTATGATGAGGCCAATGGCGTTTATCAGATCACATCGGCCGGTTACGGGCTGATAGTCGCGATTCTGATCGGTGTGCTGCTTCTCGCCAGTTTTCTGACCAAACCTGATCAGAAAAATGTGCTGGGCACCAGAAAACTGGTCTTTTCCGCCATGGCCATCGCTCTTGCGACCGTCACTTCCATGATTGAACTTTTCCATGCGCCGATGGGCGGTTCCATCACGCTGTTTTCCATGCTTTTCGTCACGCTGATCGGCTACTGGTACGGTCTCGGTACCGGCCTTTTCGCAGCCATTGCATACGGTCTGATTCAGATGATGATCGATCCCTATATTATTTCCATTCCGCAGATGCTTGTTGACTATATCTTTGCTTTCGGGGCACTCGGCCTGTCCGGTGTGTTCTGCAATGCGAAGCACGGTCTCATCAAGGGCTACATCCTCGGCATCATCGGAAGATACTTCTTTGCCTGCCTTTCAGGTGTGATCTTCTTTGGTATGTATGGCAACGACTATGGCATGTCACCGCTGGCCTACTCCATGGCATACAACGGTCTGTATATCTTCATCGAAGGCGGTATTACCATTGCGGTTCTCTTTATTCCTGCTGTCAGCAAGGCCATGGTACGCGTGAAAAATCTGGCCTGCCAGTCCTCGGACCGCAGAAAAAAGAAAGCGGCGTAAACCGGCATTTTTCCGGTATTGTGGATCCGGGTGACTTATATTATGATGAGTACATAAATATGAATTTCTTACGGTTATGAATGTATGTGTATAGATGTAAGGGTATGAATTCATACATCCAGACCTGCGGGTAAATCCGGAAGCCTGTATGTTTACCTGCGGATGGTCAGGTACGGAGAGCATGATCGCGGAAAGGAGCGGCCTTGGCATATCAGGGATTGTACATAAATGATACGACCGGCAACGGGAATCCGTTCGGATTTTCATCTGTGCGCCTTACTTCCGCGGGTGCTTCGTACGGCTTTTTCAGAAATGCAGCGTCTGCCTCTGCTGCAGCGGCAGGGGCAGCGGTTCTGGCCGGAGCAGCTGTCGGCGGGGCATCCGTAACGGCAGCAGGTCGGAATGCAGAAGAGACGGCATCGGCTTCCGGTGCGGCAGACCTGAAAACACCAGTGTATGATGTGTATGAGCGTTCACCTGAAAGCCTTCGCGGCACTGCAGTGGATCCGGAAGACACGGAGGCTGCAGAAGCTGCTCTGAACGGCACAGAGAAAGAAGAACGGACACCGGGTAAAGTGGAACTGAATCCCGGGGAGTCTGATGAGAAGAAGCCGGGGCGCCGCTCATCACCGGCAGAGTGTGAAACCTGTAAGGAAAGAAAGTACAAAGACGGGTCCGATGAAATGGTCTCCTATAAGACGGCGACGCACATCAGTCCGTCCGAGGCGCCGGCACGCGTCATGGCGCATGAGGGTGAGCACGTGGCCAACGCCTACAAGAAGGCGGAGCAGCATAACGGCAAGGTACTGTCGGTGTCGGTATCGATCCACACAGCCGTGTGTCCTGAATGCGGCCGTGTCTATGTATCCGGCGGAGAGACAAGAACAAAAATAGCCTACAGCACAGACAGCGGGGATGAACCGAAGGATTCCGGGAGAGAAGTACTCGGAGCCAGACTCGACATGACAGCGTGAATAATCCCTGTGCTGAAATATGCGCAACATCAGGCAGCAGAAAATTTACCATGATCATCCGGTTTTTCATGAAGACAGTGAAAAACCGGATTTTTCAGTTTAGGCCTAGGAAAAGAGCGTGGCATACTTTATAATAGAAAAGTCGGCATTTTGCAGGAAATGAAAAACAAACCTGCATTTCCGACGGAGTTTCGCGACATTTCAGGAACGGACTCCATTTTCAGATCTGAGAGGGAAGGGAAAGAAAAATGAACAAACTGATCAGAAGGATCGCAGGGGTGATGATGGCTGCGGTGACAGCCCTGTCACTTGCCGGCTGCAGCGGTGAGCAGCGTATCATGTTCGGTACGGGAGGTACGGCCGGAACCTATTATGCGTACGGCGGTGTGCTGGCGCAGGCTATGCGCAACTATGCTGGCATCCGCGTAACGGCAGTATCCACCGGCGGATCCAAGGCCAATATTCAGACCATACAGGACGGTGATTTCCAGCTGGGATTTACCCAGTCGGATGTTCTTGATTATGCGTGGGACGGCACCCGCTCCTTCGAGAAGGACGGTCCGACACATGATTTCCGTGTCCTCGGCGCCTTATATGATGAGACCGTTCAGCTGTTCACCATGGACCCGGATATCAAATCGGTTTATGACCTCCAGGGAAAGAGTGTATCCATAGGTGCTGCGGGATCAGGCGTTTATTTTAACGCACTTGACGTGCTCAATGCAGCAGGACTCAGCATCTCCGACATTACACCGCAGTATGAGTCTTTTGAGGATTCCAAGGAATCGATGAAGGATGGCAAAATCGATGCGGCCTTCATCGTTGCCGGCGCTCCGACGACAGCCATCACCGAGCTCGCGACGACAAACGGCGTATACCTCATCAATATCGACGGAGACCTGAGGGATAAAATCCTGCAGGAATGTCCGTACTATAAAGCCAAGACCATTCCGGCAGGCACCTATACAGGACAGGATGATGATGTGGAAACCATCACGGTAGAAGCGACGGTCGTCGTTGATGACAAACTGGACAATGATACCGTTTACCGGCTGACGTCGGCGATTTTTGATCACAGTGATGAGATCTCAAAGGAAAATGCGAAGGGCGAAGAACTCTCTGTGGAAAAGGCTGCTGATATCAAAGGTGTGCCTTACCATGCCGGCGCTGCAAAGTACTACGCGGAACACGGCATTACCGTTTCAACGGATGAATCCGGGGATGAAAGCGTACAGTCCGGAAGCAGTGAACAGATCGGCGGCAGCAGCGCGGATTCAGCGACAGGAACAGAGAACTGAGGGGGATGGCACATATGACGAGTAAAGTTGATGAAGAAAGAAAAAAGTTTGAGGCCCGTCAGACGGAAGAAGAAAATAAATTCAACAGAGAACAGGAGGAAAAGTTCAGTCAGTTCGATAATGTCGTAGATGACGAGACGAACGAGATCAAGGCTGATATCGATACCCTGATGCGTAAATACGACCGGGAGTCCAATACGAGAATCTGGGTCGGCAAGCCGAAGGTGGCCATCAGTATCATTCTGGCCATGTTCTCCATCTGGTGCATCTATGTCACGCTGTTTGCCACCTTCCTGGAAGAGATCCGGCTGACATCGTTCATGGCGCTCATCATTCTGATGGGATTTCTGATTTATCCTGCCCGTAAGGGCATGCAGAAGGCCAATTACATGCCTGTCGGCGACATCATTTTCATGATCGCCGGCACGGGAGCTTTTCTGTATTTCACAATGAATGCAAACCAGATCATCAATCAGGGAACGAGATTTACCTGGCCGCAGATCATCATCGGCATTATCGGTATAGCCGCACTGATTGAGGTCACGAGGCGGTGTGTCGGTCTGCCGATTCTGTGTGTGGCGGGATTCTTTATCGTCTACGCTCTGGTGTACGGACTGACGAACCCGGCTTTCTTCGGGCGTGTCCGTTACCTGGTCAGAAATCTTTTCTATACCAAAGAGGGCATTCTTTCTACGCCGATCAATGTCTGCTCGAAATATATCGTTGTCTTCATTATTTTCGGGGCATTTCTTGAGCGGACCGGAATTTCCAACTTCTTTATCAATCTTGCCAACTGTGTTGCCGGTCGTTTTGCGGGCGGACCTGCCAAAGTGGCCGTTATCTCCTCGGCACTCTGCGGCATGGTTTCCGGTTCATCCGTAGGAAACACCGTGACGACCGGTTCCGTTACGATTCCGATGATGAAAAAGACCGGCTACCGCCCTGAATTTGCGGGCGCCGTAGAAGCGGCGGCATCGACCGGAGGACAGATCATGCCCCCGATCATGGGTGCTGCGGCATTCCTGATGGCTGATTTTGTCGGCGTGCCTTATTCCGATATTATCGGGAGAGCGGTCCTTCCGGCTATCCTGTACTTTACGGGTATTTTTATTTCCGTTCATCTGGAGGCAAAGAAGAACAACCTCAGAGGAATTCCGAAGGAAGATCTGCCGAAATTCCGCGATCTGATTAAAAAAATCTACCTGCTGCTTCCGCTGGTGATGCTCGTCATCTGGGTTTCAGGCAACTTCATGACCATGCAGAGAGCAGCTTCGCTGGCGATTGTTCTGGCCATTGTCGTCAGTCTTTTCGACAGCGAGAACCGCATCACACCGCACAAAATCCTCGATGCCCTTGAGGCAGGCGGCAAGAGCACAATCACGGTCGGTGCGGCCTGCGGCGTGGCGGGCATCATCTCCGGAACGATCACGATGACAGGCCTTGCCAATGATCTGATCAACGGCATAGTGACCCTTGCCGGCGACCGGCTGATCATTGCGCTCGTACTGACCATGATCTGCTGCATTATCCTCGGCATGGGCGTTCCGACGACAGCGAACTACTGCATCATGGCTGCCACCACGGCACCGATCCTCATCCGGATGGGAGTTCCGACACTGGCGGCGCATTTCTTCGTTTTCTACTTCGGTATCGTTGCGGATATCACACCGCCGGTGGCACTCGCCGCCTATGCGGGATCCGCCATCGCGAAGTCCAACCCGATGAAAACGGCTGTCAATGCCTCAAAGCTGGCTGTGGCGGTCTTCATCGTACCGTATGTATTCTGCTATAATCCTTCGATGCTGCTGATTGATACGACCCCGCTGGCCGTTGTCCAGATCGCCGTGACATCCTTTATCGGCATCTTCGGTGTGGCAGCGGCACTGGAAGGCTACTGCTTCGCACATATGAACCCTGTGATGCGTATTGTCATCGCCGCCGGCGGACTTCTGCTCATCATTCCGGGCGCTGTATCCGATCTGCTCGGCCTCGCCATCGTCGTCGGCTGCGTCATGATCCAGAGAGGCATCGCAGGAAGACAGAAAAAGGCGGCTGCATAATCGGCGCCGGCCGGAAATCCGTTCTCATGTGTAAATGAAAACATCTCCGCGCCCCTTGTGCATCACAGAGAGAATTCGCTATAATGAATGTGTTGCAGCAAAACGGTAGTACAGAAGAGTGACAGAAAAGGAAGACAGATGGCACAGGAACAGCATGAAAAAGTGATCGTTATCGATTATGGCGGTCAGTATAATCAGCTTGTGGCAAGGCGCGTGCGTGAATGCAGCGTGTACTGCGAGATTTTTTCCTACAGAACTCCCCTTGATGAAATCCGGAAGCTGAACCCGAAGGGAATCATTCTCACGGGCGGTCCGAACAGCGTTTATGAGGAAGGTGCGGCATCCGCACCCGCGGAGCTGTTCGAAATGGGCATACCGGTTCTCGGTCTGTGTTATGGTGCACAGCTGATGCAGTATGTGCTCGGCGGTGATGTACAGCGTGCGGAAGACAGGGAATACGGGAAAACAGAAATGAAGGTTGATGCGACGGACTCCGCACTGTTTGAGGATGTACCTGAGGAGAGCATCGTGTGGATGAGTCATAATGACTACATCACAAGGCTGGCGCCGGGCTTTACGACAGCGGCACATACGGCGAACTGCCCGTACGCGGCGGTAGCCGATGAAACGAGAAAACTGTACGGATTCCAGTTTCATCCGGAAGTGCTCCACACACAGTACGGCACACAGATGATCCGGAACTTCGTATTAAAAATCTGCGGATGCTCCGGTGACTGGCGCATGGAGGATTTTGCCGAGCGCACCATTGAGGAGATCCGCGAGAAAGTCGGTGACGGAAAAGCACTCTGCGCGCTCTCGGGCGGTGTAGATTCATCGGTGGCAGCGGTTCTGATGTCCAGAGCGATCGGGAAGAATCTGACCTGCGTTTTCGTTGATCACGGGCTTCTCCGCAAGGATGAGGGCGATATGGTCTCCGAGGTCTTCGGTCCGGACGGTCCGTATGACCTGAACTTTGTCCGCGTGGATGCCAGTGAGAAATTCTTCAGTGATCTGGCAGGCGTTACCGAACCGGAGAAGAAGAGAAAAATCATCGGCGAGGATTTTATCCGTGTCTTCGAAAAAGAAGCAAAGAAGATCGGTCATGTCGACTATCTGGTACAGGGCACGATCTATCCTGACGTGGTTGAATCAGGACTTGGCGGTGAATCCGCAAAAATCAAATCGCACCACAATGTCGGCGGTCTGCCGGACTATGTGGATTTTCGTGAGATCATCGAACCGCTTCGTTATCTCTTCAAGGATGAGGTGCGCAAAGTTGGCCGCCATCTCGGCATCCCGGAGAAACTCGTCAACCGTCAGCCGTTCCCGGGTCCGGGCCTCGGCATCCGGATTATCGGAGAGGTAACGCCGGAGAAGGTTAAAATCGTGCAGGATGCCGATGCCATCTTCCGTGAGGAAATGGAAAATGCGGGAATTAACAGGACAGCAAACCAGTATTACGCGGCGCTCACGAATCTGCGTACCGTCGGTGTCATGGGAGACGAGAGGACATATGATTATGCCATTGCGCTCCGTGCCGTCAGCACAGTTGACTTCATGACGGCTGACGCTGTAGAGATTCCGTATCCGGTGCTGAAGAAAGTCACCAGCCGGATCGTCAACGAGGTGAGTCACGTCAACAGAGTATTCTACGACATCACGTCGAAGCCGCCGGGAACGATAGAGTTGGAATAAATGTTAAAAGTCCGGAAACCAGCATAAACACTGGGATTCCGGGCTTTTTCTATGTCTCGTGAGTACATTTTTCAAAAAAAGATTCGGCGTTTACCGACCACCCTTTTTGCCTGAAAACGGAACCACCTATTTACCTCCGTCTGTGAAGGTGAATAATTCCTCGACAGTAACGTCAAATACTC
>Ga0256406_1000902_pt1 | contig 50598 bp, 43 predicted proteins | sample RumenRJG_03DNA_FD_185986 | JGI IMG/M metagenome (GOLD analysis project Ga0256406, IMG submission 185986) | Bovine rumen microbial communities from Lethbridge, Alberta, Canada - RJG_03 | ecosystem: Host-associated > Mammals > Digestive system > Stomach > Rumen | place: Canada: Alberta | collected...
GCATTTGAGTACCATCCGGGTACAGCTGACCAGATATGCCCGGCAATAACATGTCAGCTCAATGCCTGGCTTTGCCTTGGCAGCCTCCATATTGTCAAAGATGTTCAAAGAATTGACTAAAAAATAACAAGTTCGTAGATTCTTAACCTCATCTTTGGCTTTGGCTCGAACAAGCGGAATGTCAGCGATCTCTCCGATGATATTCAGAATGCCGTTTACCGATTGATGACTGATGGGGAGATAAAGATGAACAACAATCCGATTAAGCTTAAACCACAGGATATTAAATTCAGAAGTAATAGATAGAAGAAAAGTCTGTGGATTGCAGACTGCGTCAAGGGCGTAAATCATTGAGATGCCATTATAGCGGCACTCAGAAAAATATTTACACCAATGCAAAACCTATCATTTTGGTGTGCAAAACGGTCCGTTTCACGAGCTGAAACGGACCGTTTTGCATCCTAAAACCTACCGTTTCGCAACGCCAAATGGCATGTATTAGTAACGGGTTGACTATCAATGCCGTACGAAGACGGAAAGAAATGCAGCGCAATGCGAATTATTATTACATCATAGTATTACCGGTTTTCTATTTGTCACGTGCTACTCAAAAATATATAATGATGGCTGAAGAAGGTGCTATCCACTCAGGCGCAATATCATATTACGCTTTTTAAACTATTGCGAGCTGATAACGGAAATTGCAATCGCATCGTGAATGTATTACCTTTGCAAACAGAAGCGTACATGCTGTACACCGGGGACACCTTCAACGAATGCGACCTCGCCTAGATTGCCAAGACGAGGTCGCACATATTGACAAAACTATTATTTCTAATTTCTAATTTTTAATTTCTAATTTGAAAATAGTTGTTAGTGGATTCTATAAATTAAATCAGCTGAGGCAGGAAGCACGACACGATGAGTACGGCAATACCGATTATAAGCACCGTTATAGTCTTCTGAGAGCAGCCTTTCCACTCGTGGAGTATAATTCCCCAGACATTGGAGAATGTCACGTTCAGAGCCATCAGAATGCAGAATGAGAGGGTCATGAGCGTCGGTGATGAAGTGAGGAAACCTTTGCCCAGTGACAATCCGAAGAACTGGCTGTACCAAAGAGCACCGGCAAGCAGGCAGAATACGAGGTTGTTGCCCCATACAGAGCCTTTCTTATAGTCGCTCCATGTATGGTTCTTCTGATTCTGCCAGAAGCAATAGACGGCATTGGTGACGAATCCACCCAGTGTGACAAGTAATGTGGCTGGCAGAGTCTTGAACATGTCAGGTGTCAGGTCGCCGAAGTTGATGCCCTTGCCGAACTCCAGTCCGACGTTGAAGCATCCGCTCATAAATCCCGATAGCAAGGCGATGGCTATGCCTTTCGGGAAGTTGAAGTCCTTTACAGCCTCTTTCTTCTGCTCGTCACTGAGGGCGTCAGCTTTCATCTTGCCTGCTACACCGATGATGCCGATACCTATCAGTGTGACGACAACTCCGATTATGACGGCTGCCGTCAGTGAAGACAGGGCATTGAGCTCAGGGAAGAAGATGTTGAGCAGCACCGGACCCATTATCGTTCCCAGTCCTGCGCATGTGCCAAGGGCTATCGACTGTCCGAGGGCAACGCCTAGATAGCGCATCGACAGACCGAAGGTCAGTCCACCTACTCCCCACAGCACTCCGAAGAAGATTGTCATCCAGATGTTGAATGACGGTGCGGCTGCGAACATCTCGGTAAACGAGTGCCCGCTTGGCACGGCAAGGAGCATGCCCAGAAACGGCAGGACAAGCCATGCAAAGACGCCCTGGACTATCCAGTAGCTCTCCCACGACCAGTCCTTGATCTTGTTTATAGGAACGTAGGAACTGCTCTGGCAGAATGCTCCTATGGCTATGATTAGTAATCCAATCAATATTTCCATGATAAAAAAACGCAGTCCCCACCAAGCCTACTCTTGGGGGAGGCTTGGTGGGGATTAGATTTGATTATTTTACTTTCTCTTGAATGTTACTTCCTGCTCGTACTTCTCAATTTCCGGGATGTACTCCTCGCCAACAGGAACGTTGTTCTTGAGGTTGAAGTAATCGTAGACAGCACCGAATGGCAGTGTCTTCTCCTCTTCGAGAATAGCGAGGCGCTGGAAGAGCTGACCGTTGTCCTCGTACTTGCGGAGCAGGTCGAGAGGCTCGAGGAATGCTGCAAGCAGCGACTTCTGTGTGGCGCGGGTTCCGATGATGTATGCACCGATGCGGTCGATGGATGCGTCGAAGTAGTCGAGACCGATATGTGCGCGGTTGAGCTGACCGGAGCGAACGAGTTCGAAGAACAGGTTGCGGGTATTGTCGTCGAACAGTGTTACATGGTCGCTGTCCCAATGCATTGGACGGCTGACGTGCAGCATGAGCTCTGGAACGAAGAGCAACAGTGCTGATACGGCGTTGGAAACATCCTCTGTCGGCTCATAGTGACCGGTATCGAGGGTGTAGATCATGTTGTTCTTTGCGCAGTATCCGGCGACGAAATCGTGAGAACCGGCAGTGAATGCCTCGAGTCCGATACCGAAGAGCTTTGCCTCAAGGCAGGTCTTCATGTTCGGCAGGTCTTCCTTCATAATCTCGTCAAGGCTCTCCTTGAATATCTGACGATAGCGGTATTTCTCGGTTGTGTAGTCCTTTGAACCGTCGTGTACCCAGATGTTCATGATACATGGGTCGCCCTGATACTTACCCATTGCGTCAGCTATGCGGCGGCAACGCTTTGTGTGCTCAATCCAGAAGTCGCGGATGCCCTTGTCAGGGTTGGCAAGTGACAGGTTGCCGCTCTTCGGGTGAGAAAAGCTTGTGGAGTTGAAGTCGAGCTTGAGGTTGTGCTCCTTAGCCCACTGCATCCAGCTTTCGAAGTGCTTTGGCTCGCACTGGTCGCGATCGACAAACTTGCCACCGAAGTCTCCGTATGTCTCATGAAGGTTCAGACGGAATGTTCCGGCGAGCATTGACTGTACTTTCTCAATATCCTGACGTAGCTCGTCGATGTTGCGTGCACGGCCGGGGAAGTTGCCTGTGGTCATGATACCACCCGATGCTGCTTCGCCACGCTCGAAGCCGACAACGTCGTCGGCTTGCCAGCAATGCAGGGAGATAGGGGTCTTCTCAAGCTCTGCGATGGCTTTGTCGGTGTCTACTCCCAGGGCAGCATAACGCTCCTTGGCTACTTCATAGTTCTTCTTTATGGTTTCTGCGTTCATAGTTATTTGGTTTTAAAAGTTTCGTTATTGTTTATAATAATATTGTTATTTGTTCTTGTATACTTCCAACTCAATGCTGTTGGCTATTATGCGGCGCATTTCCCAAATGTCGGAAACAGCACCGGCAGCCTTAGCCTGGAGCATGATGTTGCCAATGGCTGTGCCTTCCTGAGGACCGGCAATAACAGTGACACCACATGCATCGGCAGTAAGCTGGTTGAGGAATGCGTTCTTTGAGCCACCGCCAATGATGTGAAGAGTGTTGATGTCGAAGTCGGCAAACTCACGAAGCCACGTGAATACTTGTCGATAGCGCTGTGCAAGAGAGTCGAAGATGCAACGGCAGTACTCTGCGCGTGTCTGAGGAACCGGCTCGCTGTGTGCCTTGCAGTAGTCGTTGATGGCTTGAAGCATTGATGTTGGATTGGCGAATGAAGGATCGTCAGGATTGATGATGCTCTTTGACGGCTCTAGTGCCTTAGCGCTTGACTGCAGAACTTGATGAGAGAGCTCCTTGTCCATATCGCCCATCTCCGGTTTCCAAGCCGCTTTCCACTCACGGCGGCAGCACTCGTAAATCCACATTCCGCAGATGTTCTTAAGGAATCGGGTCGTTCCTTCAATGCCGCCTTCATTGGTGAAGTTGAGGTCGTAAGAGCGCTTGTTGATTATCGGCTTGCAGCTTTCGATACCCATAAGGCTCCATGTGCCTGAACTGAGATAGGCAAAGTTCTCGTCTTTAGCAGGAACGGCAGCAACGGCTGATGCTGTGTCGTGACCTGCAACGGCAATGACTGGTATGTCGCCTAGTCCGGTAAGCTTCTGAACTTCTGCGGTGAGAGTGCCAATGACAGTTGCCGGACTTGTAATAGGACCGAACTGTCGGCGGCTCAGCCCCAGTGACTGCAACAGCTCCGGTGCAATGTCCTTAGTGACAGGATTGAGCATCTGGCTTGTCGAGCATACCGTGTATTCGCAAATAGCTTTACCGGTGAGCATATAGCTGAGCGCGTCAGGAACAAACAGTATCTTGTCAGCGTTCTCGAGTGCGCTGTTGCCTTCTTCTTTCATTGCGTATAGCTGGAAGAGGGAATTGAAGTTCATGAACTGTATTCCTGTCAGTTCGTAGACTTTCTCCTTTGGCAGTTGCTCGGCGAAGTACTTCTCCATAGTGCCGAAGGTATGCGGGTCGCGGTAAGCCATCGGGTTGCGCAGGATTGCTCCGTCATTGCCTACGAATACGAAGTCGCATCCCCATGTGTCTATTCCGATGCTCTTAATGTTGATGCCACGTTTGTGAACCAGTCGTAATCCGCGGATAATCTCATTGTACAGGGCATAGATGTCCCAATAGACATGACCGCCGGTCTCAATGAGGTTGTTGTCGAAGCGGGTGAGCTCTTCAAGTTCTATTTTGCCGTTAGCCAATCGTCCGATAATGGTGCGTCCACTTGTGGCACCAAGGTCAACGGCAAAGAAAGAAGAGGCTCCCGCCTGACTGCCTCCTGTAGAAGGCTCTTGATTGTTATTATTATTTAGATTTTCCTTACTCATTATTTGTTTAATTAAATTAGGTGATTAAACATCTTTCCCCCTTTGGGAAGGCTTGAAGAGGAAATACCTTTCTCCCTTAGTCCATGTGGAACAATTCCTCTAGAGGAATGCTTACAGGAGAGTTGTCCTTATTCGTGTCCATAATATCAGCCATCATGTCCCACCATTTCTGTGTTATAGGGTCGACGTCGGTTGTGTCCTGGCTGTTGGTATCTTTGGAGCACTCCTGATAAGCGAAGAGCAGGTTTGTCTCTTTGTCCCAGAATATGCTGTAGTTGCTTACACCCTGGTCTTCACTAATCATCTTCTTAAGCTCAGGCCAGATGGCTGCGTGGCGTTTTGCGTATTCTTTCTCGCAGCCTGGTTTAAGGTACATCTTAAATGCGAATCTTTTCATAGTTAGTATTTAGTTGGTTGGATTATCTGTTTTATAGTGTTGAATCTGTTATGAAGTACGCTAGTGCTTTACATTATTGATGACAACGTTCTTGACTTTCGTCTCCGGTATCATGTTCGGATCGAATGCCAACTTCTTGTCGGTGACGTTGATGTTCTCGAATGTGAAGTCACAAAGGTCGTACTTGTCACTTGTTCCCACATCGAAGAAGTTGTCGCAGTCCATGTTGACGTTGCGAATAGTGATGTGACGGCAGAATGATTCCGGCATGTCGTCGCGTTTAAGCGGTTTGAAGAACTGAGTCCAAGGACGTATTACGAGAAAGCTCTTTGCCTTGCCGGTTATTCCTTCGACGGTTACGTACTCGTATTGCTGTGGGGTGTCAGGACGCATCTTCAACCATAGAACACGGTTGGCATTGCGGCTGTTGCAGTTGCGGAGAATTATATTGCGGTCGTGAAGACTCTCAGAGCCAAGGGTGAGCATACCATGTACAGTGTCGTACTGGCAGTTTTGTATTATAACGCGCTCAACCGGACCGTTGACAGACATTGTATCGGCGTATGTGCCCTTGCCGCCTTTGAGGACTACGGCGTCGTCATTGACGTTCATATAGCAACCATCGACAAGGAAGTCATGGCATTTGTCAATGTCGATAGCGTCGGAGCTTGGCGCCTTTACGCCAGATGTAGGAGCATAGATGTAACAGTCGAGGTAGCGGACGTGGTCGCTGTTGTAAACGTGGTTGGTCCAGAACGGACTGTTAATGAGGTGTACGTCTTGTACGGTGACGTTGCTGCAGTTGGATATATACACCAGACGAGGACGTTGCGCATCCTTGTTCGTGCATTGGCGGTTCCATTTCCTGCGAATCCAGAACTCATCCCAGTAGTTATAGCCATTGCCGTCGATTGTTCCTTTGCCGGTAATGGTGAATCCATCGACATGGTCGGCGTTGATAACGGCAGCAAAGTACGGACATGTCTCACCTTCTATTCGAGTTTCAAGTATCTTGAAATTCGTGATGCGGTCAGAACCTTTCAGCTTTGCGCCTTCAACGAGATGCAGATGAGTCTTCGGCTTGAAGAACAGCGAGCCGGTAATGAATGTACCACGAGGTATGACGATAACGCCTCCACCATTTTCTGACGCCTTGTCTATGACAGCCTGAATGGCAGCTGTCTGCACAATCGTAGAGTCGGTGCTGACACCATAATCGGTGATTACGTATTGCTTGCCTAGCGTGTTGACATCAACCTTTGAAGTGTTGGCGAACCAAGAGTCAATCTTTGTTCCGTCCGGCCAATTCTCCGCTCCGGCATTTACGGTTGTCAGAGTGAGAAACAACGCCATTAATGTTCTTACGAAGTAGTTAGCTTGCATTTTAGTGATTAGTTGTAAAGGATTGTCCTATTTATTTTGTTCAGATGCAAAGTTAGTGTGTTTAAAGAGGTTGTGGCTTGATAAAATGATTTTGATTCTTGGTTATTTGGCAAAAATACGGGTAAAAATAAAGACAAAAGAAAGAGGGCATGCGCCTTGCGGCACATGCCCTCGCCTGAAAAATCTAATACCTTACAGTATAGGCTAATAACCTATTTATAGAATTAATAGCCTGGGTTCTGCTTGAATACATCAGGATCTGTCACAGCATCCATCTCATCCTGTGGAATTGGCCGATAGAGGAAGTGGTGACCTGCATCAGCGTTGAGCTGTGGAGAAGCCTGAGCATTGTACTTAGCAACATACTCATAGAGTTTGCCTGTACGCTTAAGGTCGAACCAACGCATCTGCTCACCGCAGAGCTCGATAGCACGCTCGCTGAGGATGGTATCAATAGTTGCGTTGCCCTTAAGAGTATTGTCAGTACCTGCCTTGGCACGAACGGTACGCAGCTGGTTGATTGTAGTCATTGCGCCGGCACCGTCGCCGAGGGCAACCTGGCACTCAGCCTTGATGAGGTAGAGCTCCGGCAGACGCATTACGATAGCGTCACGGCTAGAGATGTCGTGTGTAGGATAGTTCGGGTCATAAACGTTGTCAAGGAACTTCTTGATACCAGGGAATGAGCACCATCCACCAATCTTATAAGTATTGTAACGGTTGTCGCCGTAGACATCAGATGTTGCCTTTGCAGCCTCTGTTGGCTTTGCTGTTGCCGGGTCCATGCTTGTGTAAACAGGGATGTCGCCGCCTGCAGCAAACTGGATACGATACTTACCCTTAGCCCAAGCCTGAGCAGCCTTTCCTTCAGGAGAGTCGCCGTCGAGCGGAGAGTAGTAGATAAGGGTATCCTGCTGCATGTCAGGATAGCACTTAGAAACGTTCTTGTAGAGGTCAGGGCTAGCTACATCGTAGTGGTCGAGCAGTGTGCCCTCGCAACGCTGGTCGGTAGCCTTGTGCTCCTCAAGCAGCTGCCACAGGTGCAGTGACGGGAGGTAACGTGTGAAACCACGGCCGTAAGGAGAGTACTTGTCGGCTACGAATACGTTCTTGCCTGTAGATGCGCTCTTGATGTAAGAAGAAGACTCACCGGTAGAACGGATGAATGCAGATGTAGTGTTGTTCTTGTTGTTACCAACATCGGTAGCACCATTGTTCCACATAGGAACGAACATCAGCAACATAGCAGAGCCGCCACGGGTGTAACCTGTACGTGTGATGAGTGAGCAGTACTTCATTGGGTCGCCGCTTGCGTCAGTACGGTAGCGGTAAGGAATGCAGTTAACTGTAGACTTCAAATCCTGTGAGTATGTGATTCCGAACAGAGCCTCGTTGTTGGTCTCGTAGCTCTCGTTCTTCATTGACCATACATCATTGTAGTTGCTGTAGAATGAAGCGTAGCCAGAGTTGATGACAGCGTCAGCCTCGTTCATTGCAGCCTGATACAGACCGTTTGTGCTCATAGAAGAGTAGTTGTCGTTGCCGGCAACCTGCTCGTTGAGCTGACCGCCGAGCCAGCTGGCAGCATACAACAGAACGCGAGCCTTGAAAGCACGTGCAGCCCAATAGTTGGCACGTCCGTCAGCCTTTGTCTTGTAGTCGGCAGCCTCAAAGTCCTTGATACTCTCGTCGAGGTCGGCAAGAATCTTTCCGTAAACCTCGTTCTGCGGAGTCTTTACCGGAGCAAGGTTCTGCGAAGTGATAGGAGCGTCGTTGTAAGGAATGTCACCCCAGATGTTCACCATGTGGAAATAGTAGAACGCACGGAGGAAGTAAGTCTCGCCGAGAAACTGCGACTTAGTGTTCTCGTCGATCTGAGTATTCTTGTTTACCTGCTCAATGGCATTGTTGCAGACATCGCAAGCGTCATAGAACATCTCCCAATAGTGGTCGAGGCAAGGATTATCCTTAGAGTTGTCGTCGAGAGCCTCAGGAGTTATGTTGTATTGGCAGAGAGATTTCTGCTTGTTATCGTAACCATAATAGAACAGGTCAGTTCCCATTTCAGACAGACCCAGTCCGGCTTCCTTGCCGTACCAGCCGCGTGCGAAGCTGTAGCAGCTGGCAACGAGTCCCTCAATACCCGACTTAGTATTGTATGTCAGGTCAGCCGTTGAACCCACCTTGTTGTTCTCTTCCAGATAGTCAGAGCAAGATGTAGTTGCGCCCAGGGTCAGGGCGGCAGCGGCCATCATCAAATATAATTTAGATTTCATAAGTATTCGGTTTTTTAGAATTCAACATTTAGACCAAGTACGACTTGCTTCTGCAATGGGAATGCGATGCTACCGCCGCGCTCTGGGTCGTAGTCGTCGATGTCGCTGAAGGTGATGAAGTTCTTCATTGACAGATAAACGCGTGCTGATGTCATAGCGATGTGGCGAATCCAGTTCTTCGGCAGATTGTAGGCAAGAGTGATGTCCTTAATCTTGAAGAAGTTTGCCTTCTCGTACATCAGTGAAGACTGGTATGTGTTGTAAGTCCACTGCTGGTCAGCTCCGAGTCCCGGGCTTGGGAACTTAGCGTTCTGGTTTGTAGGAGTCCAGTAGTCGATGTCACCCCAGTTAGCCGACTCGTAGTTCAGCTGATTGTTCATTCCGTACTCGATGTAACCACCGATACGAGCCATCATCTGTACGCTCAGAGAGAAGTCCTTATAAGAGAATGTATTATTCAGACCGAAGATATGGTCAGGATCCTTGTCATAGAAGATCTTATCGTGGTCGGCGTCAATCTTGCCGTCGTTGTTCACGTCGGCAATCTTCAGAGTACCCGGGTCACCGTAGTGAGCAGGGAAGCTAGGAGTAATGCCTTCAGCCTCATAGCGCTCAAGTTCCTTCTGGAACTCGCCGATTCCCCATGTGCCGAGAGCCTTGTAATCATAGAATGTATTCACACGCTCGCCGACGGCACGTGCTGTTGTACCGGTGAGGTACATGTCAACACCTTCAGTGAGCTCAGTGATTTCGTCAGTCATGTGAGAGTATGACAGTGCAGCGTTCCAGTTGAAGTCCTTAGTGCGGATGATGTCAGCGTTAAGTCCAACCTCAACACCGAATCCCTTTGTCTTACCGATGTTGTCGATAACGCTTGGGAATACAGAAGAAGCAGGAGCTGTCTTGTAGAACAACAGGTCGTAAGTGTGGTTCCAATAGAGGTCGAGGGTACCGTTGATACGTCCGTCGAGGAATCCATAGTCAAGTCCTACATCGAATGAAGAGGTCTTCTCCCATGTAAGGTTCTTGTTTGACATTGAAGAAGGAATCTTACCTACGACATCGTTACCACCGAGATAGTAGTAAACGTTGTATGCAGAAAGAGCACCGAGAGTAGAGTACGGATCGATGGCAGCGTTACCAGAGAGACCCCAAGAAGCACGGAGCTTCAGGTTGCTCAACCAAGACTTAGCGCCCTGCATGAATTTCTCCTCAGAGATACGCCAGCCGAGTGATACAGATGGGAACCATCCCCACTTATGACCATTGGCGAGGGTTGAAGAACCATCGGCACGGAGAGAAGCCTGTAAGAGGTACTTGCCAAGGTAGCTGTAGTTGATACGGCCGAATACAGAAACCATGTTCTGCTTGGTGTACTCATTCTCAACAGTCGGCGAGCTGATCTTGCTCAGGTCATAGAACGAACTCTCATAGTAGTGAGTTGTGCCGGCATCACCGTAGACATGAGTCTGCTCAGCGATGTCCTGCCAGATTTCATGTCCGAGGAGGGCAGTGAAGTCATGTTTGTCAGAACCGAAGTCTGTGTTATAGCTCAGGGTGTTATCCCAAGTGTAGCGGGTAACAGTGCGGTTTGTCGAGCTGATATAGTTGGTTGACGGAGCCTGGTAACGACCCTGGCTCTGATAGTCCTGATAGAGACCGTCACGGCTGTTGTTGCGGTTGACAGCGAACTGTGAACGGAAGTTCAGACCCTTGAACGGGGTAACCTCAGCATAAACGTTTCCGAAGAAGCGTGTAGACTCAATGTTACGCTGGTAAGCTCCCGGAACGTCGTCGAGCAGTGGTGAGCAGTGAGCAGCGTACCATGGGTTTGGAGTAGCGTTGATAGTACCGTCGTTGAGGTACGGATGAGTGATAGAGGTCATCTTCAGAGCCTGAGAGTAAACGCCTGAGTTACGCTTGTCGTTGCTCTTGTAGGTGAACTGCAGAGAAGTACCAACCTTGAAGATCTTGTTGATACGGTGGTCGATGTTGGCGCGTCCGTTGTAACGGTTCATCTTATCGTTCTTCATCAATCCGCGGTCGTTCATCATACCGAGGCTGATGTTGAAGTTTGTCTTCTCGTTACCGCCGCTGACGCCGAGCTCATAGTCCTGCGTTGTGCTGTTCTTCAGCAGCAAGTCGCCCCAGTCAGTGTACGACTTGTCCTTGTAGATGTCGAGAGTAGGAGTATCGTCGGCAAGCTTCTCGGTGAGTACATCCTCAGGAGTAACAACTGCTGTGCCCCAAGTACCTGTCTCAGCGTAAGTCTTATAGTTCTGCTGATACTCACTTCTGTCGATAAGACGCTGTACCTCGCGGTCGCCATACATAGATGTAGCCTTGCTTGTAGGAGAGTTCCAACTGTTGTAGAAGCTGAAGTTTACGCGAGTCTTACCAGCCTGGCCACGCTTTGTTGTGATGATGATGACACCGTTTGCACCACGTGTACCATAGATGGCTGTCGAAGCGGCATCCTTCAGGATGTCCATGCTCTCGATGTCGCTAGGGTTAATATCGATGGTAGAGCCATATTCAACACCGTCGACGATGACCAGCGGGTCATTGCTGCCGAGGATAGAACGGTTACCACGGAGTTTGATGCTGATGCCTCCACCAGCCTGACCATCACTCTGGGTAAGGTCGACACCAGGAACCTTGGCCTGCATAGCCTGCATGGCGTTGGCAGCGGCGACGTGGGCGATGTCGTCAGATTTTACTGAAGCTACAGAACCGGTGAGGTCGCGTTTCTTCATGGTACCATAACCCACAACGACAACTTCGTCGAGTTGCTCCTGGTCTTCCTTCATCGTGATGTTGAATGAAGACTGGTTGCCTACCTTGACCTTCTGGTCGAGATAGCCTACGTAGCTGAATGTGAGAGCTGTGGATGACTTGACATTCGGAACAGAGAAGTTTCCGTCAATGTCGGTAATGGCAACTGCCTGACCGTCGGCCAAAATGGTAACACCGATCATCGGTTCGCCACTAGCATCCTTCACGTTTCCCGTTATCGTTTGTTGGGCATAGCCAGCAAAGCATACGAGACTTAACATTAGAGCCGAAGAGACCCTTTTGAATGTTAGATTCATAGACGATTTGTTTTAAAGATTGATATTGATTTTGGTTTTGAATTTCCTTATTTGTACTGTTCGCTTAGTTAAGGTCTTTCCATATATTGATGCAAAATTAAAGTGCTTTATCATTTTGTTACTTGAATTTTTGATTTTGTTACTTTTAATTCTGTTCATAATTACATCGAGTTTGGCTTTTTCTTCTGAAAAATTCATTATCTTTGCACCACATTATATAAACTTATGAATAAGAACTTCAAATACCTTGTTGCTAATGACCATGACCGTCTGTGGGGTTTGACAGTATCCACGGTGGGCTATGAGGAGATAGGTCCGGGTGAAGAATACCCTACAAAGGGCCATGCCGACGGCTACTCGTTCGACGTGAAGCGCGGTCGTGTGCTCGATGAATACCAGTTGCAGTATATTGTCGATGGCAAAGGAACATTCCATTCGGCTAGTGTCGCACCTACTGAGGTGCACAGTGGCGACATGTTCATGCTCTATCCCGGCGAGTGGCATTCCTATTGTCCGTCCGAAGACGGGTGGAAATGCTACTGGATAGGTTTCAAAGGACACAATGTCGACGACCGTGTAAAGGCCGGATTCCTGTCGCCGGACAAGCCTATATATTATATAGGTTATAATAGCGAGGTCGTCCACATGTTCGAGAGCGCCCTGAAGATAAGCGAGAGCGAGCCAGTCTATTCGCAGCAGACCCTGGCGGGAATCGTCAACTGGCTCGTCGGAATGATGTACTCACTCGAGAAATCAGAGTCGCTGAAGGACAGTTCCGAGGATCAGAATATCGTCAACCGTGCCCGAAAAATTATCCGCGAGAACCTCGAGACCACACTCTCCATCCAGGAGATAGCCGCCAGCCTCGGCGTCAGCTACAGCAAGTTCCGCCGCATATTCAAGGAATACACCAACCTCTCGCCGGCATACTATCAGATGGACCTTAAGCTGCAGCGTGCCAAGGACTTGCTCGCTACTACCAACCGCAGCGTCAAGGACATTGCCTATCAGCTCGACTTCTCCACTCCTGACTACTTCTCGACGAAGTTCAAGCAGAAGACAGGCAAGACCCCGAGCGAGTTCCGTGACGGAGGTAACTGACGAACAAAATACTAAGACAATCAGAAATTTATAGTTAAAAGGACAAAAATTAAAGTTGGCGTGAAACATTAAGTAGTAATTTTGCAGGCAGAAAAACAACTTAAAACTATGAAACGTCTATTCTTTTTTCTGCTGATTGCATGTACTGCCTTTGTTTCACAGGCACAGTCTACAACCCAAATTCTCACACTCGCACGCCGGGTCAACAGCTATTTCATGGCTCAGAACCCCGACCCGACCAAGCCGACATTCGTCAAAAAGGAACGTACCAGCAACCTCTGGACACGTGCCGTCTACTACGAAGGGCTGATGGATCTTTATGCCATCGACCCAGACAAATCCTATATAGATTATACCGACCGCTGGGGCTCATTCCACAAATGGACCGCCCGCGGCTCTGTCGATAATACCAACGCTGACAACCAGTGCTGTGAGCAGACCTATATCGACCGTTACACCATGACCCACAACAAGAAGATGATAGAGCCGACGAAGAAGAACCTCGACCATCAGATTGCCACGGGACGTGTCGACTACTGGTGGTGGATAGATGCCATTCAGATGGCAATGCCTGTCTACGCCAAGTACACCCAACTCACGGGCGACCGCCGGTACCTTGATTATGCCATGAGGAGCTACCGCGACATCCGTGACCGCCGTGGACTGTTCAATGTTGCTGAAGGATTCTGGTGGCGTGACAGCGTCTACAAGGCACCGTATAAGGAGCCCGACGGCAAGAACTGCTATTGGAGCCGCGGCAACGGATGGGTCTATGCAGCCCTCGTCCGTGTCATGCGCACATTGAAACCTACCGACCCGTACTTCGTCGAGCTGGAGAAAGACTACCTCCTTATGAGCCATGCACTCAAGAAAGTACAGCGTCCTGACGGCTTCTGGAACGCCAGCCTTGTGTCGACCAACTATGCCGGACCGGAGATGACCGGTACGGCACTCTTCCTCTACGGTATGTCTTGGGGTATACAGAACGGTCTGCTCAGCGCCGACGAGTATCTGCCTGTCTGCAACAACGCATGGACAGCACTTGCTTCCTGCGTCCACGACAACGGGTTCCTCGGTTACAACCAGGGTACCGGAGCCGACCCATCGACCGGCCAGCCTGTAACTTTCACCAGCGTTCCTGACTTCGAGGACTATGGCACAGGCTGCTGGCTGCTCGGAGCTGTAGAGTATTATCACCTTATAAGCAAGTAATCCCCATTAACAATATCCTGAGTTAATGACCAAACCAATTATCTTTTTAGCCGCTTCGCTGCTGCTCTTCTCACCGAGGGCAGAAGCGCAGCATTTGTCTTCACTTGACCCATTCCTGCCCAACAGCGTCACCTGCAAGGCGGGGACGCGGTGGTGGTGGCTCGGTTCTGCCGTCGACTCCGTCAACTTGCAGTGGAATCTTGACCAGCTCCACAGCCACGGCATCGGCACGGTGGAGATAACTCCTATCTACGGAGTGCAGGGCAACGACCGCAATGACTTGCCTTTCCTCTCGCCGCAGTGGATGCATGCCATTCGCGAAACCGAAGAGATAGCAGCCCGCGACTCCATGCAGGTCGATATGAACAACGGTACCGGATGGCCTTTCGGCGGTCCGTGGATAACCATCTACGAGGCAGCCTGCAAGGCAGTATTCGTCGATACGCTCGTTGACAAGCATGCCGACATAAACAAGATAAACTTCAACATACCCGTTAAGGAGCGTAAGACAAGCCGCCTCTCGGCAGTCCGCTCATTCCCGGCAGCCGATAAAGGCAAGCAACGGGTCATAGCCCTCTACATCGGACGCACCCGCCAGAAGGTAAAACGTGCCGCTCCGGGTGGAGAGGGGTGGGTCATTGACCACTTCGATGCCGACGCAGTACGCCATTACCTGACGCATATCGACTCGGCATTCACTGCCAGCCGGACACCGTTCCCGGCTACATTCTTCAATGACAGCTATGAAGTCTATGGTGCCGACTGGACTCCGAAACTTGCCTACGAGTTCCAGAAGCGCCGCGGATACAGCCTTCTTGACAATCTCGACAAACTCCTCGACGGTGACACGAAGGTCGTCAGCGATTATCGTGAGACTCTTTCCGACCTGCTCTATGAGAATTTCACCCTCCAGTGGACGGCGTGGGCTCACCATCATGGCGTGAAAGTGCGCAATCAGGCTCACGGCTCACCAGCCAATCTGCTTGACCTCTATGCCGCTGTCGACATTCCCGAGATTGAAGGTTTCGGACTCTCCGACTTTGGAATCCGTGGACTTCGCACCGACCCCGGCTTTACCCGCAAGAACTTCTCAGATGTAAGCATGCTCAAGTATGCACCGTCGGCAGCCCATGTCACGGGCAAACCGCTCGTAAGCAGTGAGACTTTCACTTGGCTTACCGAGCATTTCCGCACATCTTTGTCACAGATGAAACCCGACCTCGACCTTATGTATACCTGCGGAGTCAACCGGATGTTCTTCCACGGAACAGCCTACAGCCCCAAGAACGACCCGTGGCCGGGATGGAAATTCTATGCTTCCATCGACATGAGCCCTACGAATTCCATCTGGCGTGACGCTCCCTTCCTGATGAAATACATTGAGCGTTGCCAGCGGCTGTTGCAGTGGGGCAAGCCCGACAACGACTTCCTTATCTACCTGCCGGTGCGTGATATGTGGAAGAAGAACACCAATGAGCTGCTGATGATGTTCGACATAAACACAATGGACAAGAAAGCACCGGAGTTTATCCGTGCCGTCATGGAGGTCGACTCCCTCGGCTATGGCTACGATTACATAAGCGACCGACAGTTGGCAAGGGTAAAGACCATCGCCGCGGGTGACCCGAAGCTTGGCTCTGAGTATCGTGACTCAGCCTACGTCACCGAAGGTGGTACTATATATAAAGGTATAATAGACCCGACAAAGCCAATCAATGGCGCCGAGCTGAGCCGCAAGGCTAAGGCAGAGGAGCTGCGCACGAAACTCAATCTCCGTTACATCCGCCGCAGCAACCCGTTCGGCTATCATTACTTCATAGCCAATCTCACGTCAAGTGATGTCGACGATTATGTCGGCTTGGCTGTGCCTTTGACCCAAGCGGTATGGTATAACCCGATGACTGACGAATGCTATGATGCGGAGACAAAAGATGGTAAAATCCGTGTGAGCCTTCTCAGTGGTGAGAGCCGCTTCCTGCTTGTGCCCGACGAAGAGAAGAATGATACTCTTCCGTATATCGAGACAGCGGGCAAGGCTAAGGTCTGCCACCGTAATAATCCTTCGAAAGTCATAGATACACCGTGGACTCTGAAGTTTATCGATGAGGCTCCGCACGTCGACAAAACATGGACTCTGCCTCACGCGCAGACTTGGGAGACCCTTGACGACGACAACGTGAAGGTTACTATGGGCACGGGTGTCTACACTACGACCATAAAACTCGACAAGGCAGAGGCAAAGAAGCACTGGGCTATCGACCTCGGCGATGTCCGTGAGTCTGCTCGTGTCTACATCAACGGAAAGTTCATTGGCTGTGCCTGGGCTGCCCCGTTCATCCTCGATACCGACGGCGCTCTTCATAAGGGCAAGAATGAAATCCGCATTGAGGTGACTAACCTGCCCGCCAACCGCATTGCCGATATGGACAGGCATGGCGTGAAATGGCGGAAAATGAAGGAGATAAATGTTGTAGACATTAATTATAAGCACACCACCTACGCAGGCTGGGCCCCCGTCAAGAGCGGTCTCAACTCTGACGTAAAGCTTGTGGAGTATTGATTTAATCAGAACATAACATAAATAATATAATTATGCAAAGCATTTTGGAGGGTCGTCCAGCCCTGAAAAAAGAAGTGGACAAGATTGCTGAAGTAGCCGGTTACCTCTGGCAGAACGGTTGGGCTGAGCGCAACGGCGGTAATATAACCGTGAACATCACCGACCTCGTAGACGATGAGATCCGTGCCATGAAGCCTATCAGCGACGTTATTCAGATTGGCGAGACTCTGCCTCACCTGAAGGGCACGTACTTCTTCTGCAAGGGAACACAGAAGCGTATGCGTGACTTGGCTCGCCGGCCTATGGAGAACGGCAGTGTTATCCGTATCCTTGACGACTGCGCAAGCTATGTTATAATTGCCGACAATCCTGTAATGCCGACATCTGAGCTGCCTAGCCACCTGCTCGTTCACGACAACCTCATCGCTACCGGCAGTGCTTACCGTGCTACTGTGCACACTCATCCTATAGAGCTCGTCGCTATGAGCCACAACCGTAAGTTCCTTGGCAAGGATGTTCTGACGAAGCTTCTGTGGAGTATGATTCCTGAGACAAAGGCATTCTGCCCGCTGGGTCTCGGTGTTGTACCTTATCAGGTGCCGGGAAGCAACGACCTTGCACAGGCTACCCTGAAGGAACTTGCCGACTATGATGTTGTCCTCTGGGAGAAGCACGGCGTGTTCGCAAAGGGTCTCGACGTTATGGATGCCTTCGACCAGATTGATGTTCTGTCGAAGAGTGCAAAGATTTACGTCAACGCACGTGCCATGGGCTTCGAGCCGGAAGGCATGAGCGACCGGCAGATGTCCGACCTTACACGTATCTTCCATCTTCCGAAATAAGGCCTTTTAGATTATAGCAGACCATATCTTACGTTGTAAAAGGCTGTCTTTTACGATAAAAAATAAATTAAAAAGCGATGAAAAATAATTTGTTTTCCATCGCTTTTTAATTTATTTTTATTTTGCTTTTAATTTAAAATCATTTTTAAAAGATGCCGTTTTGTAAGACAAAAGGTCAGGGAATAGAATGCAAACTGTGCCTGATCATAGTGCTTGTGGAGCCTGCTAAAAGCCCCGTAGAGAATCTAGATCTACCCTTGTGAATCCTGATAAAAGCCTCAGAGAGGCTTAATTCCGCAGTAACCCCACACTGCGGTCACTTTTCTTGCCATTGCACAAATATTGCAAACGTTTGCATTTATTCCAAAAAAGAAAAACAAGTTTGTGAGATACAACCAATTAAAGTTATTCATAACTTTGCACGGTCAACCTAAGGAATTAACTAAGGAATAACTAAAATGAAGAAGGTTTTCACATTAATAGCAAGTATTTGCACAGCTCTAGGAGCATTTGCACAGACCAACGGATGGCCTGCAAACTACAGCGGCGTGATGCTGCAAGGGTTCTACTGGGACAGTTACAACCAATCGAAATGGACACGTCTGGAAAAACGGGCTGACGATTTTGCCGGATATTTCAACCTTGTATGGGTTCCACAAAGCGGTAAGACACTCAATGCAACATCTATGGGTTACGACCCTTACTACTATTTCAATCAGAATTCATCGTTTGGAACCGTCGACGAGTTGAAGTCGATGATACAGACTTTCAAGAATAAAGGTATTGGCACTATTGCCGATGTCGTTGTCAATCACCGTAATACTACCGGATGGTTTACATTCCCGGCAGAGACTTGGAACGGTGAAACTTACCAGATGTTGTCGACTGACATTGTGAGAAATGATGACGGTGGCGCTACACTCACTGAGGCTAATAAGGAAGGTGTCTCGCTGAGTGCCAATAATGACGAAGGCGAAGGCTGGGGCGGAATGCGTGACCTCGACCATAAGAGCGCCAACGTGCAGAAGATTATCAAGGCTTACGAGAAATTCCTTGTCAACGAAATCGGTTATGAGGGATTCCGTTATGATATGGTAAAGGGCTTTGCCGGTTCTCATGTAGGCGACTATAACGATGCTGCCGGAGTGCAGTATTCAGTCGGTGAGTGCTGGGATTCCAACACGGCTATTGAGAATTGGATCAACGCTACAGGAAAGAAGAGCGCTGCTTTCGACTTCCAGTTCCGCTATGGCGTTCGTGATGCCATTAACGGCAATGACTGGTCGAAGCTCAACAGCACCAACAACCTTATTCATGATGCCAACTACCGTCAGTATGCTGTCACATTCGTCGAGAATCATGACATGCAGGATCGTGGTACGACAACCGGTTACACCCCTGATCCTATAAAGAAAGATACACTGGCTGCCAACGCCTACCTGCTCGCCATGCCGGGCACTCCGTGCGTCTTCTATACCCATTATCTCGCTTATCCGACTGAGATTAAGGCTATGATTGACGCCCGCAAGGCTGCCGGAATAACCAACCAGAGCAATTATGTGAACTTCCACAGCACAAAGGCTTACTTTGCCAACAACGTTACCGGTACTAAGGGTAACCTGCTTGTGTATGTAGGCAGCGGATACAGTGAGCCTTCCGAGGCACAGTGGGTGCGTGTTCTGAACGGCTATCACTACAGCTATTATCTGAATGCCGGCATGAACGTACCGTTCATTGACAAGCCATCAGGCGACTATGACGATTCTTTCCAGGCTACTCTGACAGCTGTCACCAACAATGCCGGGGCAAAGGTTGTCTACACTCTTGACGGTACTGAGCCGACAGCAAACAGCAAGGCTGTGACAAGCGGTACGAAGGTGCCTGTTAATAAGGTAACAGGTACGACGGTAACTCTGAAAGCCGGACTTCTCGTCAATGGGGCTGTTCAGAACGTTATTACCCGTACATACAACTTCAAGGAGCCAGAGCAGGAGACATTTGAGACTCCGGCAGCTGGATATACCTTCACTGCTTACTTCATAGCTCCTGAGGACTGGGAGGACTGCAAGGCTTGGGCGTGGACCAATACTCCGAGCATAAACTACACAGGTGGCCAGTGGCCTGGCGATAGTGAGCATGTCTACCGCATAAAGAAGGCTTCCGACGGACGCAATGTCTGGCAGTGGTGCTACTACGGAACAGAGACAACCACTCCGCAGTACATCATCTTCAACAACGGACAGTCGGGCGTAGGTGTCAATCAGACTAAGGACCTTACGTTCACAAATGGCGGCTGGTACCAGATGGACGGCACTACAACAAGCAATCCGGCTCTTGGTATCAATGGCATAAAGGCTGATGCTCAGGCTGAAAACAATGCCTGGTATAACATCGCCGGACAGCGTGTAAGTACCCCGACACAGAAGGGTTTGTACTTGCATAATGGTAAAAAGATAGTTATTAGATAGGTTTTAAGTTAATAAGATTGTTATTAGGTTTTAAGTTAATAAGATTGTTATTAGGTTTTAAGTATTTAAGGGAGAAGGGGCAAGTGATTGTCCCTTTTCCTTTTTTTTATCTTATTTTTTCTTTGGCGGGTCAGAATAAAACCGTAATTTTGCTGACGCTATCCAAATGGCAATTACTAAGGAATTTATTAAAAACAAATCATAATGAAAAAACTTTTATCTTTACTTTTTGCATTTGTTGCATTGCCTGTTTGCGCAAATGCGCAAAAGTATGTTGGCGGTGACATTTCATTGCTGCCAACGTATGAAGAGCACGGAGTCCGTTATCTGGGCTATGGCGGCAATAACGAGCAGGTGCAGGATCCTGTGAAGTATTTTGCCGACAGTGCAAAGTGGAATGCTGAGCGTGTCCGTCTGTTTGTCAACCCGGCTAATGCCTCAAGTGAGGACAAGAATGAGGGCGTACACCAGGATCTCGACTATGTAACAAGGCTTGGCAAGCGGATTAAGGATGCCGGTCAGGCTTTCATGCTTGACTTCCATTACAGTGACACGTGGACAGACCCGGGGCAGCATGCCACTCCTATGTCGTGGAACTCTACCAACCCTGATGTTCTTGCCGACAGCGTGTATGAGTATACAAAGCGTTGCTTGCAGCATCTGGTAGCCAATGGCGCTAAGCCTGACTTCATACAGCCGGGCAATGAGATTACTTACGGTATGTTGTGGCCTACGGGTCACTGCTATCCGTCGGGCGCAAACTATGGTACTGGTACGTTCGCCAATTTCGTGAAGTACCTGAAGTCCGGAATAAGGGCTTGCAAGGAAGTTTGCCCTGACGCAAAGATTGTCATTCAGACAGAGATGAGCCGTTCGACAAATGTTACTACATTCTATAATACGCTTGGCTCTCAGGTGGACTATGATGTCATTGGTTTGAGCTATTATCCTGACTGGCATGGTCCTCTGACGACTCTCGACGGTGTGCTGTCCACGCTTGAGTCTCAGCATTCCGACAAGGAGATTATGATTGTTGAGACGGGCTATGAGTCGAAGTGGCAGCTCGACAAGCCGACATACACTCCTTCCCAGCTTGGATGGGCGCTGTCAGAAGACGGTCAGAAGCAGTTCGCTGCCGACTTGATCAATGAGCTCAATAAGCACAGCAAGGTCACTGGACTGTTCTGGTGGCTGCCTGAGGACAATGAGTTCTGGGCTGACAGGAATCCGGCTCGTTCGACATGGTGGAATGCTTCGCTGTATACTCAGAACACGGGTAAGCCTCTTGCTGCAATGTTTGAGCTCCGGCGTTTCATCGAGTCGAATACTACCGGTATTAATAATATAAAAGGTGGAAATGCTAAGTCCGATAAGGTTGACGACAAGTGGTTCAACCTTCAGGGTCAGCGTATCAGTAAGCCTACCGTTAAGGGCTTATATATAAACGGTGGTAAGAAAGTAGTTGTGAAATAAAATTATTCCCCGCCAAGCCTTCCCCAAGGGAGGCTTGGCGGGGATCTTAATTTAGAACTCTATAGGAATAAAGTACTGCGCCTGTACCGGACGTCCGTCCTTTGTAGCTGGCTTCCAGTTCGGCATGCGGTTTATCTCCCTTATAGCTTCGTTCTGAAGCTCAGTCAGGCATTTGTCAGTGACTTGCTTCTGACGGGCGGCATCAAGCTTGTTGAACTTCTTGGTATTATTGATCTTGAAGTCTTCAACACGGACGACGGATGCACCGCTGACCTTTCCGCTGTAAGATACTTGGAAACGGCAGATGACACGACCCTTGGCTTTGTACTTCCTGGCAAATGGAGGATAGAAACGGTTGTCGTCCATATACTTTCCGAAGCCTTCCTTGCCACCGGGGAACAGCTCTACTATCTGGTCGGTGGTCAGTGTTGGCTCTGAAAGTTTTTCCAAGGCCTGACGTAGACGGTTGATGTCTACTGTGCCGAGGACTACCTTGCCTTCCGGATCGATAAGGTACATTGTCGGTATCCAGTTGACTTTATACAGCTTGTCTGTTGTCGTGCCGTTCTTCCATTTCTTTAGTTCGCTGACTTGAGTCCAGTACATCTTGTAGTTGTTCCAGTAGCAGTTAATCCATGCGTCACGGTCGGTATCGTAGGATATGCCGATGAAACTGACGTTCTGGTCCTTGAATTCGTTGAACAGCTCCTTCATCTGTGGTATATCCTTACGGCAGTCGGGACACCACGATGCCCAGAAATCAAGTACAACGTATGAGCCGCGGTACTCGGAAAGGGTTATATCCTTCCTGTCGGCTGTCTTCAATGTGAAGTCAGGAGCCTTTGTTCCTGCCTTAAGCAGGTCACGTCCGTATTTCTCATCGAGTGAGTCACTCTGTGCGCTGGCTGTCAATGACAGGAGCATCAACGCTAAAAATAATATCTTTTTCATGCTCTCGATTGATTTTTTTGTTTCTTTTTATTGTCTATTATCAACCATGCAAGCATTACTAAAGCTATAATTAGTACTGCTACAGATGAAATTATTAGTCCCATATCTTATTCCTTTTCTTTGTTATCTTTTATCTGAGCTATGAATATTATGCCTATAACAAGAACTATAGCAGCTATCAGAACTCCTAATATCCCTGCAATTGGTTGTGCCAATCCTTGAAACACAGATGATAATGCTACAACTGTTATCAGGTATTTGGCTATGTCTAAGAACTAATCTCCGATTTTTTCCTTTAGTTTGTCGCTCATGCTGCAAAATTAATCCATTTTATTCAGAATAGCAAGTTTTAGCTAACAATAATTCGGTAAATTTATGGTTAATTTTTTACATTTCATATTTCCACGCTTATGCCGCATGTTTCTCTGCCATGGCTGTTAGGGATATAATATCCTGATTCAGCTGCTTAATTAAATCGCTGTCTGGCTTAATCCCAGACACGCAAATAAATCTTTTCAGCAGATATGTCATTGGAAAAGAATATCTTGTGACTCTTCTTGTCTTCGGAATACCAAACGACGACCTTAATCTTAGTTTTGAGGGACTTGCTGTAGACCACTCCCGAAAAGCATGTCCCGCCGTCGACGGTATATTCAATCTCGTGGAAGACCTTCATGTCAAGTTCGTTGATGTCAACCTTTCCGGCGAACTTCTTGGGTCTGCCCTTCTTCCCGGTTGGAAGTCCATTATCTATAAAGGTACTAATAATCAATGAATTAGCCAAATTTTATTAGTTAATAATCTGTATAGAAATATGATATATTCATAATTGTTGTTTATATCAAATGTTAATGTTATAACAGTAAATTTACCGAACTATTGAGCTAAAGAAAAAGCGCTTTATATCTTATCGATATGCAGTGTCTGGTCGCAATAGTCAACAACGGCTGGTCTGTGAGTTATGAAGATTATTGTCTTGTCGTGTTTACTGAGAATGTTTTGCAGTAATTGGCGCTCAGTGTCGGGGTCAAGTGCCGATGTAGCTTCGTCGAAAAGCATAATGGAGCGGTCACGAAGGAGTGCACGGGCAATGCTTATGCGCTGTGCCTGACCTTCTGAAAGCCCTCCGCCTTGCTCGGCACACTGTGTGTCCAGACCGTCAGGGAGTTCCATCACGAAGTCGGCACACGACAGATGAAGGGCTTTCTTCATGTCTTCGTCGCTGGCATCGAGCCTTCCAAGACGGAGATTCTCGCGTATTGTGCCGCTGAGCAGTGTGTTCCCTTGTGGTACATAGACGAGATTGGCCCGCATTCGGGGACTCATCTCACGGCTGCCTTTGCTGTTGTAGAGTTCAACTGTTCCACTCTGAGGGTGTAAAAGGGCAAGTATCATCCTTACAATTGTAGTCTTTCCCGCTCCGGTCTCGCCAAGTACGGCTGTACAAGAGCCTGGCTTGAAGTCAAAACTTAGGTCGCGGATAACGTTGCCGTCGGCTTCGTCGTAAGCATAACTGATGTGATTGAGTCGTACTCCGCATGGAGGATCGAAGACGATTGGAGTTCCCTGCTCTTCGAGCGGGTCTTCTTCCAGTTCCATAAGGCGCTCAGCTGCAGTGAAAACACTTACGAATGCCGGAACAAGTTTGGTCAGTTGGCGGGCAGGGCTTTGTATTCTGTTGACCAATTGGAGGTAGGCTGTCATCTGTCCGAAGGTGAGAATGCCACGAGACATCTGTATAGCTGCCCATAGGAAAGCCACTAGATAACCCAGAGCAAAGCCAAAGTTCATCACAAGGTTGCTGAAAACAGAGAATATAGTACGCTTGACAACCTTCTTCCGCAGTACACTTTGTGTTCCTTCAAGCTTGTCAACAGCTGCTTCGTCGCTCTCAAGTGTCTTTATCAACATACGGTGCTGGACTGTTTCCTGGAGTACGCTTTGCACCTTTGAGTCCTGATTGCGGACATCGCGGGTCAAGCTTCTCATCTGTCTTACGTATATTTTGCTGACAAGGACAAACAGCGGAATCATGAAGGTTATGACCAAAGCAAGCCGCCAATCCAATGTACATAGATAAATGAATGCACCAAGGAACATCGCCGTTGTCGACAAAGCACCCGGAATTGTCTGTGTAAGGAAAGTGACAACGTTTGACACATCGAATTCCAAACGGTTGAGAACATCGCCTGAATGTCGTGTCTCCTTGCCGTGCCACTCCGAGCGCAAGAGCCTGTCAAGGAGCTGTTGCTGCATTCGGTTCTGTGCTTTTATACCCAGAATGTTCTGAACCCAGATACTTGCAATGTTCAGTCCGAACTCACTGAGGATAAGTCCTGCCATGAGTCCTACTGCCCAGTAGATGCTGCCTTGCTTGGCATGAGAGGCTACATCGATAGCGTTCTGTACCGCCCAAACCGACGACAACGATACAACTACCGACAACAGACCGATTATTGCGTTCAGTATTGCTTGCAGTCTGTTGCCCTTCCATGCTCTCCACAGCCAGCTGAATATCTCCCGTGCCGTGTATTTGGTCTCAGGAACCTTTAGCCATTCTCTTAACATTCCTTTCGTTCTCTTCCGTTGGAGGCCTTGCCCCACATCATCTTTTCCCTTAGATTCTTATAATATTGCTTGCCAAGTCGCTTCACGATGTGTATCGTGAAAGGTGCCTTGCGTATCTTAACCTTCGTTCCTTCAAGCAGTTTCTCCGACCTTCCGTCTATCGCAATGAGAAAATTATGCGACCGGCTTTCAACATTCAGCTCTATTTCAACATTGTCGTTGATTACTATCGGACGGATATTCAGAGAGTGCGGAGCTACCGGTGTCAGGCAAAGAACATCTGTCGAAGGGACAATTATCGGTCCGCCATTCGACAAAGAATATGCTGTACTGCCAGTAGGAGTCGAGACAATGAGACCGTCCGCCTGATAAGTTGTAAGAAATTCTCCGTTTATTGTAGTACGGATTGAAATCATTGAAGCAATATCCCGCTTCAAGACCGCCACTTCATTAAGTGCAAACGGATTGCCGGCAAGCTGCTCATTATCGACCGACGCCTCGATGACGGAACGCTCGACAAACCTGTATTTTTTGTTGAATATATCGTCAATGGCATCGGCAGCCTCGTCAGGAGCTATGTCGGCAAGGAATCCCAGATGCCCGAGATTAACGCCAAGGATAGGAATATTCTTCATTCCCACACGGCTGGCAGCCCTCAGGAAAGTTCCGTCTCCACCGAGAGAGATAACGAAGTCGGCGTCGAAATTATACCCGTCGAACACGCCATTAGGGCTAACTTCCAGATGAAGGACATTGACCAGATAGTTATAATATGGGCGGTCGATATAGAATTCGGCACTGTGGCTTTTCAGGGCGCTGAATATTTCGACTACGGTTCCAGCTCCGTGGGGCGAGTATTCATTACCGAAAATAGCAAAGCGAATATGGGTTGATGCCATCTTTCCTTATAATTTAATAATCTTTTTGAAGCAAAACAGACCACAAGTCAACATTTATTTGTATCTTTGCGAATGCTTTTATGGCTACAAAGATAATGCAAATCAGAGACAAACCAAAATGATTTGTGTTATAATTGTGTATTATGAATCATAAAATATGAATTAATATGGCAAAAGTTTATGAATTCCTTGCCAATGGCTTTGAGGAGATCGAAGGTCTGGCTCCTGTCGACATACTCCGCCGCGGGGGTGTCGATGTGACCACGGTCAGCGTCACCGGCAAGCGTGAAGTAGAGACTTCTCACGGTATAACCATTCTTGCTGACACCACATTCGAGGAAGCCGGCAAGTTCGACGATGCCGACCTGTTGATGATTCCGGGCGGAATGCCTGGCTCAACCAACCTCAACGCCCACGACGGAGTGCGTGATGCCATGCGCCGCCAGTATGAAAGCGGAAAGCGGGTAGCCGCCATCTGTGCTGCCCCAATGGTCCTTGGCTCAATAGGTATACTCAATGGAAAGCGTGCCACGTGCTCGCCGGGATTTCAGAAGTACCTCACCGGAGCCAAGTATACCGGCGAACTCTATACAGTTGACGGTAATATCATAACCGGCGAAGGACCATGCGCCACTCTGCCTTACGCCTACAAGATACTCTCTTTCTTCATCGGCGACGATAAAGTAAAGGCTCTGCAAACCAAAATGCAGTATACCCATCTAATGCAATCGAAGTAAGCTATGGATTACATGATAGTTGTTGCCGGCGGACACGGAACCCGGATGGGCAGCGATATACCCAAGCAGTTCCTGAAAGTCGGCGGAAAACCAATCCTCATGCTTACCCTCGAGCGGTTCCATGAGTACGACCCTGACTTGCAGCTAATAGTTGTTTTGCCTAAAGACCAGCAAGACTATTGGCTCAATCTGTGCAGGGAATTCAACTTCAACATAGAGCACACCATTGCCGATGGTGGCTCGACACGCTTTGAGTCGTCAAAAAACGGACTTTCAAAGATACCCGCTGATGCTGAAGGACTAGTCGGATTCCACGACGGTGTCCGTCCGTTTGTATCACTCGACACCATCCGCCGTTGCTTCGATGCAGCCGAAGAAGAATATGCCGCCATACCGGTCATGCCCGTGACGAGCACTCTCCGTCATGTCGATCCTCGTGGCGGAGGCTTCAATGTCGACCGCTCATTGTTCCGGGAGGTGCAGACCCCACAGATATTCGACATCAGTCTGGCACGTCAGGCATTCGCCCAGGACTACCGCCCGCAGTTTACCGATGACGCCAGTGTCGTCGAAAGCCTCGGCTGCAAGGTGTCAATGGTCGACGGAAACCGTGAAAATATCAAGATAACCACGCCGTTCGACCTGACAATCGCTGCAGCACTTATCAATTCGAAAGCCTGAATTTCTGAATTGTAAATCATGAATTAAACTAAGTTTGATGGATTTTCTTCAACAAGACATAATGTATTTGCCGGGCGTAGGACCCCGCCGAAAGGACATACTGAGCAAGGAACTCGGTATAAATACGTTCGGCGACTTGTTGGAGCACTATCCATATAAATATGTAGACCGCACCAAAGTCTACACTATCAGTGAGCTTACACCCGACATGGCGTTTGTCCAGATTGTCGGCGAGATACTCAGTTTCGAGGAAACAACGCTCAGCCCGAGGAAGAAACGGCTCGTTGCCCACTTCTCAGATGGTACCGGAGTCTGCGACCTCGTGTGGTTCAATGGTGTCAAATACGTTCGTGAGAGCCTGCATGCACGTAAGAAATATGTCGTCTTCGGCAAGCCGGGCGTCTTCAACGGACGTTTCCAGTTCACTCATCCCGACATCGATGAAGCCGACAAAATACAGCTCAACGACATGGGTATGCAGCCTTATTACAATACCACCGAGGCAATGAAGCGTGCCGGGCTGACCTCACGCACCATCGAAAAGCTCACGAAAACCCTTATCGGCAAGATGACAACTCCTCTTGCCGAAACCCTTCCCCCATTTATAACTCAGCGCCTCCACCTCGTCTCCCGTGACGAGGCAGTGCGCAAAATCCACTATCCAAAGACTACCGACGACGTCGAACGTGCTAAGATGCGGCTCAAGTTCGAGGAACTCTTCTATGTCCAGCTCAACATACTCCGCTATGCCAGCGACCATCGCCGCAAGTACCGGGGCTATGTCTTCAAGCATGTCGGCGACCAGTTCAACTGGTTCTACAGCCACAACCTACATTTCGAGCTCACCGGGGCACAGAAGAGAGTCATGCATGAGATACGTGCCGACATGAAATCCGGTCGTCAAATGAACCGTCTTCTGCAAGGCGATGTAGGCTCCGGCAAGACCCTTGTCGCCCTGATGTCGATGCTCATAGCCATCGACAACGGCTATCAGGCTTGCATAATGGCACCGACTGAAATACTTGCCGAGCAGCATTTGCAGACCATCCGCTCATTCCTTAAGGATATGCGTATCCGGGTCGAGCTCCTTACAGGCATTGTCAAGGGCAAGCGTAGGCAAGCTGTTCTCGACGGACTAATCCGTGGCGAAGTGCATATCCTTGTCGGAACACATGCCATTATAGAGGACAACGTCCAGTTCCGCCGTCTCGGCCTTGCTGTCATCGACGAGCAGCACCGCTTTGGTGTAGCCCAGCGTGCACGCCTGTGGACCAAGAGCGAGAACCCGCCGCACATCCTTGTCATGACCGCCACGCCTATCCCGAGGACACTAGCCATGACCATCTATGGCGACCTCGACGTCAGCGTTATCGACGAACTGCCGCCGGGGCGCAAGCCTGTCGTCACAATCCATAAGTATGACGACCAGATGACAAGCCTTTACCAGGGCATCCGCGACCAGATAAACAAGGGCCGTCAGGTCTACATCGTCTATCCGCTGATAAAGGAAAGTGAGAAGAATGACCTCAAAAACCTCGAGCAGGGCTATGCCGGATTGCTCGACGTGTTCCCCGAATTCCACCTCAGCAAAGTCCACGGCAAGATGAAGGACAAGGAGAAAGAGGCTGAGATGGACAAGTTCGTCCGTGGCGAAACCCAGATACTCGTTGCCACAACGGTCATCGAGGTGGGTGTCAACGTGCCTAATGCCTCAGTAATGGTTATCCTCGACGCCCAGCGCTTCGGTCTCAGCCAGCTCCATCAGCTTCGCGGCAGAGTAGGGCGTGGAGCCGACCAGAGCTATTGCATCCTTGTGACCAATCATAAACTGACCAAGGAGACACGCCGACGTATCGACATAATGTGCGATACCAATGATGGTTTCCAGATAGCCGAAGCCGACTTGAAACTGCGTGGTCCCGGCGACCTTGAGGGCACACAGCAGAGTGGTATAGCCTTCGACCTGAAAATAGCCGATATAGCCCGTGACGGACAGATTGTGCAACTGGCACGTGACGAGGCACAGAAGATTATCGATGCCGACCCGACATGTTCCAACCCTGATTATCAGATGCTTTGGGACAGACTCCAAGTGTTAAGAAACACTAATATAAATTGGGCGGCAATTTCTTGACATAAAACAAGAGAAAAATGCGTGAAACGACTATAAATAAATATATATAAAGGTATAAAACATTGCTGTTTGCGCACACGAATTGTGTTAAAAGTGAAATAAAATACGTTAATCCAGTAACACTTTCGTAATATTTTTAGTATCTTTGCAATGTCCAAATAACAAATGTGTGATCTTTTGTTTTGCTCAGCATCTGTTCTTTGGAATTTACTAAAGTCCATTAAGTAATAACACCTATCTTAATTCCGTGACTTTAACCCGACAACCAACTCAAAAGGACAGTTATGATAATTAGCAAAATAAAGACACTGGCATTAGTATCTATTATGGCATTAGCTGCCGTTCCGGCTACAGCCCAAGACCTGTTAGCAAGACAGGCACCCGTCGACCGACGCAGTGCAGCTGCCGACACAATCGTTTTCGAAACCCTGCGCCATCGTGAAGATATGGAGAACCCATCGTCAGACCTCTATCCGACATGGGAGAATCGTTATGCCCACAAGGCTACTCCAATGCCAGACGTCTACCGCATTGACCTCCGCGGATTCTGCATGCCGACTCCGAGTCGCGTCATAACTAGTAACTTCGGCCGCCGTTGGGGTCGCTGGCACAAGGGACTCGACATCAAGGTATACATCGGCGATACCATCCGTGCAGCATTTTCAGGAAAAGTTCGTATCGTTGCTTATGAGGGCAAGGGATACGGCAACTATATCGTAATTCGTCATAATAACGGACTGGAGACCATCTATGGTCACCTCTCCAAGCAGCTGGTCAGCGAAAACGAGTACGTCCGTGCCGGCGAGCCTATAGGACTCGGAGGCAATACCGGACGCTCAACAGGTTCTCACCTGCATTTCGAGACACGTCTCTGCGGCGTTGCCTTGAACCCGGCTCTTATGTTCGACTTCCCTAATCAGGATGTAACGGGCGACTTCTACACCTATCGCAGCTCTACAATCGACGATGAGTCAGCCAACGCTACACTGGCTCGTGGCAAGAGCGCAAGCCGTGGCTACAGCCGTGAGAACATCCAGGGCAATGGCGAAATACATCATGGAAATATCGAGAGACGTGCAGCCCGCCGTGAAGCTCCGCAGCCGCGTCGTGGCAATAACGACAATGCCAATACCGGAGTACAGATGAGATACTACAAGGTTGAGGCCGGCGAGACTCTTGAGAACGTAGCCGAGAAATGTGGTGTCAGTGTCGACAAACTTTGCCGCCTGAATCATTTCGGCAGATTTACGGTAATCCGCAAGGGACAGCTCCTGCGGTATTCATAAACCGAACATTCAAACTTTAACAATCAATAGAAGCACAATACACAAAGAAGAAGTCCGTTTCCACGACTGTGGAGACGGACTTTTTCTATTCGTACAGGTTGTATTTGCCGATGAATTCGGCTATTTTTGGTGGAACAAGGTTGTCTATCGGCTGACCGTCGTGTACCCGCTGGCGAATCTCCGTACTGCTTATGTCGATGAGTGGCGTGTCGAGAAGAAATACATTCTCCGGCAGGGTAGATGCGTCGATATTGTCTTCACGGCGCGGATAGACGGCTATCTTGTAGTTCTGCCTTATCTCGTCGGCATGAGCCCAGCGGTCGAAGGCTGTCCAATTGTCGCCGCCAATGAGCAGGGTGAATGTGTTTTCCGGATATTCCTTGGCAAGATGGCGGAGCGTAATGTACATGTATGACGGCTTCGGCAGTTGGAACTCCACGTCGCTGACCTTCATCCGCTCCTCGCCGTTAAGAGCCTCTTCGACCATCTCTAGCCGGAGATTGTCGTCGAGCAGTACGTCGTTCTTCTTGAAGGGGTTCTGCGGCGACACGACAAACCATACCTCGTCGAGTCCTGCCTGAGCCAGAAAAGCCTTTGCCAGAGCGATATGTCCGTTGTGCAGAGGATTGAAAGTCCCACCGTAAATGCCTATTCGGCGAGCCAAATTTGTCTTGTTTTCTGCCTGTTCCATATCAGACTTGTAACTTATTGATAATCAACTAAATTGTAAAAGGGCATCTTTTACGTTCTAAAAGATACCCTTTTACATCCTAAAAGATACCGTTTTACAACGTAAAAGATACCCTTTTACAAATCGATTAGCCATTACTTGGATTATCCAAGGAAGTCCTTGACTAATTTGTAAGTTTCTTTCTCGGCTTTCTCCAGGTTGTCGTTGACTACTATATGGTCGAACTTTGGCGCGAAAGTAATCTCGTAGCTTGCCTTCGCGAGGCGGTTCTTGATAGCCTCCTCAGAGTCGGTGCCACGACCTTCGAGCCTGCGGCGGAGCTCATCGACGGACGGTGCCTGTATGAAAATGCTCAGTGCACGGTCGCCATAGAACTTTTTTATGTTGCAGCCGCCCTTGACATCGACATCGAAGACGACGTTCTCGCCCTTCGCTGTCTGTGTGTCGACCTGCGACTTTAGTGTGCCGTAGAAGCGTCCTTTGTAGACTTCCTCATACTCCAGGAACTCGTCGTTGTCGATTTTCTTCCTGAAGTCGTCCTCCGAGAGGAACAGGTATTCCACTCCGTTCTTCTCTGTTCCGCGTGGCGCCCGTGTCGTTGCGCTGATGGAGAATGCCAGATTAAACTCCGGGTGCTCCTTCATCAGCCACTGCACGATAGTGCTCTTGCCCGAGCCCGACGGGGCTGAGAATATTATTAGTTTGCCGGTTTTTGCCATTGTTGCTTTTGTTTTGGTTTTTCTAGGCATATTATGCCTAATATGCCTACTGTGCCTACTATGCCTAACAGCCCATTATGCCTACTATGCCTACTGTGCCTACTATGCCTAACAGCCCATTATGCCTAACAGCCCATTATGCCTACAGAGCCTATAATGCCTATCCCTCTTTACAGCGCGTTCAGCACCTGCTCTTTTATCTGCTCGAGCTCATCCTTCATCTTGACGACGATGTTCTGCATCTCGGCATTATTGCTCTTTGAGCCGGTAGTGTTTATCTCGCGACCCATCTCCTGAGCGATGAATCCAAGCTTCTTGCCGATGCCATGACCAGTCTCCTTCATTGTCTCGCGGAAGTACTTCAGGTGGTTGGCAAGGCGTTGTTTCTCCTCGCTGATGTCGAGCTTCTCGATGTAGTAGATAAGCTCCTGCTCAAGGCGGTTCTTATCATACTCCACCTCAGGTATCTGTTCCAGTCCCTTGATAATCTGTTCCTTGATCTTCGGAACACGTGCCTTTTCGTAAGGTTCGATGCTGTGAAGCAGAACTTCGATGTTGTCGACCTTCTCGTTGAACTTCTTTTCAAGGGCTGCGCCTTCCTGAGTGCGGAACTCGATGAGGTGCCGGACGGCTTCGTCGATGGTCTTCTTTGACACTTCCCATTCCTCGTCGGACAGCTCTTCGATGTCAGTCTTCGTTGTGACATCAGGCATTCTCAGCAGAGTGTAGAACCAGTCCTGTGGCTCAGGGATTCCGGTCTTTGCTGCGATGTCCTTAATCTGGCGGTAGTAGTTCTCGATTAGGGCGCCGTTGATAGGCGTTGCATCGACGGCAGTGTCCTTCTCAATCCATATTGCGAAGTCCACCTTGCCGCGGATAAGGGCTTTCGACAGCGCACGACGGATGTCCATCTCTTTCTCACGATAGAGTGGGGCGATGCGAGTCGAGAGGTCCAGAGCCTTGCTGTTCAGCGACTTGATTTCTACATTAATTTTCTTTTCTTTGTAGGTTCCGACAGCTTTGCCGTAACCTGTCATAGACAATACCATAGTTGTTGTAGCGTTAAATTTCTGCAAAAGTACGAAAAAACGGGGAAAAAGCAGTAAATTTGCATTCTTATTTAGAACATATTAAATTATGTCTTGTATTTTAAATATTGAAACGAGCACTGCGGTGTGCTCTGTTGCTGTGAGCAACGACGCTGAGTGCATCTTCAACAAAGAGGACCACAGCGGTCCTAACCACGCCGTGAAACTGGGCGTTTTTATCGATGAGGCATTATCGTTCATCGACAACCATGCTATTCCCCTCGACTATGTTGCCGTGAGCAGCGGCCCGGGGTCGTACACCGGATTGCGCATTGGAGTGTCGATGGCAAAGGGTATCTGCTATGGCAGAAGCATAAAGCTTATCGGTGTGCCGACACTTGAGGTGCTTTGCGTGCCTGTACTGTTGCATCATGAGGATATTGAGGATAATGCTCTGCTTGTCCCGATGCTCGACGCACGCCGCATGGAGGTGTATGCCGAGGTGTTTGACAGGGCTCTGCGTCCGGTCCGTGACATACATTCCGACATCGTCGACGAGAATACTTACAAGGAATATCTCGACAAGGGACCGGTTTATTTCTTCGGCAATGGCGCCGCTAAGTGCATGTCGGCCATCAATCATCCTAATGCTCATCTCATTGAAGGCATTGAGCCGCTGGCTAAGAACATGTTCCCGCTTGCCGAAAAGCGCATCGCTCAGGAAAAGTTCGAGGACGTGGCATACTTCGTTCCGTTCTACCTGAAGGAGTTTGTCGCCAAGAAGCCTAAGAAGTTGCTCTAGGTCTTATTTCTAATTTCTAATTTTTAATTTCTAATTGTTTAATGAACATACCAGGATTAGACTATAATACTCAGCGGGAGAAACTTAAACTTCCCGAATACGGTCGTGAGATTCAGAACATGGTGGACTACTGTGTTACCATCCCTGACCGTAAGGCTCGCCAGCGTTGTGCTGAGTCTATTATCGCCATCATGGACAATATGACGGCTGCCAACAGGCAGAATGTCGACCATAAGCGTAAACTCTGGGACCATCTTGCCATCATGGCTGACTTCAAACTGGACATTGACTATCCGTTTGATGTGCAGCAGGCTCGCCAGTTTGTTGAGAAACCGGCTCCTATGAAGTACCCGATGACAAAGATTCCGGTACGCCATTACGGAAAGATGATGTTCGAGTTGTTCGACAAACTGAAGACAATGGAGCCCGGAAAGGAACGTGACGAGCTTGTCGGCTTTGCCGCCAACCAGATGAAACGCGACCTGGTGATGTGGAGTCATGGCAGCAGCGATGATGAGAAGGTTGCCGACGATTTGGCTCGTTACACCGACGGAAAGATTCAGCTCGACCTTAGTAAGTTCAAGTTCGAGCGCATTAATGTTCGTGAGGTTAAGGAAAACAAGAAGAAAAAGAAATAAAATAATGGAGATCTTGTCCATCATTAAATAACGCCTATGGAATCATTCATCATTGAAGGTGGTCACCGCTTGCAGGGAACCATTACGCCACAGGGAGCTAAAAATGAGGCTTTGGAGGTTATCAGCGCAACGTTGCTCACCGACGAGGAAGTCGTTATCCACAATATCCCGAACATCCTCGACGTCAATAATCTGATAACTCTGCTTAGGGAAATGGGTGTCAAGGTAAAGAAACTGGCACCGAATGACTTCTCTTTCCAGGCTGATAAGCTTCGCCTTGACTATCTTGACAGCCTTGAGTTTGTCAAGAAGTGCGCCTCGCTGCGTGGCAGTGTGCTGATGATCGGTCCGTTATTGGGGCGGTTCCATAAGGCTACAGTGTCGAAACCGGGTGGCGACAAAATCGGACGTCGCCGTCTGGATACGCATTTCCTGGGCTTCCGCAATCTCGGAGCTAAGTTCGTTCACAATGAAGAACGTGATGTCTATGAGATTCGTGCCGACAAATTGAAGGGAACTTACATGCTCCTTGATGAAGCTTCGGTCACCGGAACGGCTAATATCATCATGGCTTCTGTTCTTGCCGAGGGCACAACAACGATTTACAATGCCGCTTGTGAGCCTTACATTCAGCAGCTTTGCAAGATGCTCAACGCCATGGGAGCCAAAATTTCGGGCATTGCAAGCAACTTGCTTACCATCGAGGGAGTCGAGGGACTGCATGGCGCCGACCATACTATTCTGCCGGATATGATTGAGGTCGGCTCATTCATTGGCATTGGAGCAATGGTTGGCGACGGCATAATAATCCGTGACGCGTCAGTAAAGAACCTCGGAATCATTCCGGATGCGTTCCGTCGGCTGGGTGTTAAGATTGACATTGAAGGCGACGACGTTATCGTTCCGAAGCAGAAGAACTATGAGATAGAGTCCTTTATCGACGGAACCATCATGACAATAAGCGATGCGCCATGGCCGGGACTGACCCCTGATCTTATCAGTGTGCTACTTGTTGTGGCTACTCAGGCTCGTGGCAGTGTGCTTTTCCATCAGAAGATGTTCGAGAGCAGGCTGTTCTTTGTCGACAAACTGATTGACATGGGTGCGCAGATTATCCTCTGCGACCCTCACAGGGCTGTCGTCGTAGGTCATGACCACCGCCGTAAACTGCGTGCCCAGCGCATGTCCAGTCCTGATATTCGTGCCGGAATAGCCCTTCTTATAGCTGCCATGAGTGCCAAAGGTACCAGCCGCATTGATAACATTGCGCAGATAGACCGTGGTTATGAGAACATCGAGAACCGGCTGAATGCCCTAGGAGCCAATATCATACGTATAAGCTAAGAGCGTCATTCGCAGTCAATCAAAGTCAATTCTGATAAATATAGCTGATTAATTCATGTCCACCAATATGTCAAACAATGACTCTGTTGCATGCCAAAAGGCTGTGGTTTCCCATTCGAACGGAGTAGGAGAGACCTACAAGATCGGTCGTTTGGGCAAGCCGCACGGCGTCCGTGGGGAGATACAGATGCAGTTTTCTGACGATATCTTCGACCGCACAGACGCTGATTATGTCTTCCTTAAGATTGATGGGCTGCTCGTTCCGTTCTTCATTGAGGAATACCGGTTCCGCAGTGATGATGTAGTCTTGATGAAGTTCTGCGACGTCGACGATGCTGACAGAGCCCGGGAACTTACCGGTTGTGACGTCTACTTCCCACGGAACAATGCCGACGATGATGAAGAGAATATCACTTGGGCTGAAATAATAGGCTACACCGTGGTTGATTCTGCTAATGAAAAGGCTGTGGGAACTATCCGCTCGGTTGATGATTCGACAATAAACATACTTTTGTCGGTAGTCGACAATGATGGCAATGAGCATCTGGTTCCAATCAGCGAGGACTTGGTTAAGGCTTTAAACAAGAAAGAAAAGACTATCACTATAGACATCCCGGAGGGATTGTTGGACTTATAAGCAACCCTTTTTAAACTTAATTATTCAAACATCCTTCCCTTGTGGGAGGTTTGGAGAGAATCTTTTAATGAAACAAATATGTATACTCGGCTCCACGGGGAGCATCGGAACACAGGGACTTGACGTCATTTCGCAGCATCCCGACCTCTATGAGGCATACGCTCTGACGGCAAACAACCACTGGCAACTGCTTGCCGAACAGGCTCACAAGTACCATCCTGCGGCAGTGGTCATAGCCAATGAAGACCACTATCAGGAACTGACTGACGCTCTTTCGGACATGCCCGACGTTAAAGTCTATGCCGGAAGCCAGGCTCTTAACGAGATCGTTGAGGCAGGACCGATAGACATGGTGCTCACGGCAATGGTAGGTTTTGCCGGACTTGCCCCTACAATCCACGCTATAAAGGCTCACAAGACAATCTGTCTTGCCAACAAGGAGACACTGGTTGTTGCCGGAGAACTCATAACAAAGCTGGCTGCGGAGAATCAATCATATATCCTTCCTGTCGATTCCGAGCACTCGGCAATATTCCAAAGCCTGGTCGGAGAGGACGATAACGAGATAGAGAAAATCCTCCTGACATGCTCAGGCGGTCCGTTCCGCACATTCACTCGCGACCAGCTTAAGCATGTAACAGCCGCAGACGCACTGAAACATCCGACATGGGAGATGGGCGCAAAGATAACAATCGACTCCGCTTCGCTCATGAACAAGGGCTTCGAGGTCATGGAAGCACGCTGGCTTTTCGGTGTTCCGGCAAGCAAAATACAGGTACTGATACATCCTCAGAGCATCCTCCACAGTGCCGTCCAGTTCGTCGACGGAGCCGTGAAAGGACAGCTTGGAGTACCCGACATGCGCCTGCCTATCCAGTATGCATTCTCATTCCCTAAGCGTTTGCACCTCAACAGTGCCCGCCTCGACCTCTTCAAGCAGCCGCTTGAGTTCTTTGAACCCGACGTCGAGAAGTTCAAATGCCTAGCCATGGCATACGAAGCAATACATAAAGGTGGCAACATGCCGTGCATCGTCAATGCAGCCAATGAGATAGTCAACGCCGCTTTCCGCCGTGGCGAATGCTCGTTCCTCGACATAGGCGACATAATAGAGAAAACAATGCAGCGCGCTACATTCGACGCTAACCCCGACTATGACGTCTATGTGAAGACAGATGCCGAGGCACGCAAGATAGCGTCCTCTTTAATTCATAATTCATAATTCAAAATTCATAATTATGATTTCTTTTGCAACAGAAAAATTGAGACTGTGCTAAGGAATATGATTTTGAATATTGAAGAACGTGGATTTTGAATATTGCAAGATGTGGATTTTGAATATTGCAAGATGTGGATTTTGAATAATATAATAATAGGTACAATAAATAATAGGAGTATTCATAATTTTCAATTTTGAACTCTGAACTTTGAACATTGAATTTTTATAGATGGAAACTTTTCTGATACGGCTTTTGCAGTTCCTCATGTCAATATCACTGCTTGTCCTCCTCCACGAAGGCGGACACGTGTTCTTCGCAAAGCTTTTCGGCGTGAGAGTCGAGAAGTTCTTCGTGTTCTTCGACGTGAAGATTGGCAAATGGTCGGGTAAACTCTTTTCGTGGAAACCAAAGAACTCTGACACTGAATACGGACTCGGCTGGCTTCCTCTCGGCGGTTACTGCAAGATAGCGGGAATGATAGACGAGAGCATGGACACCGAACAGATGAAGAAAGACCCACAGCCTTGGGAGTTCCGCACAAAGCCGGCATGGCAGCGCCTGCTGATAATGATTGGCGGAGTGACGGTTAACTTCCTGCTTGCGTTGTTTATCTATGCCGGAATCATGTTCACATGGGGTCAGACATATTATAAGGTGTCCGACATGTCGATGGGAATGGAATTCAACGAGCAGGCAAAGAGCCTCGGATTCCGTGACCACGATGTCCTGTTGGGTACCGACGAGGGACCTTTCAAGGAGTTCATCAACGTCAATGGCGACTTCTTCCGTCAGATAGCCAAGGCAAAACGTGTGGACATAATCCGCAACGGCAAGCGGATGAGCATCAAGTTGCCGGGCGACCTCGACATGCTGTCGATGATTAAGGCTGACCCTATCTTCGTCCGTCCTTACATTCCGAGTGAAGTCGACAGCCTTATACCTGCCGCCGAAGCTCAGCAAGGCGGTATGGCGCTGACCAACGGAAAGACTCCTGCAGAGCTCGCAGGAATAAAGGCGGGCGACAGGATACTTGCCATCAACGGTCATTCGGTCGACTCCTGGGGCAAGTTCAACTATCAGCTCAATGTCCTCGGCGATGTGCTGAAAGCCGACAAGACGGCTAAGGACTCACTGGCAACCCGTACCGTGACACTGGTGTTCCGGCATAAGGGAGCGGCCAACGCTGACACTTCGCGGGTCGTCCTCTCACCAGACTTGAAGCTGGGAGTCTACCAGAGCAACTTCGCCGACTACTATAAGGAAACTCATGAGACATACGGATTCCTGGCCAGTATACCTGCCGGAATAACCTACGGACTGAACACTCTGAAGGGCTATGTAAGCAACTTCCAGTACCTCTTCTCAGCCGACGGAGCCAAGAGCCTCGGCGGATTCGGAGCAATAGGCAGCCTCTTCCCGCCTTACTGGGACTGGCATATCTTCTGGAATATGACAGCATTCCTGAGCATTATCCTTGCTTTCATGAACATCCTGCCTATCCCTGCGCTCGATGGCGGTCACGTCCTGTTCCTGCTCTATGAGATGATTACCCGCCGCAAGCCAAGCGAGAAGTTCCTCATCTATGCCGAGTATGTCGGCATAGGACTACTGCTCGTCCTGCTTGTCGTCGCCAATCTCAACGATATATTGAGGTGGCTGGGGTATATGTAGTCTGAATTTCTGAATCAGAACATAAAACAAGTACAAATACAATAACATTAACAATGGCAAAGAAGATTACTGACATGGTCTCCTGGGTCGGCAAGGTCGACTGGGAACTGACCCATTTCCACGGCGACGAGCTCTCCACCAAGAATGGCTCAAGCTACAATGCCTATCTCATTCAGGATGAGAAGACGGTGCTTATCGATACAGTGTGGAAGCCTTACGACGACGAATTCGTTGCTAATCTGAAGAAGGTCATCGACCTCCACAAGATTGACTACATCGTCATGAACCACAATGAGATTGACCATAGCGGTGCTCTGGCTGAGTTGCTTCGCGAGATTCCGGGCACACCTGTCTACTGCACGAAGAAGGGTGAGGCTATCCTTCGCGGTCATTATCATCAGGACTGGAACTACGTCAACGTCAAGACCGGCGACAAACTGAACATCGGTAAGTCGACACTGACTTTCATTGAGGCTCCGATGCTGCACTGGCCTGACACGATGTTCACATATATGGACACCGACCAGATACTCTTCTCTAACGACGGATTCGGTCAGCACTATGCTTCGGAGTCACTCTTCAACGACTGCGTTGACGAGCATGATGTCTACTATGAGGCTGAGAAGTACTGGACCAACATCATTAACCCGTATGCCATGATGGCTACCCGCAAGATAAATGAGATTCTGAAGATGAACCTCCCGCTGAAGATGATCTGTCCGAGCCACGGTGTTATATGGAAGGAGAACCCTACTCAGATTATCAACAAGTATCTCGAGTGGGCTAACGCATATCAGGAGAACCAGGTAACAATCGTCTATGACACAATGTGGCAGTCGACCCGTCTCATGGCTCAGGCTATCGCAAAGGGCATCCTTGAGGCTGATCCGACCGTAACGGTCAAGATTTACAATGCTTCTATGGAAGACAAGAACGACATCCTGACACAGGTGTTCCAGTCGAAGGCTATCCTCGTCGGTTCGCCGACCATCAACTATGGCTATTCCTACGCTATCGCCGGAATACTGGAGATGGCAAAGGGACTGAAGTTCAAGAAGAAGAAAGCAGCTGCTTTCGGTAGTTACGGATGGAGCGGTGATGCTCCAAAGCAGATTACCGAGGCTCTGAAGGGCGCCGGATTCGAGATCGTCAATGACGGAATAAAGAAGCTGTGGGTGCCTGACGCTGAGGCTCTTGCCGACTGTGAGGCTTACGGCCGCGACTTCGCCGAGGCTATAAAATAAATTGGCTGGCTGCCGTTCGCCAATTGGTAAACGGCAAATGGGACTACAAGTAATGGCTAATTGAATTGTAAAAGATACCCAATTAGCTTGTAAAAGATACCCAATTAGAGTCTAAAAGATACCCTTTTAGAAGCTAATTTGGTATCTTTTTCAGTATATGTTGACTATCAGTGAGTTATGCGCTTGGCTGGAACACCTGCCACTGTCCATCCGTCGGGCACGTCGTGCATGACTACCGAGTTGGCTCCGATGGTGACATTATTGCCGATATGTATGCCGCCGAATACCGTCGCGCCGGTCATTATCCTGACGTTGTCGCCTATTGTGGGGCGTCCGCCTTTGCCGTTGCCAAGCGTTACGAGGTGAAGGCAATAGAAGTCCTTGCCTATCGACTCGGCGTTGAGGTATGTGGCATAGTTGTGTTCGAAGTGGGCTCCGGGTCCGATACTCGGACACCAGATGTTGAGAGTGCGTTCCGGAGGGCACAGCCATTTGACAAATACTGAGAGATATTCGCCCATCCGGTAGTAGAAAAGGTTGCGGAACGTCCTCTCGCGCGTCATGGCTTTTATGAAGTTCATGACCGTCGGCTTGCAGTCCTGCACCTTCGTGAGGTCGGCGTCAACAGCCTTCCTCTTCGTCATATATAATATAATGTGGGGTATAAGCCTGACTGTAGATGCCGACAGGATTATAGTTTGAGCTATTGGATTCATTGGTAAGAAGTGACTTTGATAATTACTTGTGGCGGCTGAGTCCCATCCATTTCTGCATTCTCTTTCCGAACGCCTTCCATATAGCACCGAAATTGCCGTAACGGACGTTCAGAAGGAACTCCTGAATCGATCTGCCGACCTTTATCCAAGGGTGGTTCCACGCCAGAATGCGGTAGTGACGGTCCTTGAAACTTACGTCCTCGATGATGTATTTAGGGTGGCGAAGCGGGAATTCCAGCTCGTGGGCCTTCATTGTGAATATCTTTCTGTATGCCTTTGGGGTAGTCTTTAGGCTGCCTGCGAAGTGAGTCGAGTCGTCGGAAAGCCCAATGTTGCGTATCAGGTTCTTCTGTGGCATGATGGCAAGTCCCGAGTTCAACAGCATGGAAGCCCAGAAAATGCTCTCATAGTACTCCTTTCCGGTGGCTCTGTGGTCGTAGCACATCGGCAGGAAATCGTGCCGGATGTTCCGTTCCTTGCACAGAAGGCGCAGGTCGTGCATGGCTTGCTTGTTGTCGAGGAATGCGTAGTTGCCTTCCCATGTGTCGATAACGCGGCGCCATGAAGCCCATCCCCATATCAGAAAGGTTGATGTGAAGAAGTAGGAGTTGTCACAATCAGGGGTCTCTTCGTCGACATTGAATCCTGAAATCATCCATATCCGGTCGTCATTCTCATAGCGGTCGAGCATTTCCTTGCAGAAAGGAAAGAACGATTGCGACGGGACATCATCGTCCTCGAGTACAATACATTTGTCGACAATGGAGAACGCCCACTTCTGTGAGAGGTATTCCGACGGGTCGCAGCCTTGGTTCTTCTCACAGTAATGGCGGTGAACTTCGCATTGCCAGTCGATGTTTTCGTCCTTCACCAGTTCGCGGCATGCAAGTATTCCTTCCATGTCGTTTCGTCCTTGGCGTGGTCCGTCCTGATAGAGGAACAACTTCGAAGGGCGTGCTTTCTTCACCTCGGCGAACACTTTGCCGAAGTTGTCGGGACGGTTGAAGAACAACATCAATACCGCCACATCAGTTTTGTATGGTTGTTTCATCATGTGTCTTTTGCTATTTTCGACAAAGATAGTGCAAAAAAGATGTTTTTCCAAATTATATTGAAAATTTGTTGTAACTTTGCATTTAAACGAAAAAGACAATGGAGAACTTCGAAGAAAATCTTAAGTATTATAATAGTAAGAACTTACGGGCTTGTCAGTTGCGCCAGTTGGGCATTCTAAAAGAAATTGACAAGGTCTGTAAGAAACTTAATATAAAGTACTGGCTGGACAGCGGGTCACTGCTCGGAGCTGTCCGTCATGGCGGGTTTATTCCTTGGGATGACGATATTGACATCGCAATGGACAAAGCCGATATGATTCGTTTTGCCAATGAAGCCCAGCCGTTGCTGCCTGACGGTCTGTTCGTTCAGACACCAAAGACCGACCCAACATCGAAGGAACCGATTGTAAAAGTGCGTGACCTCAATTCCTTGTATATTGAGCCGGGCGATCATTTCATAACTGGATATAAGAAAGGAATATTCGTCGACATATTCCCTTTTGAGCCGCATCCGAACATTTCGCGTGCTCTTATCAAGAAACTTACCAAGGAAATGGGAAAGAGTAATTCCATACTGCATCATCTCCATTACTATTCGCTCCGCTCTTTCGCCGAATTCTTCTGGTTCGGATTCAAGAGGGCATTGTATCATTCGGTATGGAAGGCGTCATTCATCTTCGGTAGTTCGAAGCGATATGCCTGCGATCCGTTCCTGACGGGATATGGAGTTACCCACGACCGTGACACTGTTTTCCCTCTTGGAAGCATTAAGTTTGAGGATGCGGAGTTCCCTGCTCCACATAACCCAGACCAGTATCTGCGTGATGCCTACGGCGACTATATGAAGATTCCGCCGGTGGAGAAGCGGTTATTCCATGCGGTATTCATTATGCCGAAGCTGAAGTGAGTGCGTGCCTTAGCTTCAATTTGATTTTCCATTGGCTAGCGCTTGAATCGCATTTCCCCATGAGTAAACCTTATTTATGCATGGAGATTCTATTCCGTTCTTGCTTGCCAAGTCGTAAATGAACTTTAGTCCATAGCCAAAGTCCTCAGTAAAATAGCGGCTGTTGATGTCGGGAATCCATCCTTCAGGGGTTTGTATCATTGGTGATTTTATACCTTTGAAGGCGGTAATGCTCTGTATTTTGCGGCATAGAGACTCTGCATCATGGCTTTCATAGTATTCCAAAACGGGCGGAATACTGCCTTTCATTACTCCAAGTTTGCGGAGTAAATGTTGGAATTCATTGTCCATGTCGATATAAAGCTGTGCCGCTTCAACTGTCCATTCCTCATAGAAGAAAGTTTGACGAGGGTAGAATGTGCCCGGCTTGTAGTCCTTCCACATTGTATAAAGGCGTGCTGTGTGCAGCAATGGATTGCTGTTTGAAAGACTAACCTCATAGAAGTTGTCCAGCAAAGACACCGGCGTGTCGAACATCTGTTCCAGAGTTGAACGCAGGTGTTCGACTTCTTTGTTGTTTTCTATTACTACCTTAAGTGAGTCTTTGAATCCGAGAAGGTTGGCCTTGTGACCATACTCTGTTATTCGTGATATGAAAGGAACGCGCTGAAAACCAAAGACGGGCTGTTGGGGGATTATGTCGTGGGCTTGGAAAAAGAAACCGGTACTTGACACGATGGCTCCTACAGAAGTCTCTTTGTTAAGGTATGGCTTTATTGTTTCCAGTTCATGACGGATATACATGCCGGGAAGACAAATGATGGCGATGTCGGCTTGTGGAATGACGGATGCCGGGTCGCTGGTTACTTTGCCGAGTTTCCCTATAACGCTCTTGCCGTCCGGCAATGTTATCTCCAACGAACCGGACCATCTTTCAGGGTGTCGTGTAAGTATATTGACATCGAATCCTTCCTTTGAGGATAGGTAACCGGCTGTTACATGACCAAGGTTTCCGCCTCCACAAATACAGACATTCATCTTCACAACGGTTTAAATTTGAGCTTTAAAGCGATTTAAGTATGTTCACAAGCTTCTCGTCATCCTTGCGGTCACGGACGGCAAGACGGATAAGCTGCTTGCCGTTGACACCCATGTTGCGCTTCAGTGAGCAGTTGCTTATCAGCACATCACGCTCAATCAGGGCTTGGGTGAGCTCGGTAGATGTATACTTGTCGGTCACTTCACACAGGAAATAATTGGCTTGTGATGGTATGACACGAAGGTAAGGGATAGTCTGCAAGTCCTTGAAGAACTTCTCACGCTCCTCACGGAACAGCTGGCAGGCACGGTGGTAGTCGTTCTCGTACTTGCCGAATATCTGCATATAGAACTCTCCGAAGGAGTTGATGTTCCAGATGGAGACCTCTTTCTTTATCCTTGCGATGAGCTCCTTGTTTGATGAAGCGAACACGCCGAGGCGCAAGCCAGGCACTCCGTAAGACTTGCTGATGCTCTTCATGACCATCAGGTCAGGATATTCTTCCAGTATGTTGTTGTGAAGCAGACTGTTGTCTTCGTAATCATCGGTGAAGTCTACAAAGCTTTCGTCCACAATTAGTTTAATGCCTTTATCCTTGCACCAGTCGGCTAAGCGTAGGACATCAGCCTTCTGGATGAATTGTCCGGAAGGATTGTCAGGGTTGATGAGCAACAGCAACGATATATTCTTGTCGCCGAAGAACTCCATTAGCTCGTCAACGGTGTAAGAGAAATCGTCCTTCTTTGAGATGAACGGCACTATCTGCTCCGGTTTCAGACGGTTAGGATACTCGTCGAATGTAGGGAACATCACACCGACTTTCTTCCCGGCGTGCTCTTCCATGACAATCTTTATGAGTTCGGCAGCACCGTTTCCGACTACAACATAGTCCTGCTTAATGCCGAAATACTTGCCCGCAAGCAGAGAGTTGACAAACATTCCCGAAGGATATTCAGTCAGCAAAGTGTCGAAATTGGCACGCATCTCATCCCGCATACGCTTTGTCGGGAAGTAAGGATTAACCAAATAGCAGAAATCCAACAGGCTGGGGAAGCGCCAGAAACCGCCATAGCGCTTGTGATACTCGTGGTATTTAGTCTCTCCGTCGGAGAATATTGTAGACGCAATGTCCAAGTCTTGCACATCATCTATCTCATACCACTTCTGTGTTGGCTTAATAGGAAGGGCATGGAGATCGGCTTGATGAAGGTGGGTAATAACCCTCAGGACCTGCTCGTAATACTGATTGTTGCCCATAACCTTGGTGAAAGCCTCAAGGAACGGCACATAAACGTCGCGGCTGAACTCACGGCTGAACTTGTAGATATTGACCGTCTTGTAGTAATTCTTTGCCTCCGACCAGTCGAAAGCCTCCTTAGGCACGAAGTTGACAATCTCGTTAAACTCATTGATTTTAACCACCGTTCCGTCCATCCAAGACTCATACTTAGCCACAAGAGCCAGGTTCGGGTATGGATTGTCTACCAGCATCTGCAACATGCTGTCCTCGAATATCAGGTCAGACTCCAACAACAGCGTATCGTCCTCGCAGAGCTTGTCCTTCGCCAGGGCAAGAGAATAAATGTTGTTGGTCTTGTCGTAAATAGGATTGTCGACATATTCAATCGGCAGGACATCGTCATAACGATGTCCGAGATAGTCCTTCAGCTTCTGACCCTCATAGCCAACAACCAATACCAGCCGCTTAAGATGCAGCTTCGACAGTTGGTTAATCACCCGGTCAATCAGTTTAACACCGTTGACTTCGACCATACATTTCGTGTTGTTCTTGGTATATTCCCCAAGACGCTTGCCCATTCCGGCAGCCAGTATTATTGCTTGCATGTGCTAATTTTCCTTATTTTGGGTTCAAAGATACACATTATTTATTTAAAGGCAAAACAATCTTAGATGTTTGTTTGCCGTCAGTCTTTCTTCCTCTTAAGCTTCGACAGGACGAAGTTCTCACATTCCGTGAGTATTTGGACGTGCGCCAGCTTCATCACTCCATAGTAGAGAACCGCCGTCATGGCTATCCTTGCAATGAGCTTGACGGCAAGATTGCCTATGGAAGCCGTTGCAAATCCTGTCAAGGCCATTACCGCCAATGCCACAAGGGCAAAAGGCAGAATGTCGGCAACGAACAATCCGACGTGATAGCCGGTAAGCCGCCAGACGAAAGCATGCCAAACGAATATCCATCCGACGTTCAGTATCGTGTAGGCAACAATCATAGTCACGATGCCATACCGCCACAAAAGAATCATTGCGGCTATCTGGACCACGGCGAAGACAAGCGTTCCGTTGAGCAGAATTCCCGACCGCCCCTTGCTTATTATCATATTGGTCAGAATGCTGTAGATAGGCATGAAGGCTCCACTGATACAAAGAATCTGTATGTATCCGGCACTGACTTCCCATTTGGCGCCCATCGTCACAACAAGAAACTGCTTGGCGACGAGTCCGAAACCGAACATTACCGGGAATGAGAGGAATGCCGCAAACCGGATAAGCTTCCTAAGAACACGCACCTGGCGCTCCTTTTCCTCACGAAGACTGACCAGCACCGGCTGAGCCACCTGTGTCACCATGCTCTGCAATACATACCACGCCTTCGAGTTCCACTGGTAAGCCTGGTTGTAGTTGCCCGTGTCGTGAGCCGAGAAGTAATGTCCCAGCAGCACGTTGAGAATGTTGTTGTTGATGGAGTTCGTTATGTTTGTGGCGAGAATCTTTACCGAGAACTTGAACATGTGCCTTACCGGCGCGAAGGTAATATGCCTGAAGTCAGGACGCCACGGCGAATAATGCCACGCCAGAATAGCTACGCTCAGCACGTAGATGTTGCTCTGGATTGCAAGCGACCAGTAGGAAAGTCCGCTGAAAGCACAAATGACTCCAACAGAACTCGACAGCAGAACTGACGTGACATTGGTCTTTGCCTGTTGCTTTGCTCTGAGATTCTTGAACAGCCATGCGTTCTGAACGGTCGAGAAAGAGGCGAACACAAAGCCCAGAAAGGCGAATCGTGACAGCGGAGTCAGCCTTGGCTCATGGTAGTAGTCGCTAATCAGCGGTGCGCAGAAGAACAAAATAATATAAGCCGATATTCCAACGATAATGTTGAAGAAGAACACCGAGTTGTAGTCTTCGTCCCTCGGATGGTCGAGATTGGCGAGCGCAGTGCCGAATCCGCTGTTCTGCAGATTGTTGGCTATGACAGAGAAAATGGTCAGCATAGCCATCATGCCATAGTCGGAAGGCGACAGCAACCGTCCGAGAACAATGCCGAAGAGCAGCCCGATGAACTGCATCAGCGAGTTGTTAAGGGCTCCCCAGAAGAGACCCTTTGCTGTCTTCTCTTTCAGTGATTCTGCCATAGCGATTGCAAAATTACGGTTTTACAGCCGTTTTTCCAAATAATTGTTTTAATTTTGCAGTATCAATTGGTGTATTAAACGCTTATGTCAGGACATAATTCACTTCTTTTCGTCCCTTCGGGTGGACTTGCCAACCGCATGCGTGCTGTCGTCTCAGCATACAATCTGTCACTGCATACCGGTGTAGGGTTGCGTGTCTTGTGGTTTCGCGACTGGGCTCTCGATGCTCCTTTCCATGAAATATTCAAGCCAATCAGTGAGATTGACATCCGTGAGGGCGTGAGTCTGACTGACAAATTGCTCTATGACCGTCCACGGAAGAAGAACTTCTGGATTCCAAAACTGTTCCAGAAGCTGATTTTCGAGCAGCGTCTTGACGAACCGATGGTCACCCCTCTGAAAAAGAAGAACTTCGATTTCGATAGTTGGGCACGTGGAAAGAAGAGCTGGATGAGCTGCTATCAGGTGTTCGGCAACCCCGATGACAAACTCTATTCGCAGCTTTTTCATCCGGTCGATGCCGTCATGAACCAAGTCGAAGACTATGAGAAGCGTTTCTCGCCACACACCATAGGCTTTCATGTCCGCCGGACCGACAATGCCGCCAGTATCGACCAAAGCCCTATTGAACTGTTCATTGATGCCGGGAAAAAGGAAATTGACCTCCATGACGACACCGTTATCTATGTGGCAACCGACGACGAACCGACAAAAAGTGAGCTCCGCCGACAGTTCGGCGACCGCCTCATAACTCCTTCGGAGGCAGCAAGCCGCTCCAGTGTTGACGGCATTCGTGGCGGACTCGTCGACATGTACACTCTTGCCAAGACGCAAACTATCTATGGTTCGGCGGGCAGTTCGTTCTCGCCAATGGCTGCACGAATCGGCGGAAACAAGCTTGTTATTTTGCAGAAGTAAATTTTTTGTCGGCTATCCTGCCTGCCCATTCAACGGGCTTGTCGAATATCACTCGTCTGACAAGCTCTGCAACAACGGCAATAGCCACTATTTCAATAAATGAAACAATGTATGCTGCCCATTCAATACGGTTTCCGGAGAAAGTGTATTGGGTGTGCAGCATTTTCAATATAGGTATATTAATAAGGTAAATAGGGAACGCAAAACCGGCGCAGTAGTTGACTGTCCTGTTGTGAAATTGCTTGTTCTTGAATGCAATAAACAAGCTAATGGCTCCCACGATGATGAATAAGTCGTTGTCACGGCAAAGTAAAAGATGTGTCTCTTCCCCCGAGAATATCAGCCCTGATGATATTCCGAACAACAGCAGGACGCAAACGACGAATATAGTGGTGGCGTGGCGTTCCACTTTTTCAGGTAATTCATATTTTCTGATGTACTGACCGATGAGGTAGGCGAGGAAGAAATTGGGCAGTCCCTTGCCGAAGTTGTCGTCGGTTATAGTGTGCCTGAGGATTGTCGGCGATATGACAAAGAAGAATGCCAGCACTCCCAATAGCCACAGCATCTCACTCTGTGTCAGCGTGTTGACAATCCGATTGACCAGCGGCGACAAACAAAAGAGAATTATATAGCATGTCATAAACCACCATTTGACGCTCGTCACCGGTGTCACAGCTTTATAAAGTCCGCCTGCGGAAAAGTCGATGTTGCCTTGGATAATATCGAAAATAAAAATTCCAACGGAGTAAACGAGCATCATCGCCCACAGCTTTATGAGTTTCGAGGGGCGGAAATGTATGCCGAAATAGCCTGAAATGAGAATGAATATCGTCACTCCCATGTTGCCTACAGAGTTGATTGCAATTACTCCTATGCGTGTCCCGGTATCGGCAGATGCGATTCCGTATCCCGCGCTGTGCATCATTACAATCAGCAGTATAGCCACTATTCGCAGCAGTTCTATGCTTGAGTTTCGTAGGTTAGCCATTTGCTTTCAGTCAAAATTGTCCTTTCTTCATTTCGGGTTCAAAGATACACATTATTTTATATAAAGCCAAGTTCTTGCCGTTTTTTATCGATTAGAAAAGCCTTCAGCCATCTTCTCGCGATAAGGAAAATATCCAACAAATAACCTTCTGAGATTCCCGCAGAATTCTTCAAGTCCTATTTCAGACTGAAATACCCGATTTTTTAACTTTTCGCTATATTTTTGATTATCAGTCGTTTATAATTTTCTTCAAACACAAATGCCGCTAAACTCATCTCATTTGCCCTCAAAATGTCCGCTATTTAGCACTTTCAAGCATTCTCAAACGGCACTTCTTGTGTTCTAATCGGGTATCTTTCACATTCCAATCGGGTATCTTTCAGTTTGTAAAACATACCCAATTACAAATTCACGGCATGTATTCAGCCTTCTTTTCTTCCATCTTTTTCTAGATTGCTCATTTCTAACAGCATAAAATTTGATAAATACTTATTACATTGTCCTTCCTTCTTCCACCTCTTCTCCCGCTTCGTCCCCCTTGTATGGGAAGCCTAAGCGCAGCGCATGGCTTCCCGTCTCCCCTCATTCATTCACCCTTCCCGTATTATCAGGTAACTACTCAGCACCCTATTACATGATTAGTTGTCTTGCTGTTGTACTACAGCAAGGAATGCGTTGTATTTCGAATTTCCGTTCTTCATAGCTGTTTCCGCTATGGAGTGTAGTTTGGCAAAGT